>UMIC01028419.1_pt1 | contig 20112 bp, 17 predicted proteins | sample 1965681 | NCBI WGS metagenome assembly UMIC01 (sample SAMEA4836114, study PRJEB28245) | human gut metagenome | biome: gut microbiome; material: fecal sample | place: Denmark | collected 2008
TGTCTCTGGCAACATAAGACTGGATATTGCCCTTTAAATCCTGCACATTGCAGAAAGATGCCTTACCCATCACACGTTTGGACATCATACGTCCTGCGATCGTAACCTCTTTGCCATCCATCTGCTCAAAGTTATCCTTGATCTCGCTGCTGTGTGCAGTTACATCAAATTTTGTAATCTGGAACGGATCCTTTCCGTTGTCCTGAAGGTCTTTCAGTTTCTCGCGGCGCACCTTTAATAACTGATTTAAGTCCTTCTCCTCGTTCTTATTCTGCTGATTCTGCTCTGCCACTTTCTCTTTCACTCCTTCGTCTCTTTATGATACTCGCTGGATGTCCAGGATCTTATACTGGATAACGCCCGCCTGTGTCTCTACGTCTACGGTCTCGCCAGCTTTCTTGCCAAGCAGGGCACGACCAACCGGAGACTCGTTGGAGATCTTACCATCTAAGCTGTTTGCCTCGGTGGAACCTACGATCTTAAATTCCATCTCTTCATCCTCTTCGACGTCCAGTACCTTTACCTGGCATCCGATGCTGATCTTATCCAGATCGATCTCATCCTCAACAACAACCTCTGCGTTTTTCAACAGTTTCTCAAGGTCTACGATTCTTGCCTCGATGTCTCTCTGTTCATCTTTTGCTGCATCATACTCAGCGTTCTCAGACAGGTCGCCCTGTTCTCTCGCCTCTTTGATCTTCTGTGCGATCTCCTGGCGTTTATTTACTTTCAGATCATGAAGTTCATCTTCATACTTTTTCAATCCTGTGTAAGTTAAAATGTTCTTCTTTTCTGCCATGACAGCTATCCTTCCTTCTATCGATTCATCATTGAATCCCCTAATAATTGCATCGCACTATTATACATGATTCTTGGTGTAATGTCAAGAATCACAAAGTGCCATAATGGCTTTAAAAACAAGGGAAAATCCTACATTTTCGTGCTTTTTCTGTGCCTTCCGATTTCGTCCACCCATGTAACACAACCATCGTTTTGATTCCACACATTCATCCTTCTCTTAAATTCTCTCATCCACCAGCCGTTCCAGCTCCTCCAGCGTCTCCACCTGGTTTATATCATTGCGAAGCGCCGACGAATGTGGAAATCCTGCCGTATACCATGCCACGTGCTTACGCATCTCCCGCATTGCGATCTCCTCGCCGCGAAATTCCGTCTGAAGCGTCCCATGGCGGACAATCATCCTCTTTACTTCCTCCGCAGTCGGCGGCGGCAGAAGTTCTCCGGTTTCCAGATAGTGGAGAATCCGTTTAAACAGCCATGGATTTCCTTTCGCGCCGCGCGCCACCATGATGCCGTCGCAGCCGGTTTCTTCCTTCATTCTCTTAGCATCTTCCGGTGTAAATACATCACCGTTTCCCCAGACCGGGATTGAAACCGTCTCTTTGACCTGACGGATAATGTCCCAGTCCGCCTTTCCGGAATAATACTGCTCTCTCGTCCGTCCATGCACGGCTACCGCCGCCACGCCGCAGCTCTCTGCCATCTTTGCAAACTCAACCGCATTGATATTCGAATCATTAAATCCCTTGCGGAATTTGACCGTAACCGGTTTATGAAGTTTCTTTACCATCGCCGTCAAAATCTGCTCTGCCAGCTTCGGATCCTTCATCAGTGCCGAACCTTCGCCGTTATTGACAATCTTTGGCACCGGACAACCCATGTTGACGTCGATGATGGCATACGGTCCTTCCTCCAGCTGCAGCGCCATCTCGCTCATAATCTCCGGATCTGAGCCAAACAGCTGCACCGCAACCGGCTCTTCTTCCGGCCGCGTCTCTAATAACGGCTTTGTATTGCGGTTCTTATAAAGAAGCGCCTTCGCGCTGACCATCTCCGTGTACATCAAACCACATCCCTGCTCCTTACAGAGCAGACGGAACGGCAGATCCGTCACACCTGCCATCGGCGCAAGGGCGATTGCATTTTTTAATTCTACGTTTCCAATCTTCATTTTATTTCTAATCTTCCTGATACCGTTCCATCTGCTCGTCGTCTAACAGTTCGTCCGCCGGGATTCCCAGCACCTTCACCTTATAATACAGCTCCAGCGATTCCAGCAGCTCACGCTTCTCCGCCTGATACTGCTTGATTTTAAGCGCGCTTCCGATCTCGTCAAAGAGGTAATCATTCTCCTCCGCCTCAACCTTAAACTGCAGTCTGCCATCCGGCATAAACTCCAGCAAAATAATACCACCGATGTCCTCTGTGTACATAACACACATGATCTGCAATTCCTGCTTAATTGACTCCGGCAGCCCCGAAAACTGCTCATTCAGATAATATTTTTCCACATACGAATTCGCACCGCAGAGTACGGTGGAGTCCCCATCTGTATTGGGATTCTGCATTTCTGCCATTTTCTTGCACCTCCATCTGTTTCATTTTTCATTGCCCACAAACAGGGCTGACGCACGAACGGAGAGCAGGCTCTCCCTTTATCCCTGAGAAGCCTGTTCTCCGTTCATATGCCAGCCCATCTCACAAGCGGCCATCAAATTCCTTAACGAATCAGCAGCTTACTAATCCCATACTGATCTTCCGGAATATCCTTCTTCATATTCAGCGCCTCCTGAATATCAAAATCCAGAAACTCGCCGTGCTTATACGCTACCACACGGTTGGTCTTTCCTTTTTCCAGCAGCTCCACCGCCTTGGCACCCATAATGGACGCATAGACGCGGTCTTTACAGGTCGGCGCACCGCCTCGCTGCATATAACCAAGGATCGTCGCACGTGTCTCGATGCCGGTTGCCGCCTCGATTCGCTTCGCCATCGACGCGGAATGTCCGATGCCCTCGGCATTAATGATAATATGATGTCTCTTGCCGCGTTTCCGGTTATCGATGATGCGGTTGATCAGCATCTGCTCATTGCCATCGTACCGCTCCGGAAGCAGAATATCCTCGGCGCCGTTAGCGATACCGCACCACAGGGCGATATATCCCGCGTGGCGTCCCATAACCTCGATGATACTGCAGCGCTCATGGGAGGTGGAAGTATCTCTTACCTTATCGATCGCCTCCATCGCCGTGTTGATCGCGGTATCAAACCCGATTGTATAATCGGTGCAGGCAATATCCAGATCGATCGTGCCCGGAAGACCTACCGTATTGATTCCCAGCGCGGATAACTTTCCGGCGCCGCGGTAGGAACCATCGCCGCCGATGACGACCAGACCGTCAATGTTGTGCTTGCGGCAGATTTCGGCGCCGCGCTTCTGACCTTCCTCGGTCATAAATTCCGGACAGCGGGCTGTGTATAAGATCGTACCGCCACGGCCAATCGTATCTGCCACGCTGGTTCCGTCCATGTCCACAATCTCTTCCTGCAAAAGTCCAGCGTAACCACGCATGATACCTTTTACCTTCATGCCCTTGTTGATCGCAGTCCGGACCACCGCACGGATCGCTGCATTCATACCCGGCGCATCGCCGCCGCTTGTCAGTACACCAATCGTTTTAACCTCTTTTGCCATCGCTTATTCCTCCGTCCTAAGGCTTTCCGCTTCACATCCCCAACCGTGAACCAGCCGTTTTATTTTCGAATCTTTTGACCCTTCTGATACCAAATTGTTCTGCACTGCGTGCTACCACAATTTTCAAACAATTTTATTGTAATTCATTTTATAGGTCATTTCAAGATTTTTTATGATATTTTTTTAACATGTCGCCAAAGCGTGTTACTGTTCACACATACGTGCCCAGTTACCAAAGCTTTCAATGTCCAATGCAAATTTTAACACTTATGAAGAAATCTTCCCCAGCGGCTTCTCCACCACCTTGACGTTCTTCTCGCCCAGCATCTCGCTGAGCGTCGTCACCAGCGCCTCGCCTGCCCGCACATTCCAGTTGCGCGGAAGAACCTTTTTCGCGCGCTCACGTCCCAGGTAAATGATCACGGTGTCATTTCCATCACTTGTTTTCAGGAGGTCGAGAAGTTCTTTCTCTCCCGCCAGATACGCGTCCTTGTCCGCATACTGAATCCACAGCTCGCGCGGCACCTGCGAAAATGGGATAATCTGCTCGCAGATCAGTTTTCCGACCGGCTCATCGCCGACCGATGCGCGCCCGCGGATAAAGACTTTTTCATCCTTTATCAGCATATCGCGCCGTTTTTCATAATCCTTCGGGAATACCAGCACTTCCACACTTCCCGCCAGATCTTCCACCGTCAGGAACGCCATCATTTTGTTATTCCGGGTCGTCTTAACCGTTTTCTCGGTGATCATTCCGCCGATCGTCACATACGCGCCGTCGTGAATCACCGCCGAACCTGTCTCCTCATCCACAACAAAATCGGAGCTCTTCGCCGTCACATTTTTCTCCCAGGTGCCGATATATTCCTCCAGCGGATGCCCGCTGACGTAGACGCCCAGCATTTCTTTCTCGTATGCCAGATATTCTTCCCTCGAATACTCTCCGACATTCGGAAATGTGATCTGAAAACTCTTCTTGTCCTCTTCCGCTGCAAAATCAAAGAGTGACATCTGCCCTTCCATCGTATTTTTCTTCTCTTTATTCTTCTGATCGACCATCGAACCGCAGACCATACATTTCTGCTTGCGGGTTCCCGGCAGACCGTCCATCGCACCGGATTTGATAAAGCTTTCCAATGTACGTTTGTTGACCTCCCTGCCCGACATCCGGTCAATGAAATCTTCCAGTGAGCGGAATTTTCCATGTTCGGTCCGCTCCCGCACAATCTCATCCACCACCGACTGACCGATACTCTTGATCGCCGATAAACCATATCGGATCGCGCCGTCCGAAACAGAGAATCCGCCCTCGCCCTCATTGATATCCGGCGGCATGATCTTCATACCCATCTGACGGCAGCTCATGATATATTCCGATACCTTCGTAACATTATCCTTGACCGAGGTCATCAGCGCCGCCATGAATTCGACCGGATGGTAATATTTCAGATATGCCGTCTGGTAGGAGACAACCGCATACGCCGCCGCGTGCGACTTGTTGAAGGCGTATTTCGCAAAATCGATCATCTCATCGTAAATATGGTTCGCCGTCTTCTCGTCGATCCCATTCGCAATACAGCCCTTTACGCCCTCTTGTGCATTGCCGTAGACGAAATTCTGGCGTTCTTTCTCCATGACTGCCGCTTTTTTCTTTGCCATCGCACGGCGCACCAGGTCGCTTCGTCCCCAGGTATAGCCAGCCAGGTCGCGCACGATCTGCATAACCTGCTCCTGATAGACGATACAGCCATAGGTCGGCGCCAGAATCGGTTCTAACTGCGGGCACTCATAGGCAATCGAAGCCTTGTCATTTTTGCCTTTCAGATAACGTGGAATGAAATCCATCGGACCCGGACGATACAGGGAAATACCGGCGATCAGATCCTCCAGGTTTTCCGGCTTTAACTCTTTCATGAATCCTTTCATGCCGGAACTCTCCAGCTGGAACACACCGTCATTTTTGCCGGTTCCAATCGAATCCAGCACCTTTTTATCGTTGTAATCGATCTTATCTATATCAAGCGGTTTTCCGGTCGTTTTCTCCACCAGGCGAACCGCATTCTGGATAACCGTCAGGGTTCTAAGACCCAGGAAATCCATTTTCAGAAGTCCCAGCTCTTCCAGCGTCGTCATCGTAAACTGGGTCGTGATCGAACCGTCAGATGCCCTGGACAACGGCACATACTCATCGACCGCCGCACGGCTGATGACAACGCCCGCCGCATGCATGGAGGTATGTCTCGGCAGCCCCTCCAGACGTTTACTCATGTCGATCAGATATTTGACCGAATCATCCGACTCATACGCCTCACGCAGATCCGGACTGGCTTTGAGCGCCTTGTCTAGCGTCATGCCGAGATCACCCGGAATCATTTTTGCGATCGCATCACACTGTGCATACGGCATATCGAGCGCGCGCCCCACGTCGCGGACGACACCCTTTGCCGCCAGCGTACCGAAGGTAACAATCTGCACGACGCGGTCTTTTCCGTATTTCCGCACGACATAGTCGATCACCTCCTGACGCCGTTCGAAACAGAAATCGACGTCGATATCAGGCATGGAAACTCGTTCCGGATTCAGGAAACGCTCGAAAATCAGCTGATAGCGGATCGGGTCGATGTCCGTGATCTCCAGACTGTACGCGACGATACTGCCCGCCGCCGAACCACGTCCCGGACCGACCATGATACCGTTTGATTTTGCAAAATGGATAAAATCCCACACAATCAGGAAATAATCGACATATCCCATCGAATGGATAACGTCCAGCTCATACCTCAGGCGCTCCCGTAACGCCCCATCGTCGTTCGGGTAGCGCTTGTGAAAGCCCTCCCCGCAGAGCTTCTGCAGATATTCCCAGGACGTATATCCGTCCGGGACATCATACTGCGGCAGCTTCGTCACGCCAAACTCGATCTCGACATTGCATCTCTCGGCGATCTTGTGTGTGTTGTCAAGTGCTTCCTGTGCATACGGAAACAGCGCACGCATCTCCTCCTCGGATTTGACATAGAACTGCCCGCCCTCATAGCGCATCCGGTTCTCGTCCGTGACTTTTTTGCCCGTCTGGATACAGAGCAAAATATCGTGCGATTCCACATCTTCTTTATAAATATAGTGGCAGTCGTTCGTCGCCACCAGCGGAATCTGCAGTTCCTGGCTCATCCGCATCAAGCCCTGGTTGACCGTCCGCTGCGCCGGGATGCCGTGATCCTGCAATTCCAGAAAGAAATTGTCCGGTCCAAAGATATCGCGGTATTTCTGCGCCGACTTGCACGCTTCCTCATACATGCCTCTCGACAAATACCTCGGGATCTCGCCCGCCAGACACGCGCTGAGTGCAATAATGCCTTCATGGTAGGTTCTCAGCACCTCGTCATCCACACGCGGTTTATAATAAAATCCCTCGACAAAACCCTTGGAGACGATCTTCATCAGATTCTGATAGCCGGTATTATTTTCCGCCAGCAGAATCATATGATAATAGCGATCCTCGCCGCTTCCCGCCTCCCGGTCAAAACGCGATCCGGGCGCCACATAGATCTCACAGCCGATGATCGGCTTGATCCCATTTTCTCTGGCTGCCCGGTAAAAATCGATCACGCCGTACATGACGCCGTGGTCGGTAATCGCCAGACTGTCCATCCCCAGTTCCTTCGCCCGGGCGGTCAGTTCTTTTATTTTACTCGATGCGTCAAGCAGACTGTACTCTGTATGCACATGCAGATGTGTAAATGCCACCTTTTTCCTCCCATTCAGATCTTTTAAGGGACTGCCATTTCCCGCGAAACGACACCCCCTCGTCTATCAAAGCTCTTGTTTTGTGTAACTGTTACGTCCCCTGTCTCTTTCCGAAAAACGGTCAGAAATCTGGATTTCTACTGATTGCTCAGATATTTCTCAATTCCCTCGATCGCACTCTCCTCGTCGCTGCCATCAGCCGTTACCTTTACGTGCGCGCCCTCTGCCAGTCCCAGCGTCATCATGCCCATGATGCTCTTTGCATTGACGCGTTTTTCTTCACTTTCCACATAGATGCTGCTCTCATACTGGCTTGCCACCTGCACCAGCATCGCCGCAGGACGTGCCTCCAGACCTGAACTCAAACCAATTCTGATTTCCTTACTTGTCATAATATCCTCCTCATCGAGCCCCGCTCGAAAAAAACGGCAAAATCCGCTGCCACTACTGTATCGCACGGAATTTTCCATCCGGGAAATTCCTGCCTGTGAACAATAACCTAACTTTACTCGCCCCGCTCTTCGCGGAGACTTTCAGCTACTGCACTTATCTTTCTGAGCCTGTGATTGACTCCCGATTTTCCAACTGGATGGCTCAGATTCTCCCCTAATTCCTTCAAGGTTGCATCCGGCATCTCCAGACGAACCTGTGCTACCTCTGAAAGAAGCTCCGGCAAGTAATCCAGCCCGACCGTATCACGGATGTATGTGATATCCGCAAGCTGCTTGACTGCCGCCGAAACAGTCTTATTGATATTGGCAGTCTCGCAGTTGACCTGACGGTTGACGCTGTTTCGCATTTCTTTCAGGATCCGGATATTTTCCAGCTCCATCAATGCCACATGCGCTTCCATCAGCCCCAGAAGTTCCACAATCTGACTGCCTTCTTTTATATATACCACATAATACTTCTTTCTGACAACTATTTTCGCATCGATGTCGAATGTCAGAATCACATTCTGAAGCTGCACCGCCTTTTCAAGCGACGCGCATACGATCTCAAAATGGTAAAATTTCTCCGGATCGCTTAAGGATCCGGCTGCCAGAAAAGCGCCCCGGATAAATGCCTTCTTGCAGCACGCATTCTGAATCACCAGATTCCGCACCACCGAAAGGTTTTCCCCGACATTTCCCTGCGCATCCACCATCTTGACCGCCTCCAGCACCCGGAGTGCATTTTCGTGATCGCGCACCAGAAGCGTATAAGAACGGCTCTTTTTTAAAAATGCATTGCGCCGGATCGAAATGTCCGCCTTAATATTAAATGTATTTTTCAATAATGTAAAGTATTTTCGTGCAACCGCTACGTTTTCCGTGTGGATCCGTATGCTGAAATGATCCTCTTCATCGATATGAATCTTGCCGCAAAGGCTCAAAATCGCCGCCAGCTCTGCAATCTGGCAGTGCCTCGCCTTGCTCAGCTGATGCGACAGCTCTTCCTTTACCCGGGCTGAAAATGACAAAGTCCTCTACCTCCGTTTACCCTTTTGTCCGGTTATCCATCTCTATGTCCCGATGTTCCAGTTTAAGCCCTATTTCCGAGTGCTCCTTGAGGCGCTCATAGAGCCGGTTCGCCACCGTAACTGAACGGTGCTTTCCACCGGTACATCCTACGGCTATGACAAGCTGATTCTTCCCTTCTTTTACATAGTACGGAAACAGGAAGTCAATCATGTCATAGAGTTTATCCAAAAATACGTCTGCCGTCCCGCCGCGGCGCACAAAGTCCTGCACCGCCTTCTCATTGCCAGTATGGCTTCTTAAATTCTCATCATAATAAGGATTCGGCAGAAAACGGACGTCAAACACGAGATCCGCGTCCGACGGAATCCCATATTTAAAGCCAAAGCTTAAGATCGTCACAAAGAGGCTGGAAAAGCGCTCGCGCCCCATGAAAATCCGTTCCAGTTCCGCCTTGAGCTCTCGCGTCAGAAGCGTGCTGGTGTCCAGAATATAGTCCGCCCGCTTTTTCAGGAAATCGAGTTTCAGGCGCTCTTTCGCAATACCGCGGTCCAGCCGCTCTTTTCCTGCCAGCGGATGGGAACGGCGCGTTTCCTTATATCGCTTGATCAGCACCTCATCGCTGGCATCCAGAAACAGGATCTCATACGGAAACTGGATGTTATTCCAATCATTCAGTGTTCCCTCCAGCTGTGCCAGCTCGTCGCCGCTGCGAACATCGATTCCCAACGCTGCACAGCTTACCTCCCCGCTGCTGCTCTGCACCAGCTCCGCAAATTTTCCCACCAGCGGGATCGGGAGATTGTCAACACAGTAAAATCCCATGTCCTCCAGCATTTTCAGTGCCGCCGTCTTTCCGGCTCCCGACATACCGGTTACGATCACAAGCCGCATATTGTTCCTCCCTTTTCCATACTCTATATATCTTAATATCTTAAAAGCCCAGCATCTTTACTTCCGTCTCCAGTTTCACCCCAAACTGCTCATACACGCGCTTCTGCACCGTCCCACACAACCCCGCGATGTCCGAAGCCGTCGCATGGTCGCGGTTGATAACGAAACCACAGTGTTTCTCCGACACCTGTGCGCCGCCCTCCTGATAGCCGCGAAGTCCGGCATCTTCGATCAATTTTCCAGCGAAATAGCCCTCAGGGCGCTTAAAGGTGCTTCCGGCACTCGGATATTCCAGCGGCTGTTTTTCCCGCCGTTTGGCTGCCAGTTCATCCATCCGCACCCGGATCGCTTCCGGATCACCTTTCTCCAGACGGATCCGCGCCGATAAAACGATATATCCGCGCTCCGGGATACAGCTGTGGCGGTAACCCAGATCCAGTTCTTCCGTTTTAAGCTCTTTTACCTCGCCGTCCGGCGTCATCACGCGCACAGATTCCAGCACATCCTTTAATTCTCCGCCGTAAGCGCCCGCATTCATGACCGCCGCGCCGCCCACGGTTCCAGGAATCCCGGCTGCAAACTCAAATCCGGTCATTCCATCCTTCTGCGCCTCCCTGGCGGCACGCGAAAGCAGCACACCGGCGCCCAGCTCATAGACGCCCGCTTCGCCCTCCGGACAGACCACCTCTGTAAACTGGCTTCCCAGAAGGATCATCACGCCCGGATAGCCCGCATCACTGACAAGCAGATTGCTTCCATTTCCTAATATGTAATACGCTTTCTCTGCCTCCCGGCACGCCGCCAGCACTGCCGCCAGCTCTTTTTCGCCCTCCGGGGTCACAAAATAGCGGGCTGGTCCACCAGCCCGAAAGGTCGTATGTGCGCTCATCGGCTCCTGCTCCCGCACGGAAGCAGCGCCGATGGCATCACAAAGTTTCTGATAAAAATTAGACATATCTATTTTCCTTTATTCATTTCATAACGGCTCCATCCCTTGCAAGTCAGGATTTCCGCACTAAATCACACGAATCAGACTGCGTGAAGCGTTCCATCAATCTCTTCTTGCCAGGTTCGCCTGTACCCGCTTGTACAGTTCTTTCGCCGCATTATATCCCATCTTCTTGGTACGATAGTTGACTGCCGCCGACTCTACGATGATTGCCAGGTTACGTCCCGGACGGATCGGGATTGAATGGCATACAATCTTGTTGCCAAGGAACTCGGTATACTGATCTTCCATGCCAAGGCGGTCATACTCCTTGTCCTTATCCCACTCCTCCAGCTTGATTACCATGTCAATCGACTGTGTATCCTTTACGCTCTCTACACCGAACAGCGTCTTGACATCGATAATGCCAATACCGCGAAGCTCGATGAAATGACGGGTAATATCCGGTGCCGAACCGATCAGGGTTTCATCGCTGACGCGGCGGATCTCGACCACATCATCGCTGACGAGACGGTGACCGCGCTTAATCAGTTCCAGCGCTGCCTCACTCTTGCCGATACCGCTCTCGCCCATAATCAGGACACCCTCGCCAAATACATCGACCAGTACGCCGTGAATGCTGATCATCGGCGCCATCTTGACGTTCAGCCAGCGGATGATCTCCGCCATCAGATCCGAAGTCGTCTTCTCCGATACCATGCACGGAACCCCATAATGGTTACACAGCTCCAGCACTTCCTCCTCCGGTGCCATGCCGCGGCTATATACCAGACATGGTATACCCGAAGACAGCAGTTTGTCAAACATTTCCCGGCGGCGCTGAGGAGTCAGGGTCGAGATGTACGCATTTTCCACATAACCGATGATCTGCACACGGTCCTTGTCAAAATGGTCGAAAAATCCAGTCAGCTGCAATGCCGGACGGTTCACATCCGCATGCACCAGCATAACATTGTCCGTCTCCAGCTCCGGCGTCATATTGCGAAGCCCCATCTTATCGATCAGTTCTGTTATCGTCACTCCACCCATACTTTTGTCTCCTTTTATTTTTACTATTGTCTACATCCTATCACATCTTCCCCTGCTTGTCATCACGGAAAAATATATAGACTGCCTCGGCAGCTGCCCGGTTCATCTGTGGCGCAGCTTCCAGCTCCTCCACGCTCGCCTCCCGGACTGCTTCGATCGTCTTGAACGTCCGCATCAGAGACTTACGGCGCGCTGGTCCGATGCCCTTGATATCATCCAGCACGGAGCGCACCTGCTCCTTGCCCCGGAGACTCCGGTGGTACTCGATCGCGAATCGGTGCGCCTCGTCCTGAATCCGGGTGATCAGCTGAAATCCTTCCGAATGGCGATCGATTGGAATTTCCACATTCTGATAATACAATCCCCTCGTCCGGTGGTTATCATCCTTTACCATGCCACAGACCGGGATTTCCAGCTGAAGCTCTCTTAATACCTCCAGCGCGATATTAACCTGTCCGCGTCCGCCATCCATCATCAGCAGATCTGGAAAACGCGTAAAACTTCCCATCGCCAGATCGCCGCCCTCGGCTTGCAGTTTCTTCGTCTCCTCCAAGCCATGGGAAAACCGCCGCAGCAGCACCTCGCGCATTGAAGCGTAATCGTTCGGTCCCTGCACCGTCCGGATGCGAAATTTGCGGTAATCATTGCGTTTCGGACGTCCATTTTCGTAGACAATCATCGAACCGACCGACTCAAAACCGCTGATATTGGAAATATCGTAGGCTTCTACCCGCTTGATTCCCGAAAGTCCGATCCACGATCCAATCTGGTTCATCGCCCCGATCGTCCGAAGTTCCTCGCGCTTGATCTTCTCCTTATCCTGGGAGAGCACCATCTTCGCATTCTTCTCCGCCAGCTCGACCAGCCGCTCTTTCTCGCCCATCTTTGGCACGACAAAGCGCACCTTCTGTCCCCGGCGCGCCGTCAGGAAGCTGGCGATAACCTCCGCGTCCTCTAACTCCTCCTGCACCCAGATCTCATGCGGCACAAACGGCGTTCCCGCGTAAAACTGTTTGACGAAGCTGTTTAAAATTTCTGCCTTGCTCTCCGAGCCGGTCAGATTCATATGGAAATGTTCCCGCCCAATAAGCTTGCCATCGCGCACGAAAAACACCTGCACAACCGCATCGCGCTCATCCTTCGCCATCGCGATAATATCCCGATCTTCCATGCTCTGGCTCGTAATCTTCTGCTTCTGCGCCACCTTTCTGACACTTTCAAGCAGATCCCGGTACTCAATCGCCTTCTCAAACTCCATCGTCTCGGACGCCGTCCTCATCTTTTCTTCCAGATATTTCATGACCGGCTCATACTGTCCATTTAAAAAACCGACCGCCTGCTTCACCGATTTCTGATAATCTGCCTGTGAAATATACCCCTGACATGGCGCGTCGCACTGGTGAATATGGTAATAGAGGCACGGACGGTCCTTTCCCATATCCTGCGGCAGCTTCCGGCTGCACGCCCGGATCCGGTATATCTTCCGAATCAGCTCGATTGTGTCTTTGACTGCTCCCGCGCTCGTAAAAGGACCAAAATACTTATTTTTATCCTTTTTCATCTGGCGTGAAAACAAGATCCGCGGGTACTCCTCCGAAGCCGTCACCTTGATGTACGGGTACGTCTTGTCATCCTTGAGCATCGTATTGTAGCGTGGGCGGTGCTCTTTGATCAGGTTGCACTCCAGCACCAGCGCTTCCAGCTCCGAATCCGTCACGATATACTCAAAACGTGCTATCTTCGAGACCATCTGCTTGATCTTCGCCGTCTTATCCCGGCTGCTCTGGAAATATTGACGGACTCGGTTTTTCAGGCTGATCGCCTTGCCGACATAGATGATCGCGTCCTTCGCATCGTGCATAATATAAACACCCGGCTGCCCCGGCAGTTTTTTCAGTTCTTCTTCTATTTGAAACATCTCAAACCATCCTGTTTTGTAATCTGCTGCCACCACGTTTTCTTACGGCACTTTCGGTTCCAAAAGTGCCTACCCGTGAACAGTTACCCAGACTCTTCTGCCAGACAGCCGCTCACTTTCCATACCGCAGGCGTGGTGCATCGTACCTCTGCTGCATCCGGATGCACTGACGGATCGCGTCCAGCTCTTCCTCCACGCTTCCACCGACCGGATTCATATCCAGACAGAAGCAGAGACTGTCGAGATCCCGCTTGTCCACCTTGCCGCTCATTCTCTGGAGCACTTCCAGCCTGCCCTCGGTCGTTTCCTGATCCAGAAATTCTGCCACAAGCGGATGCAGCTCCGGTTCCTCCTGCGGTATGTCCCAGGAATGAGTGGCTGCGTCAGACATTTTCGAACGGCGTACACCTTCATTTACGACATGAGTCGTTCTGGTTGTCCTTATTTCCTGCTGTTTCGAATTTTCCCACGGCCCCGCCGCAATCCGCTCAAACCGGTATCTCTGCGCCGCCTCCGGATATTTTACCCGATCTACCTCTTCCATAAACATAGAAAGCGGTCTAACCCAGACGCCATATTCTCCATAGAGCGCCTGATAGACAACCATCTTTTCCCCCGTTTCCGAGTGGGTTGCCACCGCCAGAATCTGATATTCTTTATTTTTAAAATGCCGGTACCGCTCGCCCGGCTTTGGAATTTCCCGCATGAATGCTGATACCTCCTTAAAACATCTCGCTAAGTGTTCACATTATATCACGATTCGCCGTTCGCCTTAAATCTGCAAGCAGCTTTCTGGCTCACTTGCGCTCATTATATCATAAGAACGTATTCTCACCCGTCCACTCACGAACCCGCGCTATCGCGCTCCACCGCCCTGCTTCGCATGGCTGTTCGTTCGTTAATGGCGCAAGAAAAGAATATGTCTGCTTCGCAGCCGCATTCTTTTCTTCTGCGCTCATTATATCACATTTTGTATGCCCTTTTCTGTTTTTTATCAATTTACATCCAGATTTTCTTTCCTCCATCCCCATCGCCTGTACACAAAAATTTTCGCCAGAAAATATTACATTTCCGAAAACCAAATCCGTCATTTTTCCGATTTTAAATTTTTTTTATTTTCCCTCTACTCAAATAGACTTTTTTGTAGGATAATAGAACTAATTGTGATTCTTTGCGGTCTGCTGTGCTGCGTTCATTTCACACAAAGAGCATCGACATAAACAACTGCGAATGGCAGTCTGTGCCGGACATGGACTGTGACCTGGCGGCGCAATCATCCATACAAACATATGATTTTCATCCCACCAGATGGAAACCGGCATCTGCCCCCACCGCGATACCGGTATTCTGTGCGGGACGAAACTAAGAACGGAGGATTAGATGAAAATCGGTTTTGACAACAACAAATACCTGAAAATGCAGTCGGAACATATCCGTGAGCGTATCAACCAGTTCGGTGATAAGCTCTACCTCGAATTTGGCGGAAAACTGTTCGATGACTACCACGCATCCCGGGTTCTTCCGGGCTTTGCACCTGACAGCAAGCTGCGGATGCTTCTGCAGTTAGCGGATCAGGCGGAGATCGTCATCGTCATCAGTGCTGCGGATATCGAGAAAAACAAAGTACGTTCCGACCTCGGCATTACTTACGACGTAGACGTACTCCGTCTGATTCAGTCCTTTACCGACAAGGGACTCTATGTTGGAAGCGTTGTAATCACCCACTATTCCGGGCAGAACACTGCGGATGTCTTCAAACACAAGCTCGAATCCATGGGCATCAAGGTTTACCGCCACTACACCATCGACGGTTATCCGGGCAATGTTCCGCTGATCGTCAGCGATGAAGGTTATGGTAAAAATGATTACATTGAAACCAAACGTCCACTCGTTGTTGTCACCGCGCCGGGACCGGGAAGCGGAAAAATGGCAACCTGCCTTTCCCAGCTCTACCACGAGAACAAACGCGGCGTCAAGGCTGGATATGCCAAATTTGAGACCTTCCCGATCTGGAATATCCCGTTAAAGCACCCGGTCAACCTGGCATACGAGGCAGCGACCGCTGACTTAAACGATGTCAACATGATCGATCCGTTCCATCTGGAGGCTTATGGTGTAACAACGGTCAACTACAACCGTGACATCGAGATTTTCCCGGTTCTGAGCGCTATTTTCGAGGGAATCTACGGCGAGAACCCGTACAAATCCCCGACTGATATGGGCGTCAACATGGCAGGAAACTGCATCATTGACGACGAAGCCTGCTGCGAAGCATCCCGTCAGGAAATCCTGCGCCGCTACTATCAGGCATTAAACCGCGTTGTCAAAGAGGATGTCGGCAAAGAGGAAGTTTATAAGATCGAACTTCTGATGAAGCAGGCAAAACTGACCACCGATATGCGCAAGGTTGTTCCGGCTGCCCTGAAACGCGCCGAAGAAACCGGTGCTCCGGCTGCTGCCATCGAACTTCCGGACGGAACCATCGCTACCGGAAAGACAACCAACCTGCTCGGCGCTTCCGCTGCCCTGCTTCTGAATGCTGTCAAGGTACTTGGCAATATTCCGCACGATGAGCACCTGATCTCCCCGATCGCGATCGAGCCGATCCAGAAGCTGAAAGTCGAGTACCTCGGAAGCCGCAACCCGCGTCTCCACACCGATGAAGTTCTGATCGCGCTGTCCATGTGCGCCGCTACCAACAAACACGCACAGATCGCTCTGGAACAGCTTGAAAAACTGCGTGGCTGCCAGGTTCACACCTCCGTCATGCTGTCGGAGGTTGATATCAAGACCTTTAAACGTCTCGGCATCGAACTGACCTCCGAGCCGGTATATGAGCATAACCGCCTGTACCAATAATTGAATAATCCTATATAAAAAGAATGTGCCGCGGAGCGCTTTTTGGTCATAAAACGAAGTTTCCTACGGCAAAATAAATAACGGCTGTATCTCAGCAAAACAGAACTCATAGATTTTTCGTAACTGTTCAGTGCCTTCACAGTCACGCGCAGACCTACTGAACAGTTACGATTTTTCAATATATGAATTCACATTGCTGAAATACAGCCGTTCTATTTACTGTATAAATATTTCTTTTATGCTATACATCACTTTTATTTCCGGTCGAACGAGCTTCCACCGCGCATCTCATCCTCATTTGGACTCTCTGCTGCTACAGCTTCTGCCGATTCCGGTGCTTCATCCGCCAGTTTTGCTTCCAGATTCTGCTGGTTCTGTGGGTCTTCCACGTTCGTTTCTTCCGCAGTCTTTATCGGCTGAACCTCATCGCCTGTCTTCGCAGCCTCCGGCATCTCAATCCGGCTCTCGCCTTCCTGTTTCTTTTCCTCCAGCTCCGGGATTCCCTTTACCTCATGGAAAATCTTCATGAATTCTTTACCGGTGATCGTCTCTTTCTCAATCAGGAACGCCGCAATCTTATCAAGCGCCTCGCGGTTTTCACTCAGCAGGCGTTTCGCCTCCTCATAAGAAACCTTCAAAATATGCATGACTTCCTTGTCAATCTCTGCCGCCGTCATATCACTGCAATTCAGGACAGTTCTCCCGTTCAGGTACTGATTTTCCTGGCTTTCCAGGCCCATCAGACCGAACTTCTTGGACATACCGTACTGGGTTACCATCGCACGCGCGATCCGGGTTGCTTTTTCAATATCATTTGACGCACCTGTCGTTACCGTATCAAAAACGATCTCCTCAGCCGCACGTCCGCCTAAAAATCCGACCAGCATCGCGCGGATTTCCTTCTCGGTATTTAAGTACTTCTCTTCCTCCGGCACCTGCATGACATAGCCAAGCGCCCCCATGGTACGCGGCACAATCGTGATCTTCTGTACCGGCTCCGAGTCCTTCTGCAGGGCGCTGACCAGCGCATGACCAACCTCATGATACGAAACAATCCGGCGCTCCTCCTGGCTCAGGATGCGGTCTTTCTTCTCTTTGCCGACCAGAACCAGCTCAACTGCCTCAAATAAATCCTTCTGGGAAACGGCTTTCCTGCCATTCTTAACGGCTGTGATCGCCGCCTCGTTCATCATATTGGCAAGATCCGCACCTACAGCGCCAGATGTCGCCAGCGCGATCTCCTCGAAATCAACCGTCTCATCCAGTTTTACATCCTTGGAATGTACCTTTAAAATCTGCACACGCCCCTTTAAATCCGGCTTATCCACGATAATCCGGCGGTCAAAACGTCCCGGGCGAAGCAGCGCCGGATCCAGAATCTCCGGGCGGTTCGTCGCCGCCATGACTAAAAGACCCTTGGAGGAATCAAATCCATCCATCTCCGAAAGGAGCTGGTTTAACGTCTGCTCACGTTCATCGTTGCCGCCCAGACGGGAATCACGACTTTTACCGATCGCATCCACCTCATCGATGAAAATGATACACGGAGCCGACTGCTGCGCCTGCTTGAACAGGTCACGCACACGGGATGCGCCGACGCCGACAAACATTTCCACAAAATCTGAACCGGACAGAGAGAAAAACGGAACCTTCGCCTCTCCAGCTACTGCCTTGGCAAGAAGTGTTTTACCGGTTCCTGGCGGTCCGACTAACAACGCACCCTTCGGCAGTTTCGCACCAATCTTCGTATATTTTCCCGGGTTATGCAGGAAATCAACAATCTCCGTCAGAGACTCCTTCGCCTCATCCTCGCCTGCCACATCCTTGAACGTAACGCCGGTCTCTTTCTGTACATATACTTTGGCATTGCTCTTGCCGACACCCATTATGCCGCCTCCGCCGCCCATGCGCTTCATCATCATATTGAAAATGACGAACATCGCTGCAATCGGAAGCACCCACTCAAGCAGAAGCATGATAATACTGCCTGTCGCGTCCACTTCTGCCTGTTCATAGGTCGTAACACCAGCTTCATCCAGCTTCTTCTCCAAATCCGGATCGTTGATCGGAATCGTGTAGTACTCCATTCCTACCAGATTTCCGTATTTGCCCTGGCTGCCGCCATATTTCTTCGAATCTTCCTTCGGCGTGATCTGAATCTTTCCATTGCCAATCACAACCGATTCTACCTCGTGATCCTTAAGCATCTGATTAAACTCGCTGTACGGCATCTTGTGCGTGCGGCTGCCCTGCCAGAGGTTGTGCATCATCGCCACGCAGAGAAGCGTAAACAGCATCGTCATGATCAGCACTGCATAATTCTGACCGCGGGGATTTTTTCCATTTTTATTCTGGTTTCCCTTATTATCCATACACTTTCTCCATTCTGTGTCACTGTACATCCGGAATCTGCCACATCAGGTTACTCAAAAGCCCTCTAAATCTGCCGCATCTGCTTCTCATCCGGCTTCATGCCCGCTTTTCTTCCCCGTCAGCGCACAAATTTCTGCGTACTCTTATCCATTATAGTGGCAGATTGCCTATAAATCAAGAAGTGAAAATATTAAAAACTTGTGAACTCCTTATAAAATATAGGTGTTTTCTCTGCATATATGAAATGCCATCAAAACTATCCGCTGTGTATCTCTTCCCGATACAGTTATTCGAAAAATTGCTTTTTAAAAAGTCCCTATTTACATTTGTGTGTCTGATGTATCAACAGTATAATGATACATTTCACGAATTGCGTATGCAATTAGAAAATCAAGTAGTCCAAATTCCATAAAATGAAATTTTAGGGCAAATTACAGACATTGGCTTGGCTGTAGTATTTTTAAACAACGTGTGTTAGACTACTGTTATACAAATCGGGATTGACCGAACTCTTTGAGAAAAATAGGAGGAAGCAGCTTTTTATGTTGTACTTAAAATCAGCCAATTTGGAAGATATTGAAAAGGAATACGAATTTATTACTAATACCCCTTCCAATGAAAATGGATTTACGAATTTTGCGTCTGGATGTTCAAGAAAGGAATTTGAAATAAAAATATTACCTGGTTATATTAATGCTGAAAAGGGAATTGATCTGGCTGATGGATGGGTTCCAGAAACGGATTTTTTCTTATGGGATGATGAGAAAATAGTAGGATTATTTCGCGTGCGTCATTACCTTACTCCTGCACTTGCAAACGGAGGAGGCCATATAGGATATGGAATAAAGAAAGAATTCAGAGGCAAGGGATACGCCTCGGAAGGGTTGAGATTGACAATCGAAAAAGCCTGGCACATTATTAAAGAAGACGAAATATATATGTCTGTTCATAGGGATAATATGGCATCTTTGCGTGTGCAGATTAAAAATGGGGCCTATATTCATCACCAAGATGAAAAAGAGTTTTATACCAGAATAAAACGATAAATTCCCGTTTATTGGGAAGTCACAGGGAACGAAAAATCGGAATTTGGAGGTGATTTAAATGGAAAACAAAATTGTAGGTGCTATTTTCTGTTTCATGTCAGCAGCTTTAATTTCTGCACGATATATTTCTGCTGCGATATTTATGAGTGGAGTAGCTTCGTGGAATGCCACTTTATTTGCAGCAGGTCTTGAATATGTAGGTCCTTTTTTAACAATAGCGGCTGGTATTGCGTTTATTATTGGAATCCTGTTTCTGGGATATGGGCTGTATCAGGATATTAAAAAGATAAAGAAGTAGAACAATTCCAGTTTGTCAATTACAGGTGACATTGAAAGAGTCAGCC
>UMIC01005780.1_pt1 | contig 20105 bp, 20 predicted proteins | sample 1965681 | NCBI WGS metagenome assembly UMIC01 (sample SAMEA4836114, study PRJEB28245) | human gut metagenome | biome: gut microbiome; material: fecal sample | place: Denmark | collected 2008
ACATCTATAACCCGCCCGCAGGGTATGCGTGGCAGGTTGTGGCGCTGGTCGGTGAAGAAATTGCGGGCGGCACTGAGATTCCGGATGTGCCGAGTGTTCCGGAACCGAAGTACTATTCCGCTGCATGGACAGCTCCCGCCCAGACTGCCGGCGGCAGCTTTGATCTGACATTCACTGTAAACACCGACAAGTATCAGCTGAATACGCAGGAGAAGGTGGACGGGGCGGTCATTACCGTCACGCCCAGCCGGACCGGCAGCAGCGTGGACGGCGGCAGTTGGCAGATGACTCCTGCCGCAGCGCAGACCATTACCACAGGCGGTCACACGCAGGATGACAGTTTTCATGTCAACGGCGGTGACGGTTCTGCCACATGGACGGTTCACTATGAGGTGTCCAAGACCAGCACCAGTACGCTCAGCGGGCAGGAAGGACCGTTCACCAGCCAAGCCGAAGCAGACGCCGCTGCAGAAGCCGCCAAGAATGCGGCCATCGGGCAGTTGCAGAACGAAGCGCAGGGCATGGTAGATGCCGCTATTGCCTCGGCGCGGGCGCAGCTTGCCAATATTACATTCAGCTACGATGAAATCACCATTCCGCACGGCTTCGACAGCACGCCCGGTGCGCTGGGCAGCCACCAGACTATTGCTGTTCCGGCCAATAGTAGCAACGATTACCAGATGCAGAACGATGAATGGTCTGTAAAGGTGTCGATTGATAAGATTGACAGTGAGACCAAACAGCAGATTCACGGGGATGCCGAGTTTAAGATTTTCGAGTGGGATACCGTCCGGCAGTGCTATATCCTCAATGGCGGGTACAACCAATACAAGGTTGAACGCCAAGCAGATGGAACTTACAAAGTCATCAACCACAGCGACTATGCGGGAGGTTCGGATGATTTGTTCTATACCCAGCGCAACGAGGGCAGGTTTGTCATCGTGGAGAGCCGCGCACCCAACGGGTACTACGGCGATTGGACGGATGTGACCGCTCCCGGCGCGGCAGGTTCTGTTCTTGGCAAGCGGGCGTATGCCTTTGAAATCACCAAAGCGCTGGACGGTCAGACGATTTGGCTGGGCAACGCCGATTATAATGCCGACATCACCACGGCCAACAGCGGCGGTACGCTCATCGACACCGGCGAGGGCATCGTAACTATCTCTTTTGGCAGCCGCAACGCAGATAAGACCTACGCCACTGACCCCACGGGCATTGCCAACAACGAAGATTCCTACACCATGCACGCCAATGCCGACAAGATGCAGAATGATCGTGTCCTCGGCAACATTCTGCTGACAAAAGTTGACTTGGACGCCGCCCGGTATCTGGCTGCGGGCAGCAACGGTGACAGCACGCTTGAAGGTGCCGTGTACGACCTGTACACTGCCGAGGACATTCATCATCCGGACGGCGTTTCCGGCATTGTCGATTACTCCAAGATCACCGATTCCAGCGGCAACCCCATCTGGCATACCACCGTGCTTACCAACGGCGCATGGAAGTCCGATTATCTCCCGGTGCTGAAAAAGGATCACCTTGTAGCCTCCGCCGCCATCAAGGACGGCAAGGTGGCATTTGCCAATCTCTACTTAGGCCGTTACTACCTTGTGGAGCGCGCCACCGGCATCGTGATCCCGGTGGATTCCAACGGGCAGTATTACCTCTCCGGCAAGTATCCACTTCTCAATAAAAAGCTGGAGCCTACTGGCAGCTATGCCGCCCTCGCCGGCAGCGGTACGGAATATACCGACTATGTCTGCCGCAACAAATATTCTGCTGTTGCTGAGAGCCGCTCCTTAGACGGCAACAAGACCTATGACGGTTACTACCTGTCTTTTGCAAAAGGCTATCTCTGTGATGAAGTCAACCACTATCAATTCCTTACTTATGCAGATGAATCCACTTACGTTGTCCGCACCGAAGATCAGACGCAGGACGAAGTACTGAAATCCGGGTTCAGTCTGCAAAAGCTGGTGTCCACCACCGGTCAGCCCTCCCCTGCCATTAAGCTGGGCGGTGCCGGGTTCAAAGTGTACCGTGTATCGCTGCTGAGCAAGGCAGACCAGTTTGCCCAAAACGCCGATGGCAGTTACGATACCGCCAGCATTCTGGATGTCTACCGTAAATCCAGCTACGATCAGGACACGCTGAAATTTGATTTTTCTGACGAAGAACAGGCTGTTGCCACGATGTACGAGAGTGACACCGCCGTCGTCACCCGCTATAACGCAACCTTGACCGCAGACGGCGATTTTGCCAACGGGCAGGGTCTTGGCTGGGTGCCGACCAACAATGCGCAAGAATATCGCTTATCCGAGATCTTCACGAACGAGGAAGGCATCCTGCGTGTGCAGGGGCTTCCTTACGGCCAGTACATCGTCGTGGAAACCACCGTACCGAAGGATGTTTTTCAGGCTGAACCGTTCCTTATCAATGTCAATGCATCCAGCCCGCAGAGCAGCTTTACTGTGCCTGCCGGCAGCATCACAACGCCCAGCGGCAGCTACATAACCTACAACATTCTGGATGAAGAGTTGGAGGGCTACTTGCAGCTTGTCAAAATCGACATTGAGACGGGCAAGCCTGTCAAAATTGCCGACACTGCGTTCAACATTTACTACATTGCCGAGGACGGCCGTGAAACCCTTGTGGAGATGAACGACCCGAAATCCGGCAATGCCTGGGCAAAGACCAGCACTTTCTATACCGATTCCAACGGCGAAATGAAGACCCCGGAAAAACTGCCGCTGGGCAGGTACCGCATCGTCGAGATCGAAGGTCCACGCGGGTATTTCAACGACCGCCAGTACAATGTCGTGTTTGAGCTGACCTCGGACCGTGTGTATCAGGTCAGCGGCGGCAGCGCCGACGGCATGGACGACTACGTCATTACCGAAAACTACTATAATCACGAGACATTGGGGCAAATCAAAATCCGCAAAATTGGTAACGTGCTGACCGGGTACGAGAACGGACAGTTCGTGTACGAGTCCGATAACCTTGCCAATGCCACCTATGAGATCCACGCGCAGGGCGATATTCCCACGCCGGACAATCAAGGCACACTCTGGTACGCAGATGGCGACCTTGTCGCTACCGTTACCACTGCCGAAGACGGGCAGGTGGACGAAGTCCGATTCAGCCCCACGCGGACACTCGCCACCTATGATTTCTTGAAAGTAACCCACGATGGCACGAAAGGCGAAGTCACTATCACGCTGCCGCTGGGTACCTACACGATTTCCGAGGTGCAGGCCCCTTACGGTTTTGTCCACACCGACCACACTTACACCGTGGTGCTGGACTGGGACAACCAGTATAACGACCTCGTTCTTGCAAAAAGCATCATCGACCACACGCAGGACGGTGATGTTGTGTACGACTACTCTATTATAAATGTAGGCAACGCCAATGCCGAGCAGATTGAAAAGCAGGTTCTTGTCTTTGAGAATGCCCGTGTGCTGCCGATCGTTGAGGAGGGCAAAGTCGGTGTCGGGCTGTATAAGCTGGATCGCGACACCTGCGATTTGACCGATGAAGCGCCCTATACAGACGGCTGTAAGACCCGCGCCTCCCTTTTGAACGGCGGCAGCAACCGCGCCGACATCCCGGCTGATGCCAATATGGTCGCGGGCGCCGTCTATGAGCTGTACACCGCAGACGACATTTACAGTATTTCCGGCGAGCTGCTGGCCGCCGCCGATACTCTGCTGGGCACAGCCACCACCGATGAAAACGGCCTTGCCTATTTTGATGTAGACGTTCCTCTGCGCGGTGAACATTACGGCGGCAGCGATGCCCACGACTGGACGACCAACAGCGGCCGCTACTATCTGCGTGAAATCAGCGTGCCGGACGGCTACCTGATTGAGCAGAGTGTGATTCCCGTTGAGTTCACCTATGAAAACCAGTTCATTGCATGGCAGGTCGTTGACTGCCTGCACTCCGACAAGCAGACCACCGTGGAGATTGACAAGCGCGCTTTCACTTCTGATTCCGATGACACCTTTGCCCTGCCCGGTGCCACGTTGACCGTGACCGATTGGAACGGCAATGTGGTGGACAGCTGGGAGAGCAGCGATACGGCTCATGTGATTTGCGGGCTGCATCTTTCCCACGACTTTGCCGGGAACCGCGATACCTCAAAAGTCTATACCTTGGCCGAGACTTGTCCGGCAGACGGCTATACCACCGCCCGCTCGATTCAGTTCCGCTTGGAGCAGGCCACGGACGATAATGCCTACTTGCAGGAAACGGCGGTCTGGGTTCTGCGCGAGACCGAAGATGCCAAGTACCAGTCCGGCAACATTATCTCCCCCACTGCATTCTCCGATGACACCGTAGCTACGATTCCTGCCAAGCTGCGCGCTTTCTGGGATAAGCTGCTGGGTAAGAATCCCGATGCTGATGGTGTTGTCATTGCCAACTGGTACTGCGTGAACGGCTCACTGGTGGTGAATTTCACCGATGCCGCCAACGATCGCGCCATTGCCAAGTGCCTGCGGGAGAGTGATTTCTCTGATTTGACATTTGATGCGGTCTACCTGAACGGCGCGGCGGCTCCTGCATTCTTTGCCGATAAGCAGGTTGCCGACAAGTCTACCGATGCCGAAATCACCTACTCTGCAAGTTGGATTCTGCTGAAGGATTCCGATGGGTTCAGCCAGACCGTTACAATGCTGGATGCCCCGACCCGCGTAAAAATCAGCAAAGCTGATATTACGACTAACGAAGAAATCCCCGGTGCCACGCTGCGCGTTCTGGACAAGAACGGCAATGTTGTAGACGAATGGGTATCCGAAAACACACCGCACTACATAGAGGCTGTGCTGGTTGCGGGCGAAACCTATACGCTGGAAGAAACGCTCGTACCCGATAATTCCGGGTATGTGCCTGCCAATGCCGTTCAGTTCACGGTCGAGGATGACGGCGAGGTCCAGCACGTTTTCATGCAGGACGACTACACGAAAGTGCAGATTTCTAAGACCGACATTGCCACTGGCAAGGAGATCAGCGGTGCAAAGCTGAAAATCACGGACGCAGACGGCAAAATCGTTGCTGAATGGGTCACGGACGGCGCACCTCACTATATGGAGCGCATCCCAATGGGTACGTACACCCTGACCGAGACGATGGCTCCCACCGAGCAGGGCTATGTCCGCGCCGAGAGCGTTACCTTTGAGGTTGGCCCCACCGGGGATATTCAGCGCGTAGAGATGAAAGATGACTTCACCAAGGTCGAAATTTCCAAGGCTGACATGACGGATGGCCGCGAACTGCCCGGTGCAAAGCTGAAAATCACCGATGCCAGCGGCAACACCATTGCCGAGTGGGAAACCAACGGCCAGCCCCACCGCATCGAGCGCCTGAAGCCCGGCGACTATACGCTGACCGAAACTGCCGCCCCGGCCGGGTATCTGCTCAGCGAAGAGGTTCACTTCACCGTGCAGGAAACCGGGGAAATTCAGAAAGTCACGATGTACGATGCCCCGGCGCACTCGCTGATTCTCACCAAACGGGATATTGCCACCAATGCAAAACTGGCGGATGCCCGCCTAACGATTCGCGATGCCTATGGCACGACCATTGACCGCTGGACGACCACGGACGGCGACCATGCTATCCGCGTACTGCCGGAACGTTCTGCCGCCAAAGACCCGCACAAAAATCTGTTGCTTTTGTCCGATGACACCAGCGAACACGTCTACACGATGGTGGAGGAACTGGCCCCGAACGGTTATCTGGTTGCCGAGAGCATTACGTTCAAAGTCATGCAGATGAACGATACCCTTGTTGTGTTCGTATGGCAGGACGGCGGTTGGCAGAAATCTTCCGAAGGGTATCTTGCCATGTATGATGAGCGCACCGACACACCCGTTCCCCTTATGAAAACTTTCCCGCAGACCGGCAATATTTTATAAAAACTGTGCCGAGTTGTTACGCTGCGCACAATTTGAGATTGGAGTGATATTTTGTCCGTTTCCTGTTTTACTTCCACCAATTCGCATCTCTGCAAGTTCCTGCGCACCACAGGCCGCGACTGGCGCAACACCATCTATATCGAGTGCGGCGACTGCCAGCGCGCTGTGAGCCGCGGCTGTAAAAATCTGCTCTGTGCCTTTGACACAGCCGGCGCGCCGGTGATTGTTCCGGTTCATGATGTGGAATACCTGTTCAGCACCACTGTGGACAAGTCCGAATGCCGCGCCATCCTCACGAAAGCCAACTTCTGTGAGCTGTACAAAGGCTGGATCGACGAGCATATCCGTAACCCTCACGCCTGCCCGTTGAATGATTTGTACGTCAACTGGGAGGCCCCAGACCCTTGCGCAGCGAGGATTTTTCTGAATCGGTAAACAGGCGCCAAATAACAACAATCCCCAAGGTGACGCCTTGGGGATTGCTGCTTATTATACTCACTATATGTGTCAGCCTCTAAAATCGGCCAAAGCACTGGCTATCAAATCTATTGGCGGCGAAGATATAGATGGCTCTTCTTTCTGCGAATTCCGAGTGCGTCCCATGGTCTGCTTTTCTAAGTATTCCTGCACGATTTGCTCAATCAAGGCGCGGTCCGTCTGCTGAAAAGACTTCGCATCTGCCTTTTCATAGCATAGAATTGCATCGGCAAGATACTGTGCTTTGCCCCTGTCACGCTGCCGTTCCAAGTATTCTACGGCACGCACATGGTCTGGATTTTCCATGTCGAAGCGAACCGTAAAGCGCCCCCGGTCCTTTTTCAGCTTCATGGTTCATCACTCCCCTGTCACGGTGCAGCGGTAAAGATACTCAAAGCCCTTGGCATTGGCATTCACGTCCTCCACAAAGACGGGGTGTGCCACCTTTCCGGATGTTTCGATTTGCCGCCGCAGCAGGCAGGCACCGCCGCCTACGAAAATCACTCGTCCCGTGCGCAGGTCAAGCTGACGCTCGCGCAATGCACCCAGCATATCATTGACAAACTCCTGCGCCTGATATTCCACCAGCGCGGCGACTTCTTCCCCGTAACTGCTTCCCTGCCCCTGCAAGAGAATAGCATCCACATCCGTTTCCTCCAGCAGAACATCCAAGTCCGAGCTCGCCTTGGAGCGGATACGGTTGTACAGCAGGATCACGCCATTTTCCAGCGAGTCACAGGTAGACAGGTCGGCGTGGCCGTTCTTCAGCATCAGATAGTCCGCTGTAAAGCCTCCCACGTCCAGAATCAGCGCGCGCGGCACGGTTGCCAGCTCGCCCAACATCATGGCCGCCGCTGCAAACGCCTGCGGATAGCACTGCACATCGCGGATCAGGATGCTGTACAGCTTGTCACGGTAGGAGAAGTAGATGGGTTCCTTGCGTTTGAAGTAACGCACGAATGCCTTGTTCTGTGTGCCGAAATGTGCGGGCGGCAGTCCGATGGCAAGGTCAATGGGCATCAGCCCGGAAGTATAAGCGTTCTGTGCTTCGATTTCCTCCGCAATGGCAAATAGCGACAGGATAAAGAACCGCTCGTCTGTGGTTTTGTCCTTCTGGTACGGGATACGCTGCGCTGACAGCGTATAGTAACTGCCGCCGTATTTCAGTATATCCCTGCCGTAAGGTCTGGTTTTGCTTTTTTGTACACCGGAAACAATGGCGTTTCCATGGACGGTTTTGACCTGTTTGTTGCCGTGGTCGATAGCAATAAGCATAACATCAACTCCCTTCGATGCTTATATTTACCTTATACGTTTTGAATACGTCATTTCCCAACAAATTTACGCATTATTTTTTCTTATACGCAATAATACGCATTATTTATTTGTTTGCATTTCCCCGGCGGGTGCGCTATAATGGGCAAAGTAAGTAAAAACACAGGAGTCCGCCATGAACAAAACGCTTGAAATCAGTGCTATGCAGTATGATTTTCATATATTGACTAATACTAACCAAAAGTAGCGCTCAATTTTCGCAACGGCACCTGCTACGCTTATTTTGAGGTGAGAAGTTTGGAAAATATCTATCTTGAAATCGGCAAACGCATCCGGCAACAGCGAAAAGCCCACGGCCTGACGCGAGAAGAGTTCGCAGAAAATTTAAGTACAACCATGCAATATATCAGTCGTTTGGGACGGGCAAAAAACAAGGTATCAATCGAATATCTGTACAGAATCGCCGATGCATTGGACTGTTCAATTTACACCCTGCTGCCAGCCACGCAGTTACCCCAAAGAAAATTCTTTTCGGAGGAGCTGATGTATCAACTGGATCACTGTTCGCTCAAGCAAAAGCAGTTCATTGCCAATTATGTCACTTGGTTCTTGCAGCAGGACATCGGCGGGGAAAGCGACACATAAAACAGGAGCAACTTATATGCTTTGGATGTATATGGCGATGCTGGAAACAGCGGAACAGAAAGATAAAATCGCCTATATTTATGAAAACTATGCAGGGATGATGTACCATGTAGCCATCGGTGTGGTGGGAGAACACTATTTGGCGGAGGACGCCGTACATGAAACCTTTTTGCGTCTGATACGGATAATAGATGAAGTGGAAATCGATGACGCAAAGAAGCTCAAACGTTTTCTTGTACTGTTAACACACAGCAAAGCGGTGGACGCCGTGCGCAAACTGAACAAGATGAAGCCAACGAGCGATGATGAGCTTGCGAATCATCCCACAACCGAGAATGGCCCCGAGGACGTTGCGCTGAACGCAATCGCTTTTTAGGAGCTGGTTGCTTTTGTGAAACAGATGGATGACAAGTACAGAGACCCTTTGGATTTGCGCATGATGGGATACTCCATCCAGGAAATTGCCGAAATTTTGGAAATCACGCCGCAGAATGCAAAAGTACGGCTTCACCGGGCAAGGCAGATGATTCTGAAAGAAATGGAGGCACAAGATGAATCAGCAGGAAAACCGTGAAATCCGTATCTCGCCAGATGCCTTGATTGCACTTGTAGTGGCTGAGGCTGAAGATCGGGAGCTATCCGCCATGCCGAGTCTGGAAGAGATGAACGCGGCCTTCCATCCTTCGGAAGAATTTCAGAAGAAGATGGACAGGCTGCTCAAGCAGGCCAAACGGAAACAGGAACGTAAAGGTGCCTGGCGCGCTACAAAGCGGCTGTTCGTGGTGGCCACGACGGTCGTGACGGCGTTTGCTTGCATACTGATGCCTGTGCAGGCTGTGCAGGAGGCGGTGGTATCCACCGTGCTGAATTGGCGGGATCAGTTTGTGGAGATCCTCTATTCCAAGGAAGATGATCCAAATGCAGTGATTCTGCTCCAAAATGTTGAATTGACCTATTTGCCGGAAGGGTTTACAGAGACGCCTTCTAATAGAACATCAAACACCAGTTTTTGGAATGAGTATCAATCAGAAAACGGCGAATGGTTAACAGTACGGATATTGCCCATACAAGATAAACAATCAACTTTTGTTGATGACGAATATACCCATTATTATCAGATTTCTTTTGATGGAATCGACGCTGTTTTGGGTTCCACTATAGACGGGAGTAATGTATTAGTATGGCAGAATGATGGCTTAACCTATCAAGTGAGTTCCAGTTGTGACTTATCCGAGATAATCAGTGTCGCTGAAGGGATAAAGTTGGATAGTTCATCAAATGGATGACAGCAAGATAAATTTCAAAAATGTTATTTATGGGTGTAACCTTTTTCATTTTCATACGAATAGAAGGTATGAGGTTTCCATACAAAAGAGGTGTACATATCATGAAAAAGTTTTTGCGCAGTCTGCTTGCTATAACTCTTCTGCTTGGTATTGTCAGCACAACGGCTCTTGCTGCGGAGCCCCGTTGGCGGAATGTAGCATCCATCAGCCCTAGTATGTCGGCGTATGATGGAAGCTATACAAGTGCTATTATTGCTTTGGAGGGTACAACAAAAATAGAATGTACGCTTACACTATATGAAAAGGGCTTTTTCGGAAACTATACGCAGGTATCTCAGGTCAGTGAGACTTACAACGGTCCTCGCCATGAGTTTGTCGGTTATTATGCCATTAAATCCGGGACAACGTACAAACTAAACACCACCGCCAAAGGCACCCGAAACGGTGTAACCGAAACCGTTTCAACCGACTTTGAAAAGCGCTGCTGACCCCAGCGTCCGCCCGCTCCCTTAAACCTTCCACAATCCAAACACGGGAACCTCTAAAATACAGCCGGGATGGCCTGCCAAACCTTCCTGGCTGTATTTTTTGTCGAAATATGAAACCACATCCCCAAAGCATACGTACGAATATATAGTATACGCATTTATATCTCTTGTATGGAGGATGTGGATATGCTTGCCTTTTATGTCGCCATTCTCGACACTGAGGAGCAGAAGGATAAATTCACCGAAATTTACACCACCTACTACGGGATGATGTACCAGGTGGCGCGCGCCATCACCCATGATGATAAACTTGCCGAGGATGCGCTGCACGAGACCTGCCTCGAGCTGATCGAGAAGATCGATTCCATCCGCACGGACAACGCCAAACAGCTCGCCTATTACCTGCGCATGGTCACACGGAATCGCACCATCGACTTCATGCGCAAGTGGGATCGCCGAAGTGCGTTATCTTATGACGCGGTGGATGTGGAACCAGCATCCCTACATGAAGATGCTGCGGATGTCGTATTAACCAAAATGCGGTTGGAAACAACGTTGAAAAGCCTCGATGAGATGCCACCCGTTTACCGCACCGCCTTGATTTTGCGTGTGCAGGGGTATTCCATCAAGGAGATTGCGCACATAACAAATAGCAGCGCCGCGGCCGTCAAAACCCGCATTCATCGGGCCAGGCAGCTCCTTTTGCAGAATTCTCAGAATGACCCATAATACTAACTCATAATACCGCACAAACGACTTTACAAACCGAGCTGACACAAGGTAAAATGGAAAAACAGCACCTCGCTTGTCCGGCACAGCGCGGCAGCGCTGTTTGCGGTGCTGTTTGGCATTCCAGCCAGGGGGAAATCATCGTATGCTCAGAATTGCCATATGTGATGACAGCCAGTTGTGGCTTCAAAAAATTGAGACATTGACAAGGGGTTACTTGAAAAAGATTAATGTCAAATACAGACTCGATCTTTATCAATCGGGCGAAAAGCTGCTGAAAAGCATCACCTCACCGTATGACATCGCGTTATTGGACGTCGATCTGCATAGCACGAACGGCATTGAAGTCGCCTCGCAGCTGCGAGCTACCAATCCACAAATCGTGCTGATCTTTGTCTCGGAGTATGTGGAGTATGCTCCGTTCGGTTATGAGGTGGACGCGATTCGGTATCTGCTCAAAAACCACCTGGAGCAGGCTTTTGACCGGGTGATGAGCGAGGCCGTCAAGAAGGTGCGGGAAAAACACCTGCGGTATGCCATTGTCACCGACGCAGGCAATGTGATGGTCAAGTTTGAGGACATTCTCTATGTCGAGGGACAGAAGCGCAAGGTAACGTACCTCCTTCAAAACAACAACCGAGCTTCGTATGATTGCAATGAATCGCTCGGTGATGTGGAAGCACGGCTCGGCACTCAGGGCTTTTTGCGAACGTACCGGACGATCCTGGTCAACATGCGGCATATCTGCTTTCTCAACCGAACCCATCTGACTTTGACCGATGGCACGGACCTCCCGGTCAGCAAACAGAACAGCAACGAAATTATGCAGACATACAACTTATGGGTGGGCGCTTTATGATCGAACAAATATCCTTACTGACCGTGGATTTGATTGGACATATTTCCTGCCTGCTGTTGTGTACCGCGTTGTTCCGACGGACCTGCGCAAAGCGGCAGTTGGTGTTGGCATTCCTGGGAACATTGGCCGCAGGCTATCTCATCACCGTGGTGCCCGTTATCAGGGAATTCCCGATCAAGGCGATTCTGCTAGTCATGGTGTTCACCGTCTTTTGCCATGATTGCTATGAGGGCAAGATTCTGACGCAATGCTTGTGTGCAGTTTTCAGCTATGTCATTATGCTGGCCCTGGATACGGCAGCCATCTTTCTGTTCTGCAACTGGGTGGGGATGCCGCGAGAGCAGATATTTGCTGACCCGCAGCTTTATATGATTTGTGCATTGTTCTCTTATATTGTTATCTTTGTGGTTTCTTTTGCCATTTGGCGATTTGCGCAGTCATGGACAAAAATTGAGAAAATTTCAGTATCCGGCTTTTTGGCTATGCTGGTTTTTCCGCTGGTGTCACTAGGAACCATAACATTTCTTTTCCAGGTAACGGCCAAAGACCACAGCGTCAGTCACTGGGCCATCGTAAACGCACTGGGATTGGTGGCCGCCAACGCTGTTTTGATGGGCCTGCTGCACCACATTGAGCAGGAAGCCGAGGAGCGAAAGCAAAACGTGGCACTCCAACACCAGTTCGAAACTCAATTGGAAAAAACGCAGGTTTTGCTGGAGGCCCAAACCGCCCAACGTAAGCAGACCCACGATTTCAAACACCATCTCTCGGTTCTCGGCGGTTTGCTGCAGGAGGAAAATTTGGCGGCCGCCAGGCAGTACCTGGCGGAAATCTCCGAGACAGGTCAATTGGATGCGTTGGCTGTCCATTCCAACAACCCGGTGGTGGACGCCATTTTGAACCAAAAGTATGCGCAGGCCTGTGAACTGGGGATTCAAGTGGATTTTGCCATCAACGATCTTGCCGAGTTCCCGCTTTCCAACAAAGAGACGGTAGTGGTACTTTCCAACCTGCTGGATAACGCAATCGAGGCGTGCAAGACGCAGAAGGGAACACGATTGATTCGCGTCAAGATTCAGTGTTCGGAGGAGAAAACCATTCTTTCCGTGATGAATACCATTGACAAAGCGCCCGTAATGGAAAATGGGTTGCCTGTAACGACCAAGGCCGATCCACTTGCGCATGGATATGGACTGCAAAACATCGTCTCCATTTTGGCAGATCATGGCGCCTGTCCGGCCATTCTGTGCCAGGACGGCTGGTTCCAGTTCTCCACGGTACTGTTTCATCAGACTATTTCGCCTGCGCCGGAGCACGATCAAATTACACAAAAATCCCTTTGATTTTTCTACGCATGTCATTTCGGGACATATTTTGAACGTTTCGGGACATATTCCTTGCCAACTCGCAAACAGGATGCTATTTTTAAGCCAAAGAGGTGAAGCGGTTATGCTCCATCCGGCTCAGAAAATAGCATCCTTTTTTGTGGCCAAAAAACTGATCCCGGCGCAGGACTACGAGTGGGCTGTGTACGGATTACAACGCCGGTTGCTGGCGGCAGTCTTTTATCCGATTTTGTTTTTGATCGGTCTCCTGGTCTCGGATGTATATTCCACCGTTCTGTTCTTTGTTGTCTTTACCAGCCTGCGGCACCGCGTCGGCGGTCACCATGCGGGCTCGGCTATACGGTGCCTGATAAATTCTTCGCTGATCGTTCTGTGCGGTCTGTTCTTATACCCGCAGATTACAGCCGGATGGCCGGTGGTGGGGCATTCACTGGTGGGAATGATCGCCTGTCTTGTGATTGGCCTGGCAGGTCCTTGCAATGACCCCCACATTGCCATGACGCCAGCAGAACTCGATCGAAATCGGAAGCGGATGATGTGGGAGCTGCTCGTATTGGCAGTAGCTTTCAGCGTGCTTCCACTCCTCCCTTGGGGAGTTTGGCTTAGTAAAACTGCAGCGGCGGCCGTTACCCTGGCGGCCAGTATGCTGATTGCAGGAAAAATACAGAATGGAGGTTTTACCCATGAACAAGAATGACAACCGATTCACCGAAGCGCTGGCTTCGGCACTGCACAAGATGGTGGAACGGGAACGCAGCGGCGCTGTGGACTGCTATGGCTGGAACTATCAGCCCAAGCGGCCGGAAGCTCTAACAAGAGATCCTAATGAAACCAAGAAGTAACCCCGCCTCTATGGATAGAACACCCATATGCAAAGATACAATAACTGACGCAACACGAACAAGAAAGAAGGTTATTTATGAAAAACTTCTTTTCACTATTACTCGCATTAATGTTCAGTTGTACTTTTACGGTTTGTGCATTTGCAGCAGAACCCTACGCTGAAAATAGTAACCCGCCTACCTTACAGGATACCTTACAGGAAATATTGGATAATCCAACTTATTCAAACGCTTACAAAGAGGCCGCCAAGAAAAAGTGTGATTATTTAATGAGTGTTCGCGATTCTGGACCGTCTGCCTTAACCCGGGCAAGTAATAGTATGACAATTTATGTCCCACATACGCGCCAACCTAATGGTGTTAGCTGTGGTCCCTCTACAGTGCGACAAACACTGGCTCATTATGGTCTTGTGAAAAATTTGTCCACAATTATGTCGGAAATGAGTGATGCTAGTAAACCGGCCACCTATTGTTACAGTCCAACCAATGGCATCTTTGAGATTTCGAAGATGTTTTACTATATTAATACTAGCTTGTATGGAGAAGGCGGTGACCCTACAGGGGTTGTTTATATGGCTTTGTGGAAAAATGGTGCATATACATCTTCCCAACAAATGCTGAATATGATGGCCAGCGTAATTAGCAACAATAACCCTCCAATCTTACATACAGGTGCCATTCAAGGAACAAAGCGGACCAGCTATAATGACACGAGCAAATGGCCAATTAATATTAGTTCCGGCCATTTTATGAGCGTTAGCGGATATAACCTTTCTAATGCAACAATCCAGGTAACTGATCCTGATGTAACAAATCAACAGTCTTCTAGTTCTTATTCCTCGGGCAAATATTACATCAATTCTTCGGTCGTATATTCCACCTGTGACTATTTTGCGGCTTGAAATGTAGCGCGTCAAAAAGGAACTCTACTATGAACCATGATAGGTTATTCCATAAAGGGACGGGTACAGTGCAATCAAAAAAATTATATTTTGTTCTATCTATAGTCATTGTTTTAGGTGTCACAATTTGTTTTTTCTGGCGAGTTTGGCATACTTCTGATCGATTGGTGACGATCCACGGCGAAATTATTACATCGCAAGCTGTAGATATGTACAGTCAGATTGATACAATAGGCAGAACAGACTTAAAGGTGATCGGCTTCTTGGACAATAACATTATTTCTTGTTATTGGATACAAAATGCGCGTACACTTTCAAATGCGGCCCAAGAGGAAGAGTTTGAAGAGCTTTTGGTCACAGCCGATTACAAAAGCGGCGACACAAGGCTCATCAGAAGAACGAATACCTCTCCCATTTCCTCTGTGGATCCGTTTTTGTTTGATTGCCAAACATTGTATTCGTTCCCTTTCCGTAATGGAACCGTGAGCATTATTATGACAGATCTTGTCACAGGTACAACGGAAACGCTTTTAAGAGATGCCGCTGCGGCAACGCCATTGGTTGGATTTGCTAAAGTTGATCAGGACACAGCAGCATTTCTGGTAACAGCCGATTCACAATTGCAAATGGTCCTGCTGTGGAACAGATCCACAGAGAGGCTACTTGAAATTTTTAACACCGCCAATCTATCGTTAGAAAGGCCTCCACAAATTACCGCCATTGCCTCAGATGGAACCTATTTATACTATTTAATGAAAGAAATGGACGGAAGCAATTGGTTGCAGTGCAATTCAATAAACGGGTCGGTTTTGTGGAGGAAGAATCTAGCATTGCCGGAATATGAAGACGCGCAATATACGGCGGACCAACTCTATATTCAAGATCAAACCTTTTTTATAAAGTGGTACAATTGCGGGAGTGCACCCTATTTTACCGTTTTACAAAAGGAAGACACAGAATTTTCGCGGCTACCCATTCCACAGTGCACCCCCTGTTATTTGTTGACCCCACATCCGATTGCCGAGGAATGGCTTCTGTTTAGCACATTTCCCGAGCAGCAGGCATATTTGAAAAAGGATTTTGCTCATCTTGTTTTGTATAACCTAAAAACAGCCACATGGCAATCCGTCCGATTGGATATGGGCACGGAAACAAACTACCGTCTTTTTGCAAACGAAACAGGAAACGTCATTGCTCAGATTTATGCTGAAAACGGGGACAACACAAAGCTTATCCAGTATCCGTGTGCAAATCTGATAAAATGAACCGAGTTGCACATAATGAATGAAGCCTTGCTTGTTTGAAGAGCAAGTGTATCTCACAATCAGTTGTCTTTCGTCGTAAACATAATTTTATCAAGACCTGCTTCTTGGCAGTAATCTTTTTTAGTTGTATGTGTTAAAACATGCTCAGTGTTGCAGTTGCCAATCCATTTCATTCACTGCGAAAAGGAGAAATCTGATACCAATTCAAATCAAGTCCTCTATTGCTCTGGATGGGCACCCGCCCTACCGCCAATCAGCCCCCACGCCGCGGCCTACCGCGCCGTGGGGGCTGATTTGGCTGCCCAGAGTTCGGACATGGCCGCCAAGGGTGACTTTCTGCACGGCAAGCTCGACGAAACCGAGTCGCTGCTGCGGCTCGAAAACTACTACCGCGACCTCGCCTATGGCAACAGCGTGACCTTGCAGTATTACCGTGAGCAGAACGCAGATTTGTTCGACGCCTGGGAACAGACCTACCACGACAAAACCTACACGCTGTACACCGACAGCCTGTCGCTGGACTATGCGCTGCTCTCCCAACTGGTCAGCGAGTACGACACGGTGGCCGGGTACGGCGACTTCCTCGACAGCGTGCAGACCAAGGCCGGGCAGCTGGCGGGCATCTAGATTTTCCAGAACGATGAGACCGGGTATGACCTGAAAAACATTGAAGTTACGGCGGCGGTGTGCGCCGGTTTGGGCGAGACAGCCATTGATTATTACCCGCAAAAAGGTCTGTACACTGCGATCTCCTATGCTTTCACCGATTTGATTTTGCTGGTGTCGATGCTCGTGCAGGCGCTGCTGCTCGTGCGGCAGGAGCGGGACAGCGGCTTGCTGTCACTGGTTCGTTCGCTGCCCGGCGGACGGCTGCAAACGGCGCTGGCCAAGCTCGGCGCGTTTGCGTTGTCGCTGCTGGCCGTGCTTGCGCTGCTGTACGGCGTCAACCTCGCCTACTGCGCCGCGACGTTCGGCCTCGGCCCGCTGACCCGCACGATCCAGAGCGTGCCCGCCCTGATGCGCTGCACGATGCAGATCACGGTCGGGCAGTACCTGTTCCGCTTTTTGCTGGCCAAGTGGGCCGGCGCGTTTGTCATGGGGCTGTGGGTCATGCTGGCGGCACTCGTTGCCCGCCGGGCCGCTTGTGATGTTTGGCATCCGCGCCGCGATTCCGGCCACCAGCCGGCTGAATGTGATTAAATACGCCAATTTAGCCAGCCTGCTGCAAACCAACGAACTTTTGGGAAATTACCGCAATCTGTTTTGGTTTGGTTCGCCAATCGGCCTGCCGCTCGTCGAGTGGACGGCGGCGGTTGTGTATGGCGGGGTTCTGACCTTTGCTTTTTGCTGGGTGTTTGCGCGCGCAACTGCTGTCTGCGTCAAAGCGCGGGTTCCTGCTGGGGCTGCGGCACAAGACGCACGCGACCTCTGTTTATAAGGAAGAAGCCCGCAAGCTGCTGCTTCTCAACGGCGCGGCGCTGGTGCTGGCGGCGTTCGCCGGGTTTGGCATCTACCAGGGGGTGACCGCCGAGAGCTACATCGGGCCGGATGAGATCTACTACGCCTATTACATGAAACATACCTCCGGGCCGTTCACCCAAGAAAGCTATGATTGGCTGGAGGAGCAGGGAGAAGAATTTGCCCCGATGCTCGAAGTGCAGCGGAAGGTGGCGGCCGGGGAGCTGTCCAGCGATGCAATGTTGGCGTTCAGTTCGCTGCAACAAAAGTACAGTGTCTACAGCCGGGTTATCAACCAGAACATCAACTACTATCTGAAAGAACATCCCGGCGCGTGGCTCGTCTATGAGAGCGGCTACAAGGAGTTGTTCGGCTTCACCGGCGATGCCGACGTGCAGGATACGCTGCTGGCCGGGCTGGCCTGTGCGCTGTGTTTTTCAGGGCTTTTCTCAATGGAGCGCCGCGGCGGCATGGAGACAATCCTTTGCACGACACCGCTCGGCCGCAAGCGCACGGTGCGGGCCAAGCTTGCGGTCAGTGCGGGCGTGGCGGTGCTGATCGCGGCGGCGTCCTGCCTGCCGCATCTGATTCAGGTGCTGCGGGACTACGGCCTGCCCGCCCTGTTCGCCCCGGCCATGAGCATTTCGGAGTTTGAGAGCCTGCCCGCACTGTTTACGTTGTCCGACGTGCTGCTGTTTTGGTTTGTGTGTAGAATCGCCGCCTGCCTCTGCATGGGCGCAATTACCCTCACACTGGGCCGTGTGTTCGGCAACCTGCTGCCTGCGCTGTTCGTCAGCGCCGTGGGGTACTGCCTGCCCGCGCTGTTGAGCCTCTCGGGTATGGATGGCGGCATCGAGTGGCTGGGGTTCTGGCCGCTGTTCCATGCGGCGAACTTCTTCACGACCCAGGGGTACGCCGGTGAGGAGGGCCTTCCCTACAATAATGCCTGGGTGATCCTTCTGTTGTTGGTTGTCGTGTTGCTTGGAACTGCAACCTTGTGGGGATATTTGCGGGATTGTTACGAGTGGAAAGGATCGATCTTGGATGCCGCCAGTTGAACAAGATGCGCTAATCTATGGACCAATCCGTGTGGAACTGTTAACCCATAAAGTTCTGGCGCAAGGAAAATTTGTCCACTTGGCAAAAATGGAATATCGCCTTCTCTGTTACCTGATCCTGCACGAGGGTCAAGTACTTTCGCGCCAGGAAATATTAACTAATATCTGGAATTTGCCCCCGAATGTAAAAACGCGCACGCTAGATATGCATATTCATACTTTGCGGAAGAAACTCGGCTTGGCCGATTATTTGGAAACGGTATTACAAGTTGGGTATAGACTACGGTCGATAGGTAAAAAGGAGGAATCGCCACGATGAAGACAGAGGAAAAAGCGAAAAAAGTCCAAAACATTGCCACAGCACTTGCAGCGATTTTTGGAGCGGTAGGCGCTTTTTTTGGAATTTTCCAAGCGCAGGTGTCGGCCGATCTTAAAAATCAGGTGACCAGTCTGCAAAACGCCTCGCAGCAAACCATTGTAAATGTCATCTCTACCTTGGGAGATGATGCTCAGGCCGCTGATTTGGCACAGTCGGGTGATACGGTCGCAATCACCGAGCAGTTGATCAACGTATATAACTCAACGAAAGATCAAAACGCCGCGCTCACTTCTGAGACGCAGACATTACAAAGTGAAAATGCCGCGCTACAAGAACAGGTTGAAAATTTGAAATCCGTTTTGCTGAATACTTACTCGATGGACGAGATCGATACAGTCGTAGCGCAGGGGTACTTAGACGAGGTGGAGACCAAACGCTTAGATAATCTGGAACTGTTAGACAGCGAGCGATGTGAGCAGGTGGCTTCCGTCCGTGATTTGTATGGGACAACACACAGTGTATCCTATAAGTTTGACCCTTGGCAGGAAGCATGGGCAAAATTTAAGCTTGATGGTCGGTATGATACATTCGAGGCCAACATTTTGACGTCTGACGACACAAGTCGTGACGCAAACATAAGTGTAGAAATCTATGTGGACGATGTATTGGTTGGCCGTGTCGATAACATCGTTCGAGATGAAAATGTGCGCCCTATCAGCGTAAGCGTTAATGGAGGCAAAGTGTTGATGATCAAAGCTATCAATACAGATTCCGCAAGCGGTAGCATCTGTTATGTGTCCGACACCAATTTGACGGTTCTGCAATAAGAAACGATGAGGAGCATGCAGGGAAAAGGTATTCAAAAGAAGGCGTTTAAAACTATAGTATCAAATGTGCTGTAAGCGCGCTTGAATACCAATACGATTCCTGTTTGTACAGGGCTTTATGGTATAGCCAATACCATTCAGGCACCTATTTTAACCGCTGTTTAGAGTGCTTTACAAATCTGCAGTGTTTTTCTCTTTACCCCAAGGGGTAGTAGAGAAAAATGCCTGCAGAGATTCACAAACAAATTCTTGACTATCAAGGTGGCGACGCTAACGCTGCCTTAGAACTTGTCGAAAAGTTCAAACCGCTCATAAAGCGGTATGCATTCTTCCTGCACAGGGAGGACAGCTTTGAAGACTTGCTGGTGTTGTACAATAAAAGTTGACATAGAGAACTCAAAGGGC
>UMIC01009976.1_pt1 | contig 19632 bp, 18 predicted proteins | sample 1965681 | NCBI WGS metagenome assembly UMIC01 (sample SAMEA4836114, study PRJEB28245) | human gut metagenome | biome: gut microbiome; material: fecal sample | place: Denmark | collected 2008
CTTTGATTCCCGGCTTTGACAACATAATACCTATTATGTTGTATCTCCCATTCCAATCCCAAACCATTATCCACAAACACAGTTTCGGACCGCATCCCCCCTTTCCCTTCAAATCACCAGACCGAGCAGTTCCATCTGTCTTCTGTACTCTTTCCCTGAAGTAGCCGTATAAATTCTCGTAGTTTCAATACTGCTGTGACCCATGATATCGGCCAGTTTTACCACGTCCTTTTTCAACTCATAAAAGGTTCTGGCAAAAAGGTGGCGCAGATTGTGGGGAAATATCTTCTGCCATTCTACATCTGCCTCCCCGCATAGTTTTTTCATCTCACGCCAGACATTACTCCGATCCACTCCTTTTCCTGTTTTGGTAATAAACACTTCTCCTGTTTTCAGTTTCCGTTCTCTTATATATAGAAGAAGCTGCTTTTGCAGTTTGCTGCCGATGAAAACGATCCTGTTCTTTCCTTTATTATAGATACAGAGTTTCCCCTTCCGAACCGACTCCACCGTGACCGATTTCAGCTCGCTGATGCGAAGCCCCAGACCGCAAAGAGTCTGAAGAATCAGCGAAAGCTGCCTCTTCCCCATGTTCTGTGCAGCCCGCACCAGGCGGTAATATTCCTTTTTATTAAGCTCCCGCTGTTCCTCGCAGAACATCTGCCTTTGAATCTTGACTGGCTTTACACGAAAATCCGTCCAGTCCATAAAGCTGAAAAAGCTGTTGAGAGCCGCCAGCATCGAATTGACGCTCCTGACATGATAAATGGTGAGGAGATTACGTTTAAACTCAATAACCTTTTCTTTCGTAACCGCTTTCCGGCTTGTATCCGCTGCGCTGTTCCAATCCGCCTCACAACTCTGCTCCCTACGGACAAATGCTTCAAACACCCTGACATCATGCAGATATTTGTCTACCGTCGCCTTAGCCCGCTCTTCTTTTATCAAATATTCCTTATACCTTTGCAGCGCTTCTTTATCCAGAAACCTGCTGCCCTCTTCTGTCACAAACGACCACTCCCTTCTACATATGCCGCAAACCAATGGCCTTCACTATCAAGGACGTTTTATCATCCTGACATTTATTTTATCATAATAAAAACGGAAAGGCAGATTATAAATGGTTCCAGGACCATTGATACAAACTTAACTAATAAAATCGACGTTTATTAGACCACGCCCGGTTATAATGAGCATATAAAGTTAAAATGTGAAGGAGGATATTATCATGGAATTATATATACAGGAAGAACAAATCAGTGTGCATTTACAAAAGCGGCTCGAGCGCTTCCGGGCTGATTATCCGGTAGCGGATGAGGTGAAAAGGCGCGTCTCCAAACCGGATATGCCCTTCTTCGGAAAAGAGATTCTTGAGATGGCTGTTTCCGCCCTGCTGGAGGGTGAAAATATCCTGCTTTGCGGCGATAAGGCAACCGGCAAGAATATTTTGGCGGAAAACCTGGCATGGATGTTCGGAAGGCCCGTATACAACATGTCCTTCCATGTGAATACGGACAGCGGCAGCCTGATCGGAAGTGATACCTTCGTCGACAACGAAGTAAAGCTGCGCAAAGGCCCGGTCTATCAGTGTGCGGCCTACGGCGGATTTGGCATCCTGGATGAAATCAACATGGCAAAAAACGACGCCGTCTCTGTTCTTCACGCTACGCTGGATTACCGCCGTATCATCGATGTGCCGGGCTATGACAGGATCGAGCTTCATCCCGCCGCCCGCTTTATCGGCACAATGAATTACGGTTATGCCGGAACAAAGGAACTCAATGAGGCCCTTGTCTCACGTTTTATGGTTATCAACATGCCGACACTTACACAGGATGATTTGATAAAAATACTGGATACCGCCGTTCCCGGCGCCACATCTGCCTCGCTGGAACAGTTTGCCGGCCTCTTTCTTGATCTTCAGACAAAAGCGAAAAATGGAGAGATTTCCACCAAACCGGTGGATTTGCGCGGCATGATTGGTTCCCTGAAGCTGATACGCGGAGGACTCACCCCCAAAGCAGCCGTTACCATGGGCATAACCAATAAATGTTTCGATGGATTTGAACAGGAGATTGTGGACGACATCGTCCTGACCCGGATTCCCGAATCCTGGAGCAGCAGGGACGTATTTTAGAAATGAGGCGAGCATGATGAACAGGAATAATGGTACAGAAAACACTGTGCCTGCTGAAGATATGTCTATAAAAGAGATGCCTGCAAACGATATATCGGAAGAGGAATTGGAGACAGCCCGCATCCAGAACCGCCTCAAAAACCTGCTGTGGACCATAAGCGGAGATTACAGCCTGGGAACTGAAGTGAATGCCGCTGTTTTCAAAAAGTCCAAGTATATCGCTCTTTATGACGCGGTCTGTAAAGGCGGCTTTGCCAGATACTTCCGGCCCCGGACCCTGGAGCAGTATTTTGAAAAGGCCTTTCTCTACGGCGCCGAGCCATCGGTGCTTTTGCCGCTGTCCCGCCTCTGTATTGAAAGTGCGGTCTGGAAAAAACTGGCGGCCGATCGCGGCGGCATAGCCGAGCTGCGGAGAATGGCATTTGAGGATACCCTGAAGAAAGAGTCCGGACGTCTGACCCACACGGACTGGGGCGCCCTGGAGGGCTGTTATCTGCGCTACTGTCTCTACAAAACCCCTGCCGGAAAATCAAAGCAGCTTTGGGTTGACAAGATCGTTTCCCTTCAGGATGCGGGTGATACCATTGATATTATCCGCTGCCTCGACGAAGTGTATAACGGAGCCTATCCCAAGGGCTTTGCCGATGAATTCAAGGGCTTTGGCCTGTTCGAGGAGAATCCGGGGCGCGGCAGGCAGTCCGGTTCGGAAGAAGACGAGGAGGACAAACCGGAGAAGGAGGAGGACCGTATCGTCAACCTGCTGGATGACCATCTGCAGGAAGAGGACGACGGCAAAAACAAGGCGCAAAAGCCTAATGCCGTCGTCCTGGAAGATGAATCCATGGCGCTGGCGAAAGACTATATTGAGCTGAATTATGGAAAGAGTTATCTGACACCGAAAGAACAGCGACAGCTAAATTATCAAATCTGTACGGGCGCGCACAAAGAATGTAAGCTGCATTTTTCAGACGGGCTGCTGAGCCGCCCTGACGCTTCTGCAGAAGGGACTTCGCCGGCAGAAGAACAGCCGCCTCTCCAGGACAGCGCCGACACTTATCAGATGGAATATGCCAGAAGAGTTCTGACGGAAAATCTCGAAATTCTGAAGGCAAACCAGCTTATGACAAGGCAGAATATCCTGTCACTGGCCGATATTTTAAAACGAGCGCTTCTCACCAGGGAAGAAAAAGAAATTTTTCCCGACGAATACGGAAAAATCCGGGTTGACAGGCTCTGGAATATTGGCAGAACCGACAACCGCAAAATGTTTGACAGGGAATTTATTCAGGAATTCACTGATTTTGCAGTGGAAATCCTGATCGATTCAAGCGGCTCACAGCAGATCCGCCAGAGCCTGGTCGCTTTGCAGGGCTATATCATCAGTGAAGCCCTGAGCCTGGCGGAAATACCGCACCGTGTCATGGGATTCTGCACGTTCGGTGATTATACGGTGATGCGGCGGTACCGGGATTATGATGAACCGATTGAAGCCGATAAACGTATTCTGGAATTCTACGGTTCCGCCAATAACCGGGACGGACTTGCGATCCGCGCCGCCGCCCACAGCCTGTCGGCCCGCAGGGAAGAGAATAAAATCCTGATTGTTTTAAGTGACGGAACGCCGAACGACATCATTGTCAGCAAATCAAAGAGCCGTCTGCGCGTCCAGTATTGCAATGACTATGCGGTCAAGGACACGGCCAGGGAAGTGTACAGCCTCCGAAGCAAGGGAATTGCCGTCATGGGCATCTTTGCCGGAGAGGAAGAAGCCCTCCCTGCCGAAAAACAGATTTTTGGAAACGAGTTCGCCTATATACGCAAAATCAGTGACTTCTCAAATGTGGTGGGCAGGTATTTAAAGGAACAACTGATGGTCTGATTGATGGCGGTGACCTGTGCGTGGAGCGTGCAGGTTACCGCTTCTGCGGAGTATCTGAGCAGGTTATCCCAGCCCTTCGGCTTCAAGAATTTTCTCAAACCTCTTCTCCGACAAAATTTCATTCGTTATAAACCGACCATTGTAGAACAGGCTGTATGTGGTAAACGGAGCCGGAGCATTCCTGGCCTCCCCGGATGTCTTAAATAAGACTGCCTTAAATGGGATATTCTTCTCCTCTGCCGCCGCTTCAATAAGAGGAACGTATTTTGCCGTAAACGGACATTGTCTCGTATAGTAGAGGACAAACCCATTCTCTTCAGTACGTGGCTGCCTTACCTGCTCCTTAAACTGCGGTTTTGGCACATCCGCCTCAAAGGGTAGATAGAAAAGTTCAAAATACGGTTCGGCGCTGTCCGCCCGGATAAAACCTTTATATCCCAGGAATTTCGGATCCGACAGGTAGGGCATCTTCTTTTTGGAGGTCAGAACCACCAGTCCCAGCCTGCCCTTTTCCCTGCTGTCCCGGATGCATTCCTCAAGCAGCAAATTCGAATATCCCTGGCCTTTAAACTGCCCGGATACCCACAGACAGTTGATATACATATATCCATCCGCCTCGACAGGCGCCCAGGCTTTCTCCGCCGGCATGTACTCGATAAAACATTTGCCGCGGACATTTCCCTTCAGAAATACGAGTCCATCCTCAAACTGTTCGTTCAGCCAGTTTTTTTTAGATAACACCTGACAATCCTTATTGTTTGAAATGGCGCAGCAGATATGCTCCTGTTCCAGGTTATCCTTTGTAACCGATATTAATTCCATTCTTTTCTCCTTTTAACCGCCCCGTCTGTGCTGCCCTGCTGCTCTTTCTGACCGGATGGCGCAGTACGGTCTTCAGCTTATCCGGAGCCGTTTTTCTCGGATCCCCGAGGTAAATTTCATGATGCCGCCTCGTTTCATTTATCTCCGTCTCATAACCATTTGCTTCAATAAAGCGCTCCAGCTTTTCTATTGTTTCCGGCTCATCGTCATAGGGGCCGATATGCATCACCTGGGCGCACATCCCCTCCTTGTACCGGAGCAGACGTACGTTGGAGGTATCTGTCTCCGGCTTTTTCGCAAGACATACCTCTTTCGCCCATTCCAGCACTTCCTCCGTGACAAAGTCAGGCTGCCTGATCAGGGAGGTCCAGCAGAATTTACTCTTATCCGTTATCATTTTCCCGTCAAAGCCTCCCTCTTCGGTGTGCCAGAGCCCTTCCAGCGGAGGCACCACATAATCAAAATATCCGGGCGGACATGAATCGCTTTTTTTGCTCATCTTTATCGTATAGGAAAGTGCATAAAGCGCTCCCACCGCATTTTTATAATCGGCGGATGTATTGGGGTCTCCTTTTCCATCTACAGCCAAAAATACCATTTCCGGTACATCTGCAAATTCAGGATTTCTGCCGGGCTGGTACAGTGCCTTATCACGTTTTTTGAAATCCACCTTTTCCATATCCGCTTTTCCCTTCTTCTCCTGTTTTTGAACTGATTGCTTTTCCTCTGCCCTTGACGCCTTATCTGCCTTTTCCCTGCTCTTTTCCCCTTTTTTCTTACCGGGCTTAGACACCGGAAGCTCTCTGAATGTCTCCGCCGTCAGCTCTGCAAGAAGTTCTCTGTCGTCGATATCCTCGACCAGCAGATATGGTTTTGAGCCTTGATAGGGAGGCACTTCCTCATAATCAGGACACAACCTTCTGCCTGCTTCCGTTATTTTAATAAAAAGCTGGTTTTCGCAGATCAGACCAACAATTTTACCATTACAGTAAATGCCGTATTCGCCAAACATCTTTTTGTAAGTAATCTCCCCGGCCGCACCCATCTGCTCCGCCGCATACCGGACAAATTCAAGACTAGAAGCCATATTTTCACCTCCCTATGTGAATCAGCTTATTCGTTACAATTCAGCTTTCGGCCAAAAAACGCCGTTAAATTTGGTAAACAGTTCACTTCTTATTCCTTCAACCCCACGTAAATATGAATCTCAGCCTCATCCATGCTGCCGTCCTGATACTCCTCAAAATCGCATTCAAAGCTTCTTACTAAATCCGTGTTCCATATTTCCTTCCAGCACTCCGCCACTGCCTCATGCAGATCACCCTTCGCCACAAATTTTGCGTATTTCCCGGCCGGAATCGTTACAAGAACCGTACCCTCTGGAATCGTCTCCTTACCATCCGTCTCACAGGCGGTCACAATCGTATAATCCGATTTTTCATTCCCGGCATATTCGGTATAAATGCCCAATACCTTTTCATTCACTTTTCCGGATATCGCCTCATAATATCCCTGCGAGTAAAATTCCCCCACAGTCCTCCGATTACCGCACCCATATCAGGCGACGTATTATTGGTTCTGGCCTTAATTCCCACTGCTTTCATTTCCTCTAATTGAACGATTTCGTAATTCATTTCATATTCTCCTGTTTTCAGTTGTTTTTCACGGCTAAACACCGTTTCGCGCCGTTAAACTGGGATTTTACTCAAAAGCTGAGTGAAAACACTTCGCGGAAGAGCAGCTGTGAATTGTAACTGCATCATACCACACGTAACATGACAACTATATGTCATGTTACCAGGGTCAAAAGGTGGGAAATCTGATGCAAGCTTACTTGCATGAAGATTTTCAACCTTGGGACCCGCCAAAAACATGAGTAAGAAGCCATTTTTCGCAAAAAATGAGCGGATCGCGAATGTTTTTGAGGATTGTGTGAGCACGCAGTGCGGAGCAATCCGGTATCAAAGGGGGGCAAAAGACCTTTTGACCCCAACATCAGATCATCATTAATAACAGTTCAGCCGCTCTCTCAGCTTCCGCGTTATTCCCCGTATATATCCTTTAGTCTTGCCATCAACTCATATAATTCCCTGCGCAGTTCCTGCGGCTTTGTAAGCTCTACCCTGTCGCCGAAGCTGAGCAGCCAGCCGAACAGGTTGTCCTGATCGGTAAAACCAAAAGAGAACTTAAGCCTTCCGTCCTCTTGTTCCGTAAAACTGCCCGGACCGTACTCTTCCACCAGCCTCCATTTCATCTCCGGTTCGAACAGAGCCTCCACCTCTATCTCCGTAGGAAAGATCCGTTCAGCAGCCAGCTGGGGAGCCGGCATCTGCCTTGGTTCATATGTCTCCTCTAGGCCGGCGGTCTCCGTCATTCTGTTCAGCTTAAACATCCGGTAATCCTGTTTCTCACAGCAATAACCCCACAAATACCAGGATGTCCATTTAAATATAAGAAGATACGGTTCGACAATTCGTCTGCTCTCACCGCCCGGAGCATAGTAGGTGAACGCCACCTTCCGCCGGTTCTCAATCGCCGTTTGAAACAGACTGATTTTGGGCGCCAGGGAAGATTTATACCATGAAGCCAGATCAATCATAATGTGGTTATTAGACGCCAGCACGGAATTATTGCCAGAAGCCAGCTTCTCCATGAGCTGCTGGTACCGTTTTGTCCCCGAAACACTGTCCAGACTTTTAAGGCCGGCCAGAATTGCCTGCATGTCGGAAGAGGTGAGCAGGGTTTTATCCATCCTGTAGCCGTCCATGATGGATATCCCTCCATTCTGTCCCTGCGAAGTTACGACAGGGATTCCGGCTTTGCAGATATCCTCGATATCCCGGTTAATCGTCCTGCGGGATACTTCGAATTTTTCTGCCAGATACGGCGCCGTCACTTTTTCCTGCTGAAGAAGGATGGAAAGAATGCCGATAAGGCGGTCTATTTTCATTTGCTCTGCTCCTCTGCCTCAGTGTTAATCGGCCTTCCGATTTTCTTCTCGCGTCTCCACTCCGGAGCCGCTCCGTCATCGCCCCAATACTCGTCTACCGCCGTGATTTTCCCATTCCTTACCTCGATAAAAGAGGTTACATGGAAAGACAGCCCCGTGTCCTCCGACCACACACGGACCACCGTAATAAACAGATTCCCCGACTGCTCGCTTCTCTCTATCTCACCGTCCCATGAGCCGGGGTATTCACAGTTTGCCCTTATGAACTCCTCCGAATTGAAAAGCTCATTTGTATTATGCCATTTTATATAGGCATTATCATCAAAATACGCCCTCATGGCTTCCGCGTTCTGACGCAGCGTATCGCTCCAGTATCTTTCTATATTCATACATTATCCTCCCTGCCTGATTTACTTTCTGCCGTTATTACTTCAGCCGGCCAAATCCCGTCATACTCTATTTTACCATAAATTCAGGCTCGCTGAAATTCTAAAAATTATCAGATATCCGTTATCCTGAATCGGAAAAATCCATTTTGGTTTAATACATTATTGCGCTGCAATTATCATTGACCCGGCACCTGATTTTTTGCATTCATAACAAATATTGCTTCTGATAAGTTAGTGTGATATAGAAAGAAATAAGGCTTGTGTCAAAAAGTATTATTTTGAATATTATGTTACTATAAGTAAATATTATAGGAGACACAATTTAATTATGAATATACAGGGTAAAACTTATGAAGAATTGAAAGAAGAAGTATTAGAAACTATAAAAGGGAAATCAAGTGATGAGATAATGGATATTTTAAAAAATGAGTTTAAGTTAAATTTAGATATTTCTTCTTTCCTTGATAACAGACCTTGTAAAGCATGGTATGCTCAAGTTTTCACGTACTGCAGCACAAGTGAGTTGGAAAACGAATTGAATTTTTTCTTGTTTTTAATTAACCTTTTCAGCCAGATTTTTGGTTTTTGTTTCAACCAGGAAAATACAGTTTTTTTAGGTTGTGTATGCCCTTGCGGTCACAAACAAATCGTTCTTTATTATACAATAGGGTTTAATGATTAATAATTTTAATAGTGTGTTTGGGATTCTCCGGTTAAATGGCCGGGGAAATCCTCTTTAAAGGCTGTAACCTGTGGGCAGAGCAACCGGGTAATCGATTGCTGACGACAGGCCGAATCCGCAAGCAATCTTTAACTAACTGCAGACCGTACAAATCTTTTAGAGCAGGCTCAGGGAACTGAAGCCCGTCTTTATCAGAAACCGTCATTTATAATTTTCGTAATCTTCATACTCTTCATACTTTTCGCATTCGCTGCACTCATTTTCTTTTGCATTTATGGCAACCGTCATTAAATCCCATCCAGTAAGCTTCTTTTAATTGTTTTTCGAACCATTTGCAGCACATACTGTGATCACGTTCGCATTCACATTCGCGGTGTTTGGGTTAGCACTCACATAATTGGGTTAGACGGTTAGTAACGTTTGTTTAATCTTTCAAGAACAGCAGAAAGGAAAAAACGATTGATAATTTTAAGTAGACAATAACAATCTTGCCGCATTCCAAATATTATGATATGCTAAGTACGCTTAAACTGAATTTGCAACAATTGGCAAGGCGAAAGCTTTTTAATAGGGAAACGGGGTGAGAATCCCCTGCAGCTGCCTCTACTGTAATTGAAGACGATGGATCTCGGGCCACTGGTAAAACGGGAAGGCGATCCGGAGGATGAATCATAAGCCAGGAGACCTGCCAGTTATATTGCAGAGGAAATTTTCCGGGACAGGGAAAATCACCTTTCAGCCCAATACTGTGTTGGGTTTGTTAGTATGCTCTGTTTGCAATTCAGAGCAGATCAAACCAATACTAAAAAACAGGTTGAAAGGAGATTTACCAAAATGAGAAAAAACAAAAAAGTACTGGCAGGACTGGCCGCGGCGCTGATGCTCTCGCTGGCCGGCTGCTCCGCAAAAGCAACAGAACCGACGGAGGCTGTAGCACAATCGTCAGAAGCGGCAGGCGGTCAGGCGTCCGTACCCGGCTCCCCCGAATCGGATGCGGATACGCCAGAGTCCGGGACTGACATCTTTGTGGACGACCTGGGCCGTGAGGTGGAGCTTACGCTTCCCATCACCCGCGCCTGTGTTGCAAACCGCTATAATAATGAACTGATCCGAGCTGTCGGCGCAGGCGGCAGCGTTGTCGGGGTCGACATCTATACCTCCCAGGACGAGGTTTACTGGCCGCAATTTGGGGAAAATGAGACTTTCGGAAAGGATGAATACGATTACGAGAAAATAGTCGCCCTCGATCCGCAGGTCTTGGTTGTTCCTAAGAATGGGGTGGTGGAAGAATCCATAAAAAAGCTGGAGCCGTTCGGCATTAAAGTAGTCGTAATCACCGGATGGGATAACTCTGATGTACCGAAGCAAATCAGGCTGTGCGGCCAATTATTCGGTCGAGAGGAAAAAGCAGAAGAGCTGGTGGCATTTTATCAGAAGCCGGTTGATTATATGAAAGAGCAGTTAAAACAGGTGAAAGAGCCGAAGACAGTTTACTGGGAATACGGCGGTGACTATACCACCTGCATTCCGGGCACCTCGAATGACGGCTGGCATAATATGATTCTGATGGCCGGCGGAGAAAATATCTTCGGAGACGCCTCCCTCGCAGGCAAAGACATCGACCCTGAAAAAATACTGATGGCAGATCCCGACCTGATTGTAAAAGTCTACGCGGGCGAGGTCGTTGGCAACAGCGGCGTCTTTACGGCACCGCCGCAGGAGGAATTTGCCGCCAAGGCCGATACCATGCTTCAGCGCGAGGGCTGGAGTGATTTGACTGCCGTTAAGGACGGTAACTTTTATCTGAACACCGCTTTCATGAGCGGCGGCCTGGGCAAAATGATCGGTGCGGCTCATATGGCGAAATGGCTTTACCCGGATTTAATGACCGGGCTTGATCCGGACGCCCTGTTTGCACAGTGGATGGAGTATCAGGGCTTTGAGCCCAATGCCCCTCATTACTACCGCGTCCCGGCACAAAATTAACGACAACAGGCACGCTTACACGGCTGCTATTAAAAATCTGTCCGCATTCCGCCAAGCAGAATGCGGGCTGATTTTTAATTATCAGCAGTAAAAAGCTGACATAACCTATTTTCATAATAAAGGAGACTGTCCGATGTCTTTCACCGCACTGACCAATGAATACCAAAGCCATATCCGCAGAAAAATCATGTGGATACTCCTGGCACTGGTCATTCTTATTATACTGGCTGCCGCTGCCGTCTGCATCGGCGTGGCGGATTTGACCCCTGCACGCCTTGCAGTAACCTGGCTGCCCTTATCCGAACGTTATCTGGATGTATTACCGCTCACTCCCAAGGAGGAGAATGTTCTCCTTCTGCTGCGCCTTCCCCGTATCGCCGCGGCAGTCATCGCAGGCGCAGGCCTGGGATTGGCCGGCACAGGGATGCAGGCAATCACAGGAAACCAGATGGCCAGCCCGTTTACAACCGGGCTTTCCGGCGCAGCGGCCCTGGGTGCCGCCGCAGTGATTATCTTCAGCGGAATACCTGTTTATTTTCAAAAAACCGCTATGGTCACGGCCGCTTTCCTGATGGCTCTCATTTGCGCCGTATTCGTTTACGGTTTATCAAACCTGAAGGGTTTGGGAGCCGAAACGCTCGTTTTAACCGGTATCGCACTGAACTACTTCTTCAGTGCACTTAACTCAACAATGCAGTTCATTGCAAATGAACTGCAGCTTCCCGCCATCGTCCACTGGACCTTCGGCAGCCTGACGGCAGTCGGATGGAGTGATATCGCGGTAATGACTGTAATCCTCTTCATTACAATCCCGATCTTTCAAAGCCAGGCATGGGCTTTTAATATCATTTCCTCTGGCGGAGACGAGAGCGCCGGGGCGTTGGGTATCCATGTTAAGCGCACCAGAATCCTGACCGGAGGCTGTATTACCGTACTCACTGCCTCCATAGTCAGTTTTACCGGGATTATCGGCTTTGTAGGGCTCGTGGCTCCCCATATGGCACGAATGGTAATAGGCGGTGATCACCGGCTTCTTCTGCCCCTCTCGGCTATCACAGGCGCTGCGCTTGTCCTGGCGGCAGATACTATTGGCCGCTGTGCCTTTTCCCCTACCACGATTCCGGTCGGAATCGTGGTGTCCTATGTGGGCGTCCCTCTGTTTTTATACCTAATTATCATGGAAAGGAGAGAAGGCCGGTGAATGGTCTTGAAATCTGCAATCTGTCCTTTTCTTACGGACACAGGGAGGTTCTTAAAAATATCAGTTTTCAGGTTCAACAGGGCAGTTTCTGTGCCTTCCTCGGCGGTAATGGAGCCGGTAAATCGACTTTGGTCCGCTGTATCAACGGACTGCTGCGCACAGACGGAGAGTGTGTCGTATGGAACGGCATCAAAACAGGGAAACTGAACATAAAGGAGCGTGCGCGCGTCTATGGTTACGTTCCCCAAAACACGCAGGCCGGTTACTCCCTTAACGTAATGGAGATTGTCCTATCAGGCCGCCTTCCTCATATGGGTGTGAAGGCAGGAAAGTCCGATCTTGAAAAAGCGGCCGGGGTGATGGAAGAATTTCACCTGCAGGATTATGCTTTCCGTCCGTTCAAACAACTCAGCGGCGGGGAGCGTCAACGCGTCCTGATAGCCAGGGCTGTTGCCCAGGAACCGCAGCTACTGCTGCTGGACGAACCGACCAGCAGCCTGGATTTGAGATATCAGTACGAGGTCATGGATCTGCTGCGTCATGTCTGCCGGCGCGGCATCACCGTGGCCGCTGTAATCCATGACCTGAATCTGGCCCTTGACTATGCGGATACCGCCGTCCTGCTGACTTCTGGAACCGTAACCGCCATGGGAACCCCTGCCGAAGTCCTGACTCCTGAGCGTATCCTGACCGCGTACGGCGTGCAGACAGAAACTTACCAGATTGGCAGCCGCTCCGTGATACTTAGATCCGGAAATTGCCTCCGGCAGCTGTCAGAATCTGCCGCAATATCACCACGTCATAATCTCCGGTAACATAACAGCCCCTGCTAAAGCAAGGGCTGTTATGTTACCTTATTGAAGGCGGTGACCTGTACGCAGAGCGTGCAGGTTATCGTTGTTCTTCCGGCTTTCTAAGCCCTTATACAAGTAAAATCCTCCTGATCAATGACAGGACAGCTCCCGCGCCGCTGCAAAACAGCAGAGTCCCGCGATGGGCATTGACTGCTGTCAGCGCGGCCCTTCCGCCGGCCGCTATCCCCTGCCATTCCACGACGACGCTGTCTACGGGAGGAATTACCGTCAGTGCAGGCCCGGCGGCAAAAGCCATAGCCGCACACAGCAGAAAAGGAATCAGGCCTCTTCCCGTGTCATACTTCTTAAGACGGAACCCTCCTCCCGCTCCTTTTCTGGACAGGATCCACAAACACCAGATCACGCCCATAAACAGAGAGATTCCGGCAAAACCCACATACAGCGCAAGACCGTAATTGCGATCCGTCACCAATGTCTCTATATTTCCCAGACCTTCCCCGTGTGCAAGGAAGGAGCGCAGCATGACGGCAACCATACAGCCCATAAGCAGAAATGACACTATCTGCATCACACGGACTGCTATCACCACCGCTCCGGCCGCTCCTTTTACCGCTATCTCTCCCAGATTCGGCCCTGAATCGGAACTGCCGCTTTCATCATCCTCTCTTCTGCGCCGTTCCCTGAGTCGTTCCTGCACCGTCAGACGCTCCACTTCACTCTCTAGATCCCGCATCCGGCTGTCGCGAAGTTTCTTCTCTTTCTGCTCAAGACGGACTTCTTTTTTGTTCGGTCCGCTCCCTGCGGCAGCTTTTGAAGAAGCTTTTTTGCCCGAATCCTTCGGGGCAGCTTTTTGGGGCTTATCTTTTTTTCTAAGATTTTCCCGTTTTTCTTCCCGGGTTTCCATTCTTTCCGGTTCCCGGGCATAAGCAGTCCCGACCGGTGTACGCCGCTCCGCTCTGGCCTCCTGTCCCGTCTCTATATAGGATTCCCCCCGAATAAACGGTTCCAGGCCGTCCGCGTCTGTCCGCCCTGTATCGTCCCGCACTGTATCCGTCTCCGCCGGTTCTTCATGCTCCGGCGCCCAGGCCCTCACTCTCCGTCCATCCTGATTCTGTCTGTATGTAGGATTCCGGTCAGCCGGAGAATAGTTCTGTTTCAGAAGGGCTCCGCAATTGCTGCAAAAATTCCCGGTCGTCTCGTGTCCGCATTTTGGACAAATCATCGTATCATCCCTTTCGTATCTCAGCTATGATTATGCTGCCTGTAAAAATCCTTTCGTTCCGGCTAATCATAACATATTGATGCGAAAAATAACAGCGTCATTTATTTCCTTAAAAAAAGTGTAAGTTTCTTGTTACTGTTCACATGGTAACGTCCCGCGAGGTGTTTTCGTGTGCATCTCACACGAAAATACCGAGTTTCACGGCGCGAAACGGCGTCTTTTGCCGTTTCTGTGCATCGCGAAGCGTGTTACTGTTCGCAGCACGCCGCTTTCTGGCGGAGTGTGAACTGTAATGTTTCTTGTTACTGTTCGCACGGTAACGTCCCGCGATACGTTTTTTACCACACGCGGGCACCGTTCTCATCGACTATATACCCATCCGGCGTCAGGGTATTTGTTTGCATGTCTCCTTCCGGCCCCAGATAATACCACTTTCCTTCCCATTGGATCCAGCCTGTCACCATATAGCCGTCCGCACCGAAATAGTACCATTTATCTCCGCTGCATGCCCAGTCGTTCACCGGACGGGATCCGTCCGTATTCGTGAAACGCCAGCCCTTTTCATTCTGTATCCACTGCCCCGGCACACGCTCCGAATTGTTCAGAGGTTTCGCCTCCCCCTCAGGCTGTTTTTCCGTATCAGAAGGACTGATATAGACACTGTCCGACTCCGTAAATTTCCCTTCCTTTACCCCCTCTCCGCCTGCGGCGCGCACCTTGTAATAATACTCTCCGTCCTTACGCATGGCGGTGCCGAAATCAAAGGTGGTATCGGACGTCGTCTTTCTGCTGCCGACCGGGCGCTCATCGCGGTAGAGATAGATATCATAGCTTTCCGCTCCGATAGCCGGTGTCCAGGATGCTACCGTGCCATCGAGCCATGCGTCTTCGATCCCGCCGACCCGCCGGGACATTGGCCTGAGATTCAAAGTGATTGTCAACACCTGCGGCTCCTCACTGTATACAGCATAAACATTCGCCTCATCGCCCTTAATCCTGACCCCATTCTGGGGGACTGAAAAATAGTTTTCATCCTCGGTCGCAACCGTAACCGTCACTCTCGGAATGTCATAATACTGCCACGTATAACCACTATTCTCTATTTCCCAGCTCTTCACCGAATAGTTATCGGCGCCCGGCTCAATGGACAGCGCTTCATCCTCCCCCAGCGCATCCCCCGGCTGCATATTGTCTTTTATCTCCAGACGTATTGACGTAATCCTGCCGCTTTTTGCCGCGAATGCGGTCATCGTCATCATGCCGGACAGCGCAGCGGCCGATAAAAGCAGGGCAACACACTTCATTTTATTTTTCATCAATCCGTTTCCTCCTTACTGTCAGCTTAACCAATCCGTTTACCAATAGAATAAAGAGTCTGCCCCGGCAGACTTTCGCACCGGAGCGCGGTCGCTTTAGCGGCCATATTCCTTGGCGCGGAGTGCGCATCCCCGGGGGGGACTTTTATCTCACAGGAACACTTTCCTATGAGATAAAAATGGTGCGGCTGACTATCCCGCCGCACCATTTTTCCAGTTTTACTGAATCCAGACTCCGTCTGCGTCTACCTTGTATCCGTCAGGTGTCGTCGTATTCTTAAGAAGCATTCCGTTTGCAGAACCTTCCTCCATGCTGAAATAATACCATTTTCCGTCGATCTGGTTCCATCCTGTCATCATACGGCCTCTTGTACCATCCGAAACCGGATTGAGATAATAGGTGCGTCCGGATGCGTCCGTGTACCAGCCGGTCATCATGTATCCGTTCTGGTCAAAATAGTACCATGCAAATTTACCGCCGTAGGGCAGATATCCCCACTGGGAAACCGGTCTGAAATCATTAAAAATGTACAACCAGCCGCCTGCATCCTGTACCCAGCTTCCGTATTTGGAGCCTCTGTCATTGTAACCGGAAGAAGCACTTCCGCTAGGCGGCGGCGTTCCGCCCTCGAACCAGACAGCCCATTGAGGATCGGCAGCCTTGTAACGCTCTGCTAAAGCTGCTTCATTACCTGTAGGTGAAAAATCAATCGTCTTTTTTGACGACGTACAGCCTTTGAACACATCTCTTCCCAGAACAGGCGGTGTCCCTCCATTGTGCAGATAGATAATCAGACGATTTAAAGAGGTACATCCTGCAAAGGCCTCGTCTCCGATGTGATTCGCAATACCTATGCTGACCCAATTCAGCTGTGTACAATCTTTAAACATTCCGGCAGGGATGTTAACTGCCGTATAAAGCCTGGCTATTCGCAGGGATTTTGGTACGGTGGCTCCTTCCGGGATCGTCCTCTTATATGCGCTTGTCTCAATCCAATCCGGAGTCCCCATCTCGAGTTCCTGAAGCCCCGTCAGTCTCTGCATTGCGTCCCAGTCCGCCTTTGTAAGCTTACTGTCGTTCAGTTCAATACGTATCACATCGCTTAAGGCTCCCAGCCGGCCAATACGGTCAATAATCTCATCCATGGTTTTTCCGGTAAGGGTGCCTGGTCTTTGGCCTAAAATTCCATACCCTATCTTCAGCTCGCCGGTCTCCTCCCCGTCCGGTGTAAGGCCCAGTACTCTGCGCCACTCCGCATCCCAGGCGTAGAGCCGTTTCGCTGCAAGAAGGGCGTCTCCGCTCACCTCATTCCCCCTTCTGTCTATGAAGGAGGCGGTAAACCTCTGCTCCGCTTCAAAATCACCCAGAAGGGTTGGAGAGTTATAGGACGGAAGCTCCAGCGCAATATTGTTAAGTCCCTGGAACGCGCTGGGAGAAAGCTGGTACACGCCGGGAATCTTAACCTCAGATAACGCGGTGCATCCCGCAAAGGTGAACCCTCTCAAATAATCAAGGCTTGGCAGATCGGCCACTGTTAATTCGATGCAGTTTTCAAATAATCTTTCTCCGGTATATTCAAGCTGCGGCAGTGCTACCGAAGTTAAGCTCGCGCAGTTTGCGAACGCGCTGTCACCGGTGCTATACAGCTTCGGCAGGTTCACCGCGCTCAGTGCCGCACAGTCTTTAAACGCATTGTTGCTAATGCTGTATAAGGACGGAAGATCTATGGAGGTTAAGGCCCTGCAGTTTACAAACACGCTTTCACCGGCGTTATACAGCTTCGGCAAGTTCAAAGCGTTCAGTGCCGCACAGTCTTTAAACGCATTGTTGCCCATATTGTATAAGGACGGAAGGTCTGCAGAGGTTAAGGCCCCGCAGCCCGAAAACGCGCTGTCCTCAATATCCTGTACATCCGGAGCCGTCAGCCCGTCTAAAGACACGGCTCCCTTAAAGGCCTTCTCCCTGACCTTTGTAACTCCCGGCATGCTGACTTTTTTAAGCTTCGTAAAGTCTGCAAACGCTCCGGTCGGGATTTCCCAAATCGTCCCCTGCATGCTCCTGGTCGGACTGCTCTTCGCTGCGGTGCCGTCGTAGTTAATATAAAGCTCCTCCAGCGCCTGGTTTCCTCCGGTTCCACCGATATTAACTCTGCTAAGATCCTTCGACAGATACAGTTTCTTTAGGTTCGGGAGCTCCATGAGCTGCCTCCACTCGTCCGAGGTTATATCGCCCTTGTTTATTTTAAGCTCTGTTATCCCGGCTTTTTCTTCGCCGCTTAGTCCGCTCAGATACTCACTCACGCTGAAGTAAGTCTTCTCTCCGCCTCCCTTGCCGTCGTCTATCCCACTGTACATCGGAAGCTCGAACCATGTGTAGCCTATCAGCTCACTTCCCTTTCTCAGCTCGACATTAAAGGTCTTGTCAACATTTCTACCGTTCTCCGCCTTCAAGCGTTCGGGAACCGTAAGCTCTATGCCTCCGTTTCCTCCGGTCCCGCTTTTTACCGAAGGCGCAAAATCTTTGGCCACATCAGTGCCCAGGTTACCGCCCTCTTTGATCTTCAAAGTATATCCGTTATTGAGATCAACCTTTCCTGCCTCGCTTGGACTTGCGAACCTGGATACCGGCAGCAAGTACTTCTGGTTCACCCTGTCGTAATTTGGGGAAGAATAGTTTGCCGACTCAACATACATGAACCAGTTGCTCCGGATCTCAATTTTGCCCTGAAACTGCCTGTCTTCCTCCCCGGCGCACAGGCCCACCGTGAGAGGAAAGCCTCCCTGCTCAGTATACGCATCATCCAGAGCCGGCCAGAAGGCGTCCTGATCGTCTGCCAGACGGAAACTCAGGGATGAGTCAAACTTATTGTAACTCAGTTTTAAAAGTTCGCTGGGCGATGCCGCAAGCGCTTCAGAATCAGAAGCCATCACAGCGTTTGCCGGGCTGGCAAGCATTGCCTTCCCGCGCTCATATTCTACGCGTTGAAAATAATCAGAGCCAAGTCTATTCTCTGTGTAAAACACATACGGCACATCATTATCCTTAAATAACCCCTCTGCTTTTTTTATCCCCGCTGCAAACGCCGTGCCGCTGAACATTGTTCCCAGCATCGACACGATCAGCGCGGTACTAAGCATGCTTCGGATTTTCCTCTTCATACCCTTTTCCTCCTCTTTCTGTCTCGTTTTACCGCTTTTCCCAATTTTATCACAAACAGCATTTACTACCGCCGTACTGTGCAAAAAGTCACGTTTTGCGATACAAAAATCAATCGTTTGCCACCCCGGTACGGACGCCGTTTTTCAGACGGTTATGTCTCCCATCCGCTGTTCAGAAGATAATCGAAATACCTCTTCCTGATTTTCTTTTTTTCACGGACCTTAATCGGGATTATATCTCCATTACGCATCGTAAAATTATTGTCTGCATCCCTGATGTAATCCATATTGACGATAAAGCTCTGGTTGCACCGCAGGAAACGGTTTTCCGGCAGTTCTTCCTGGACATCATCTAATTTTTTCCGGATGGTGTGCTCCACTCCCTTGCTGCAAACCACTCTCAGATTCATTCTTCTGCTTTCTATATACAAAATATCATCATAGGCGATTCTGCGCCCGGAGCTTCCGCTTATCATCAGCAGGCTCTGCCTGACCTTCGGATAGTGCTCTTCCAGAAAATGATTCAGCGCCTCCCCCATCCGCCCCTCACTTACCGGTTTCAGCAGATAGTCGGTGGCACGGACCTCATAGCTCTCCATCGCGTAATCAGGAGTGGTGGTCAAAAAAATAATCGCCGCATTCCGGTCATACCTGCGTATCCGCTTTGCTGCGTCCATCCCGTCCATATATTTCATGTAGATGTCAAGTATCAGCAGGTCATACTTCTGTTTCCCGCTCTCATACTTCTCCACCAAATCTTCCCCGCATTCAAAATACTCTATCGTTAACGGCTCACGCCTGTTTTTCATCTTTTCCTGCAATATCTTTCCTACCAGTATCCGGTCTGTCTTATCGTCATCACAGATTGCCGCCAGCATAAGTCCACTCCCCTGTCTGCTCTTCTTAATCTTTTAAGATTAAGGCATCCCTGACCCAATTTCAACACGAATGGGACAGACGGCTTTATCAGGGGACGAATGGTGTGATTTTTTCATTACCAGGAGCTCGCAGTGGCTGCTGACTGTGCAAAGGCAGGTGAGGACGCCGCCGGTACGGCCAGCGGACGGGGTGGTG
>UMIC01004900.1_pt1 | contig 19561 bp, 17 predicted proteins | sample 1965681 | NCBI WGS metagenome assembly UMIC01 (sample SAMEA4836114, study PRJEB28245) | human gut metagenome | biome: gut microbiome; material: fecal sample | place: Denmark | collected 2008
AAGATTTACTTTCCATAGACACAAGAATTTTTACACCCTCGCACTCAAAAATGCTACCTTTGGTCTTAAAACCCTTTATTTCAAGCCTTTTGACGGCTATCCCTATTTTACCTTTGACATCAACACGACTGTCTCCACATGTGTTGTCACTAACATAGGAACACACATCTTTTACCTCGTCTACGATATGGGAACACAATTCTTTAGCTTTGTCCCCTATGCCCTTAGACTTGTCAAAACGCTCTTTTGCATTTCCAATTTCATTCCTAAATCCTGTTTTATATATGAAAGTAATTTTATAGGGATCTTTGTTTCCATCTTCATCATAGCCACCAACTATGACTTTTTCGATTATACTCTCGAATATTCCTCTATCAAATTCCTCCAAAACACCGTTTTTCGATAATGCCTTCTTAAAGTCTGCAATTCTCCGTTTTAGAGAAACTTCATCTTCCATCTGCTGTTCTAGCATTGATAGATTAGCTTTTATATCAGATAGCTTTCTCTCATAACCTACATCTGTTTCTTCATAGATGTCCTGTGCAACAACTCCTTCAAGGTAATTTTCCAATAGCTTTTTTCTCTTTGCTTGAAGATTATCTGCACTTTTTTGTAGTTTCAAAACCTTATCTTTCGCAGAATCTTCACTCAAGGTTTTTTCCACTCTGGAAATAAATTCATCTAAAACATCCTTATTATCTGCACATAACATTTTATAAGATTCAATAAAGGCTTCCTCTATCACTTGTTCTGGTATACCTTTACTATCCGGGCAAAACCTTTTCCCGTCTTTTGTAGACTTTACACATTGCCAGATTGTTTTTTTATATTTAGAACTACTATGCCACCTTCGTCTTGATAGATTCGCTCCACAAAATCCACATTCCAGCAAGCAACTAAACGCATATTGTCTACTATATTTCTCTCGTTTTCCCGGAGTAACTGATTTTCTTCCCCCGTTCCTCCGCTCTCTAATCTCTTGTGCTCTGTCAAAAGTTTCTGCTGAAATAATTGGTTCGTGGTGGTCTTTAACATAAAACCTATCTTCCTCCCCAAGATTTTCCAACCGTCTTTTAGAAATTGGATCAACTGTAAACGTCTTTCCTAATAATATATCTCCTTTGTATTTTTCATTGTTAATAATTCCCATTACACTAGAAGAAGTCCACGCATTTCCTCTTATCGTTGTTGTCCCCTGTTCATTCAATTCTCTAGCAATCATCGAACTTCCAGCACCAGCAACATACCTATCAAATATGTATCTTACAGTTTCTGCCCCTTCTTCGTTTATAGATAATGACTTAGTTGTTACATCATAGTCATATCCTAGACAGCCTTGAAACCCTACCAACTCACCACGTTTCATTTTCATTTTCAAACCCTTTTTCACATATGCCGAGGTATTCTCCACCTCCTGTTGTGCAACAGAGCTTAAAATTGTCATCAGAAATTCTCCGTCTTTAAGGGTGTTTATCTTTTCAACTTCAAAATAAACCGCTATTTTCCTTTCTTTTAACATTCTGACATATTTTAAAGTATCCAATGTATTTCTTGCAAAACGAGGCAAGCTCTTAGCAATAACCATATCAATCTTGCCATCCATGCAGTCCTGTATCAGACGTTGAAAATCTTCTCTTTTGTCAACTTTTGTTCCTGTAATCGCTTTATCTGCATATACACCTGCAAATACCCACTGTGCATTATTTTGTATCAGTTCGGTATAATACTTAACCATCGAGTTATAGCTTTTTATCTGATCTTCATCATCCGTACTGACACGACAATACGCAGCAACTCTCAAGCGGTCTACTTTCCGGACTTTGGAAGATTCATCAAATGGATTGTTTGCCTTAATAATCTCTACTTCCATATCTTCCTCCTTTTTGTGTTCCTATCGTAGTGTTCGCTTTTATTATAGTGCAACACAGTTAATAAGTCAAGCGGTAATATTCGATACAATCCCATAGTCCCGCATTAACTTTTTTTGGATTTGCTCATATTCCAACTGATTTATCAAGTTCAACTTTAAAAGTTGCTTCAACATAGATAACTGCATACTGTATCTTAATAATTTTTTCCCATCTATATGTAATCACCCTTTCTTTATTAAATATCCTCACAGGTGGCAGGCGGGAATCCTGCCCACATTGGACTTGCACCATCATCTTCTCTATGTGACTGGCTTTCGCCAGAAGTATCATTATCACGAAACTGCTTCTTCGCAAATAGAATCCCCTATTCTACTCCAACACTGATATTTTTCGCTCGTGCCTTTGCTTCAACATCATAAAAATGCTTCTTCACTTTCAATTCCCTACTGGAACAAACAGTCATAGCGTATCTGCTGTGTAGCTCCACAGTTTCTCACGTCCTGTGAGGTTATTGTATATTCAATTTTCAAGGTACACCGCTGTAAATCTGTCAGCTATGGAAAAGGGTAGCTAACCGCCCCTTATACCGCTTCAAACGCCAGTATCTTTGTAATCAGCTTTGTTTCAAGCCTCCGGCGCAGTGTTTCGTCAACACAATAATGAAGCCGCCCTCCCTCGTCATACATCTTCCGGGTGGACAGGGTAATTATGTATCCTTCATAGTGCTTCAGGACTTTGTTGATTGCCAATACATCGCCTTCTGATGCTGCCTTTATGATATGGAAAGGCAACAAATTCTTTTCTTCTCTGCTCTTACATCTCTTTTTCATCTGCTTTTCCCTCCATAATCTTCCTTAAAATCTCAAGCGAGCGTGTCCGGTGTTCATGGACTGTGCTGCGGACAAGGTTCATCTCCCTTGCTATATCCGCATCGCTCATTTCCAGAAAATACGAAAGCAGTATCACATTCCGCTTCCGTTCCGAAAGTGCCTGCAATGCTTCCGCAATCAGGGTGTCTTTTACTTCAATGTCATATCCATGCACTGTAAAATGACTGTTCTCCACTCCGTACTCGTCCATAACAAACAACTGGTTCAGCTCCTTTTCAGACAGTTCAGAAAACATGGCTTCATGTTCCCTGCGGTAATCCATGTGCCGGTAGTAATTGATTGCTTCGCCTTTGAGCGACATCTGGCACAGGCGGTCAAAGCGATGCCTGATTGTCATTTCATCATGGCAAGAAGGTTTCTTCATACGAGTTCACCTCCTCCCCCGTTGTGACGTGACAAAGGCATACGCCTTTTCCCTTTCCGTTGTATCTGCCAAATGGCGGTAGGCTGATGTTCGGGTGGGAGCAAAAAATTTTTAAAAAATTTTTTGTATATAAAAAACGCCCGGACAGGCTTAATGCCTATTGGACGTTCTTTATCTATAAGATATACAGTTACGAACAAGTAATCTCTAAGACTACTTGCAAGGGTGTTTTTGAGAATTACACAGATATAGATTTTTTTGACAAATATATACTTCCCCTATACCGGACTTTGCGCATGGTAATTCTCCGCATAATCCGCTTGGAAATAGAAAGCACTCAAAAAGGTCTCCTACGGATTATGTTTTTTTTAATCCGTAAGAAACTCTGAGTGCTTGTGTAGCTTAATACACTACTTATATTTACTTTCTTACACTTTTCACTTTTTCAAGGTATCGTTATACACTACTTACGAAGAAATCTCGGAGGTGAATAACTATGGCGAGCACAGCCAAAACTTTAGGCGAACTTATGAAGGAACACCGCAACAGGCTCCAGCTTACGCAAGAGGAAGTTGCTGAAATGATCGACTGCCATCCGCAATATTATAAAAACCTTGAAAATGGTAAGGGGAATCCAAGTATTCCGCTTTTCTGTAAAATTATGCGAGCATTGAATATGTCAGCCGATTCCTATATCACACCCAATAATGACCAGACTGATCCTGACTATCAAGAAATGATACAGATATTTAATCAATGCGATACATATCAACGGTCTGTTTTGCTAGCAACAGGTAGGGCACTTTTAAAAAAGAACCCCATATAATCGTTCCTTTATGATGTTTGGTATTCCGAGCGACATCGCCGCTCGGAGTTATCATTTTAATATGCTAGGCAAATACACATTTCAATCTTTCAAAACTTTCATTACTTATGTCGTGTTCCAGTAAGCAAGCATCTTTTCTGGCAATTTCAACAGGAACACCAAATTGACAAAATAATTTAGTCAGAAAATCATATCTCTCATATACCTGTGATGCCAATTTTTGTCCCTTTTGGCTAAAGCACAGATTTCCAGATTCATCCACCACCAAATAACCTTTATTACGGAGTTGCTTTACTGCCACAGAAACACTTGCCTTAGAAACACTCATATATTCAGCAACATTCACTGAATGGACATTACCTATTTTCTTTTGCAAAATTAAAATTGCCTTTAAATAATCTTCTTTAGATTTTCCTAGCTCCAATTCATTCCCCCTCCTTTGCTATTTCCATAGATAAACTACGATTAATTTTGACTGCAAAAATTATAGTAAGGATTGTTGTTAAAAAGTCTGCCATTGGCTGTACCCATATCACGCCAGTCAAGCCAAACAAATGTGGCAACATGATAACCAGAGGGAAAAAGAAAATACCTTGTCTGCTTAAACTCAGCACACTTCCCACTAAACTTTTGCCAATAGCAAGATATAGTGACGCATATACCATTTGAAAACCAAATGTAATAAATAGTACTGCATTGAGCCTAAGGGCTGTTTCCGCCAAAGCAATCATCTCTGCATCTGTTCCAAAAAGAGACACAATTGGATTTGCAAACACAATAAGGATAATACCTGCAATTACACAAAATACTGTTGACCAAGTCATGCAGAGTTTAATAGAATTTTTCAATCTGTCAAATTTCTTTGCTCCATAGTTGTATCCTGCAAATGGCTGAAATCCTTTCAGAAATCCAAAAACAACATAGGTTACAACTGTCATAATACGGGTAACTGCTCCCATAGCTGCTACTGCATAATCGCCATATGGTTTTGATGCCGTATTAACAGTTCCCATAGCCGCACTTGCAAGAAGCTGGAATAAAAGTACGGGTATACCTATTTTCAAAACTTCTGCATACATTATTTTTGAAGGTGCTACATTCTTAACCGAAAACCTTAAAACACCTTTCTTTTTTGCTATGTATCCAATATAAATTGCCATATTGATACATAAAGAAATGACTGTAGCAATGGCTGCTCCCTCTATTCCCAAGTCCATACCATAAATCATAATGGGATCTAATATTACATTGGCAATACTCCCTGTAAGCATAGCAATCATAGTGAATTTTGTAGCTCCCTGCGCTGTAAGCAAATTGTTCATCATAACGGTAAAAACATTTATAATAGAACCTGTTACATAAATTCGGGCATAGGCTTTTGCATAAGGTAAAATCGTTTCAGTCGCACCCAGTGAAGTAAGTACAGTGTCAAGAAAAACCATAATTCCTACTATAATAATTGCCCCTACAAGAAGTCCTGAAAAAAGCGAGGTAGAAGCAGTCTTATTTGCCTGTTCATTATCTCCCTTTCCAAGCAGACGAGATATGTAAGAAGAAGCTCCCGCCCCGAACATCATTCCCAAACCTATAATGATCTGTACAATTGGGAATACAACAGATACCGCTCCCATTTGACTCATTCCCAAGCCACCTACAAAATACGCATCAATGGCATTGTATAAAGCGGAAATCAGCATACCGACCATTGTTGGTATACCTAATTTTAGCAATGCGGAAGCAACATCTGCCTCCCCTAATAAATAGATACGATTTGATTTTTCTGTCATCTTAATATCCTCCTCGTTTAAATTTTTATATTATCAGCGCAAACTTAAACGCTCACGCCGTATAATACCTTTGATTATGGTACGGTACCCCGGATTTTCGGATTCAATTTTCTCTGCAATGTCCTTATAAATTTCATCTTCTCTTTTCTGTAATTCAGAAGGGTAGAGCATATTGAATACCACATTTGTATAAGTTCCGTTTTCAATCAACCTGAAATTATCTATTTTGATCTCAGCATTATATTTTTTTAATACTGCATATATTTTCTCTTTGATATAATCCATGACTGTTTCATCATTCAAAAGATAATCAATTTGTATAAAGCAATCACAATGGAATTTTTGATATAAGCTATAACCAATCTCATTTACTGCGGCATAAAGCTTCTCATTATCTTTTTTGTATCCATCAACACGCATTGAAACAACAAAATACCCAAAACCATAGTCATGGAGCATCAGATTATGAACGGCAATAATTTCTGAATATTCCCTTGTCATTTGTAAAATAGTTTCCAGTATATCTTCATCTGCTGCCTTTCCCATAATTCGCCCTAAAACTTCCCATAAACTTTTTATGCCCGCAAAAGTAATGAATATAGATACAAGCACTCCACAATAGCCGTCAATTTTCCAATGCATCATATAAGAAAAAACAGACGAAATTAAAACTGCGCTGGTAGCAAAAGAATCACTAATACAATCTACAGCGGTTGCCTTTAAAGTTTCAGAATCGGTAATTTTTGCAAACTTTTTATTGTAACAATACATATAAACCTTAATAAAAATAGAGAGAATCAATACAATTGCAACAGCGGCATTAAACGAAGGTGCCTGTGGACTCGTTATTGCTTGGGCAGAAGTTTCTACAAGTTTTATTCCCATAAGAATCACAGCTATAGATGCAAATATTCCCATGATCCACTCAATTCTTCCATGCCCGAAAGGGTGCATACTTCCCTTGCCAAATTTTGCAATCTTAAATCCTAGCAGTGATACTACATTCGTTCCCGCATCTGACAAGTTATTAAATCCATCTGCGGATATTGCAACAGAATGACTTAATAAACCAATTATGATTTTTGTTGTACATAAAAGCAGATTTAATGTAATCCCAACAATGCTGGATAATGTAGCATAAGCTTTTTTTACATTAGGATTTAAAATATCTTCCTCATTTTTGATAAATAACCGTATTAGTAGTGACATCATACAAAATCTCTCCTTCCTAATATTGAACATAAATTCAATATTGTTCAATAAAAAAAGGAATTGGTCTAAAGACCAATTCCCGACAAATACATTTTTGATAATTTATGAAGTATCATAACCGCCCATTCCTTTCCTTTGTAATGATACATAATCTGCATCAAACCGTCCACAAAATTATTGGCGATGATATGCAAAAAGACTGTATCATCTGTGTCATCATTCCGATGTTTATTCAAATGCTCCTCTATATCTTTAACAAAGCGTTCTTTTTCATTCTCATATTTTGTACCTTCACTTTTATCAATCAGAATGATAAACTCCTGCCGATGATCAAATAAATTCAAGATACATTCTGTTTCCGCTTTGCTAAGTCCATAAATATCGCTATCCATATGCTTACTGTTATCTTCCCCTCCTGAGGTTAATACTCGTTCCCAATCATACAGTACTGGTCTAAGAACTGCTTCAAAAAGCGCTTCTTTATTTTCATAATAAGAATAAATAAGACCTGTGGGAATTTTAGCCTGTGTTGCAATATGGCGCATAGCTGCCGACTTGTACCCTTTTTCAAAAAATTCCTGTAATGCTGCCTTTAGTATATTTTCTCTAATCTCGTCCTTAAGCACTTGTGCCATCTTCAATTCCCCAATCTTGAACTTTCGTTCATTATATATCAGGTATTCCCTTTTGTCAATCCCCTTGTTGTGCCATATATTGATTTAATATTCTCATTTAAAATTTTGTGTTCCAAGCAAATTGCATAAGCAATCGGAACACCGACACGCCCTCCGGGAGTGTCGAAAGACAAGAATAGCAAGCACTGCCCATGTCCGGACACATGGGCGAAATTCATCATTCCGTCCTACCGTCCGTTTGATGAAATTTCCATAGGGAAGTGTCCCTAACCCTCTTTGGTTTTCTTTCCGCTTTCCGTTTTTTCTCTGCCAGTCCTTGACCTTTATCCGCAGATTTGCTACAATAACATATGGATAAGTCTATCCAAAAAAACTGAACAGACACGAAACCAGACTGTTGTAAACCAGACAAGTTACAGCAGTTTTTTTATGCCCAAATTTAGAAAGGACAATGCAGAAATGGCAAACAGGACACGAACCAACCGGAATGAATTTCACTTAGATGATAAAGAACAGTATATCCTTGACGAGAAGTTTAAACTGTCCGGCATGAAAAGCAAATCGGCTTTCATCAGGAAGCTGATTTTATACGGATACGTCTATGATGTGGATTACAGTTTTCTGCGAGAATACAATACGGAGCTTGGACGGATCAGCTCCAGCCTGAACCAGATTGCAAAAAGGATTAACAGCACAAACCACGTCTATCAGGAAGATATGGACGAAGTAAAGGAGTTGATGAAACAGGTATGGCATACACAAAAATCCATGCTATCACAGCAACCGTTGATAAAGCGGTAGCCTACATATGCAACCCTGAAAAAACAGACGAAAGCATCTACATTTCTTCCTACGCCTGTGCGCCGGAAACCGCAGCGATTGACTTCAAATATACCTTAGACCACTGCCGGGAAAACAGCCCCAATAAAGCCTACCATCTGATACAGGCTTTCGCTCCCGGTGAGGTCAGTTTTGATGAAGCGCACCAGATTGGGAAGGAGCTTGCGGATAAGGTTTTAGAGGGGAAATATTCTTATGTTGTCACCACACATATTGATAAAGGTCACGTCCATAACCACATCATTTTTTGTGCCGCCGACAACATGGAACATAATAAATATCATGACTGCAAGCAAAGTTATTACCGCATCCGAAAATTGAGTGACGAGCTGTGCAGCGAGCATAACCTTTCCGTCATAATTCCCGGCGGAGAGCGTGGCAAAAAATATAATGAATGGCAGTCAGACAAGAACGGTACAGCATGGAAAACGCAGATAAGAAAAGACATCAACGCTGCCATCAAAGCATCCTCCACCTATGAAGAATTTCTGCTCCTGATGCGGGCAAAAGGCTATGAGATAAAAGGCGAAGCCTTTGGGGAAGATGCCTCCAAATTTATCTCTTTTCGTCCACTCGGCAAAGACCGTTTTGTGCGTGGCAGTGTGAAGTCACTCGGCAGGGAATATACAAAGGAGCGCATCAAAGAACGGATAGAATTGAAACGGGAACGGAAGGCAGTTATCCCGAAAAGAGATTATGCGGTTAAGAGATTGATTGACACCTCTGATGAAAAATTCCAGAACAGTCCGGGACTGCAAAGGTGGGCGGCGGTTGAGAATTTAAAGATTGCAGCACAGGCGTACAATGAGGTAGGTTCCATTAAGGAACTGGAACAGAAAATCGCCTCCACTGCCGCCACCGGAAAGGAAGCAAAGCAGACTGTACGGAAACTGGAAAACCGTATGAAAGACCTTGCAGAAATTATCAAATATGCAGAACAATACAAAGTAAACAGGTCTTACAATATTGCCTATAAGAAATCAAAAAATCCTGACGCATATTTCCGCAAGCATGAGAGCCAGATCATTCTCTATGGCGGCGCAAGGCGTATGCTGGAACAGGCGGGCATCTCCTTAAAAGGTTTGAACATTGACAAGCTGAAAGCGGAATATCAAGAGCTGACCGCACAGAAGAAGGAACTGACCGCCACTTACAAAAACTGTGACAAAGAACTGAAATCGCTGAACCGGAAACTGGAGAACCTGAACCAGTATTTAGGGCGCACAGAGCCGCCAAAAAACGCACAGGAGCAGCCAGACCGGGACAATAACCCTGCCCTGTAATATCCAGCCCCAAAAAGGCTTTAAAAGCAAAAAAGCATCGTGGACAGTGTGCATAACTCCCCATTCCGCTATGGACAACACTATTCACAGCATATGGAAAAGCAAAAGCAGCTTTCCCACATCCTGCAAACAGTGTTGCCCACAGCTCCATAAGACGGGGAGTTATACACACTGCCCACAATGCCGGCTGCGGCGGAATCCCACTCTTTCCTTCCTATCTATTTATAAAATCAGAAAAATTTCTTGCAGACAAGACCGTCTTCATGTAAGATAATCTACAAATCCGCAAAAAAATAGGAGCGCCGAAGCACCCCTATCTCCTAAACCCTCTTGCAAAATCCGCAGTGTTGGTTTATAATCATCATAGAAGCCGAAGGATTCAAGCACGTCCGACGGTTGTTCAATCGGAAACGAGTAATCAATTTTAGAAAAACAAACGGATCACTGGCTATTCTCTATTCGCAGTAGAGGATAGCCTTTTCCGTTACTTGCGGTTGTGTCTATTGTCTATGTATGTCAAGGCTGCAAAAATCACCAGCACTAACGTAAGCACTTCTAACGTATTCATACCGACCTCCTTTCCGTTTCCAGAAAGGACAACCGCAGACTATCCCTACTCGTTCTAATCTGACTAAGAGAATTATAGCACGTTATGTCGAATAATGCTATAAAAGATTTGCGTTAATCACTCCGCTGCTTCCAGAGCTACCCTTGCAAATTCCGCATCGCTCATGGCTTCCAGTTTCCCCAAGACCTGTCCGGCAAGCTCCACCATATCACTGTCCTGTATGTGGGGGATCACGTTCTGTATGTCGGCAATCATGCCCGTCCTGTCCTGCCCCTTGAACACACACATCAAATTGATTTCTTCCACTGTAAATTTATCCATTAGCTCCCTCTCCTTTTCTATGAATTTCCATATAATCAAACTCCAGTTGGTTACTGCATATTCCGCTGCAAATATAACCACTTTGAAATGGCACTCTTTCGGTTGATTTTTTCTCCATGCCAATATAATTTACTCTTGGGCTGAGCCACAACATTTCCACCCGGTTCTGCTTAAACAGCCGAAACCTTTCTTTATGGTCAAATATACCCTGAAAGTTGATAAGCATTGCAAACGGTTTTCCAATCTCATACAGCCTCTCCAGCACCCTGCCTTTTTGACTGTATGGGGGATTGCTGATGATGTAATCACATTCTGGCACTTCTATTAAGAAAAAATCCTGCCCTGTCTTTATGTGACTATAAATGACCGAAAAACCATGCTCCGACAGTATTTTCACAAACTGGCTATTCTCCATATCAAAGGGACACCATACCGTTGTATTTGCTCTCAGACGTTTCATAATCGGATATACCGCATAAGGAGGTGTCAGATATTCGTCATTTTTATTAAACTTATATTGTATCTGTGCCATGCTCTCACATCTCCCTTTCTGATTTTTTCTCTGTCCCCTTCTCCGTGACTTCCTTCCCTCTCTGCTCTACAACCGCTTTTTTCTCCGCCAGCTTCTCCTTTATGGAAATTCTGCCTGTCTGTTTCTCCTCCTTCGGCTTCTCATTGTTCAGGACGTTATCAATCATATTATAGTTACATTCTTCCAGTTCCTCAATCTTTGCAAGCGGCTTATATTCCGCCAGCTTGTCTAACAGCTCCTTTGCCTTCCTTGCGGTCTGTACGCCCTCGCTGTCATCAAGCTCCGTCCCTTTCCCGAAAATATCCGTCATGCCCTCTCTGATACTGTCTGAAATGAGCGCATTGAGGAAATCATTCAGATACCCGGTATTTCCGTTCCTGATGTCCTCTGTGATGTTCGCTATCTGCGCTTCCCTGTCCTCCACTGTATGATTATACTGAATGGTATCATAATCGTAGGAAAGCTGGTCTATCTCCGCAGCAAGGAAAGCCGCCTGCCACTTTTCCAGAGAACCCCGCACTTCGATGTCCGGCAGCTTGTCGATCAGCTCCGCAATGACCTCCACCGCCTTCGGGTTGTCCGTAATCTCCGGCACATAGTCCAGAATCTCCAAATCCGCAATTCTTCCGGATACAATATCCATCTGCGTATCCTCATAGCTCTCTGTCCCTTCTGTATGGATATTGATGCCGATGCTTGGGATAGCGTTCATCCTCTCTGGCGGTATCCGGTTGAAAATGGCGATTGCCTCCTCCACACCCGCTATATCCTCATGATACTCTCCAAAATTATGGAACTCCCCGCACTCTGCCACTGTAAGGGTAACAACCGTCCGTTTTTCCTCCTGTGCCTGTTCTGCGGCTTTCTCCTGCATGGCGGCACGTTTTTCTTCAAGATAGGCTTCCACACCCGGAAGATACTCCCCAAGCGTCCCGGTCTTGCCCTCTGTAATGGGATTGATGTCTACCTTAACGCCGCCGATTTTAAAACCGTCCTCATTAAAGGCGTTGAACAGGGCATCTTCGTTTTCCCCACCCCGGTACTCCACTACCACATCAAGGTCAGAACCTGTTTCTTCCAAACCTCTGCACCTGCTCCCGGATACCGCCATATCCACAAGCTGTATATCCATTCCATACTCGTCAATCTTGGACTGTAAATAAGCGTAAACATTCAGTTCTATATCTTCCTGTGTCTGCCCGTTGATGCCATGAAATAATTCCTCAGTTTTGGCTTTAAAATCCGCTATGACCTTGCTTTCCATAGCTTCCGGCACTTCGTTTCTGATCCGTTCCTCAAGATGCCCTTTTTCCGCCTGCTCCGCTTTTTCCATCAATCCATCATAATCAATCGGTATCAGTTCATCATCGGTACGGATACTTCCCTCCAGTTCACTCCTATGTGTCGGCTCTTTCAAGTCTGTCACAATCTCGTCCAAAGCCTGCCGGATTGTTATGTCCGGGTTGTCATACACGCCGCCGTCCAATTCCCGGTAATCCATATCATAGATTGTGTAGTCATACCCCTCACTGGCTTCCTGAATACTGATATAACGGTCTGCAAGCCGGAAGGCAAGCTCTGTTTCTGTCCTGTCCGTTTCCCTGACGCTGGTATCTATATACGGGTTTTCCCACTCCATGAACGGTACATCTTCCACTATCTGCTTCTGGTTAGCTGTCGGCATGAGGTGTTCCATTTTCCCCTGTCCGTAAAGTGTATCAAACCTGTCCATATAGAGGGAAATATCATCAAGACCGCTGCTCTTTAACTGATGCTCAAACCGCTGTTTCACAAAATCCTTGATTTCCTCCGGTAACATTTCCCGGTGTACCCTTACCTTGTCAAAACCGACCTCATGATATAAAGTCTGCAAATCGTCCATGAAGCGGCTGCTTTCCTCTGCCGCCCTGCTGTGCGTAAAATCCAGTGACAGACAGTTTTCATGGTTTCGGACGTGGATCAGGTCAAACTCGCTGCCATTGACATTGAAGCCGAAAGTTGCCCTTGCCATATCCGGCTTGTCCTCCACATCTTCTCCCCGGTACTCCGCAAATTTCGCCACCGCTTCCGGAAGGCTGTCAAAACGCTCCAGCTTACTTTTTTCCGGGCTGTTCTCCGCCCATGTGGATAAATCCTCAATAACATAATAGGAAACCTTGTCATCGTCCGGCTCCGCCGCTGTATTTTCTGCCGCTGCTCCCTCCAAAATTTCTGCTATTTCCTCCATGACCGCCGCTTTTTCCGCAGTGACTTCCGCTGATACGGAAAGTTCCTTTGTAAACCCCGGTATCTCCCTGTAACCAACGGAATCCACATAATGGCTTGTGTTCTCCCCGTCCTGATGCAGCACCACCACATCGCTGACGGAAAGGGAATGCCCGGTAAAGTCTGCCGGGTGGTCTATATTAAATTGGGTATAAATATCCTCAAGGCTCATGCCCTCCTTCAGCTCCCCGGTATAGACAAGGGTATAATTCTCTCTGGAAACCGGAATCCCCTCTCTTTCAAGGTAATCCATATTCATAAAGCGAATATCCCTTGTTTCCTCCGTATCTTTAAGCTGATAGATGCCAAACCTGCTCTCATTGCCATACAAAAGCTGTGCTTCCCGGTTGGGTTCGCTGTCCTCTAATTCCTGCTTCATGGACTGGTATTCCAGATAAGCGTTCCAATCGCTTTTTTCCACGCCGAACAGCCCATCATGCCCCTGTAATGCCGCCCTGTCCTCTACAAGCGTTTCTGAACCGTCTGCGTGGAGCTGGTACACTGACACATCCTCCCCGAACAGCTCCGATGCCCTGTCCTTTGTCAGAGGGAGCATTTCATCCCAAGAATACCCGTATTCGTGCATCTGTGATAACCCCACCATACCGTCCGGAAGGAAGTCAATTTCTTCCTCCGCCGCCTTGATTGTTTCCAAAAGCAGCGGTAAATCCTCTTTCTGCTCCGCAAGGGAATGGGCAAGGGAAGTTGTCTTATACATATCGTCCAGCTTATAAGCATGGTTCATAATCAGGTTTCGCTCATCGGTGTCATACACCGACCTGTGAAATTCCATGCGGTTAATGAGCTGCTCCGCCTGTACGGTTGCTGGAAGTTCCGAAGCGGTATGCACTTCCCATTCGCTCATATCCACATCAAAATCATAGAACTGCGGATAACCGTCATTTACTCCCCCGGTTCTCATAATCGGAACAAACTCAAACCCTTTCTCCTGCAGATAGTCCAGAACATTTCCATTCCACTCATTTTCTTGCAAAAAGGGAATAGAATATACAACATTTGCCACTTCTGACTGCATATTTGTGATTTTAATGGTTTCATATTCCCCGCTGTCCGGCGTGGAGATTCTCACAACCACATCGCCATACTCAATCGGAATATTGGCTTTTTCCCGTTCTTCCTGCAATGCCTTAAAATCGGTTATCTCATGGGTATCCGTATTGTAAGCGTAATCTAAATGGTATTCCCCCACTTCCTCGCTCCGTTCATTGGCAAGCAGCGTTACCCATGCCCCGGCTCTTTCAAGGTAGGCTTCCACGCTCTGCCTGTCATCATCTTTCATGGCAAGCAGAGAATTGAAAAGCTCCGTCCTCTCCATGCCCTTAACACTCAAAAGGTCATATTCCGAACGGTCAGTATTTGCCACAAGCAGAACCATATCCTCCTGTGCCTGTTCTGCAGCACGTTCTTTTTCAATTTCCAAAAGCTGCGTTTCAATCCCCTTTATCAGTTCCGAGGAAGTCCGGCGTATCGTGTCAAGGGAAGATTTCAACTCCGGCATTTCTTTTCCGCTGCTCCACCCGGCGATATACCCAAAAGAATAATCGGACGTATCAATCCCGAAATGCTGGCAGACGGTGTAAGCGATGCTCTCCGCTTCCACCTCTTTTGTTTCCCGGTCTTTGACAGTCCCTGTTTCCTGTTCAATCTCCTTTGCATGGAGTTTAGCGTGTGCCACCTCATGGACTCCGGTTTTTGCGGTCTGCGCTTCGCTCATGCCCTCCTTAATGGCGATAGGGCGGTTTAAGTCAATAAAATAGCCTTTCCTGTCACCCTCCATACCCTCATAGCGGATTGGGACAGGGGAAACCCTGCTGAGCGCTTCCATAAAATCCTGATAACGCTCCACCTCTCCATGCAGCTCATTCACACCAAGTCCGGGAAGCTCTTTCCCGTCCGTCTGCGAATAATCAAACACTGTGACAACACGAAAAGCGGGTATCTTTATCTCCACTTCCTCTATGACGGGCATCCCGTCCCGGTCAAGCACAGGCTCATTTGTGACCGGATCAATTTTCTCCTGTTCCTCTTTGATTTTGTAAGGTGCGGGCGCAAGGATACGGATACCCCTCTCGCCCTTGTTTACATGGCGTTCAAATTCTTTCTGCCATTTCTTGTACCCGGCAACATATGTAGCCCCCGGACACTGCATCTCTATGAGCTGGATATTATTTGCACTGTAATTATGGAATTTTGACATGGTATTCAGGTAGCTTTTGTACTTCTCCCCTTCAAATAATTCTTTCAATCCTTCCTCCAGCCTGTCCGTTATCTCCTTTACTTTCTGTTTCTCGGTTCTTGCGTCTGCCATATGGTTCGTTCTCCTTTTCCTCCATAAAAACAGGGGACAGATAAGTTTCCCTGTCTGCCCCCGTTTTGGATATTTTTATTTGCTGATAATATTTATAAACTTTCCTCTTTGCTTTTCGCTTTTGCCTTGTCCGGCTCCGGCGCTTTCTTCTGCTGTCCCGCCTTTTCTTTCATCTGTGACAGCTTATCCTTTACGGACACCCGCCCGCCTTTCTCCGTTTCCTTCCCGGCATCCAGACGGTCAGAGAGCCGATCCAGCTTTTCAAATGCCTGATCCGCCGCATCAATCTTTTTCCGGAGGTTCTCCACCGCTTTTTTTACAGGCGTATTGATTACCCTTGTCAGACCGACGCCCGGCTTTTCGTCCGATACCTCTTTCGTGCCTTTCCCGGCTAACAGCCTGCCCACGTTGGAAACGCTGTTCCCGATCTGCTTCAGTTCGTCCCCGATGCTGTCAATCTGGTTGGCTGTCTTTTCAAAATCCGTCATCACATCAACCAGACGTTCCCGGTAATCGGAAAGCATGGACTTCACGCCGGAGATTCCTTTCTGGAGAACCTTGCACATCTCCGCTTTCCCTTTTTCCTTAAAGGCGCTGACCGCCTGTGCCGCTGTTTCTACCAGACGGTTTCTTACCGCTGTCAGGCGCTCCGACAGGCTTGTGATTTTCCCCTGAAGGTGCGCCGCTTTATCCATGAGGTTCTCTTTCACTGATTTTGGCTGGTTCTCCTGCATCTGTGAAAGCTGTTCCCGGACACCCTGTAACTCGTCCACCATTGCGGAAAGCTGTACCTGCATACCCGCCACATACCAGAAAATCCCCATAAAATCCTGTGACTGCTCTTTCATGTTCTGCTGGTTAAGCAGCTCCATGAACTGCTTTAATACGTCATTTTCCTCCATGACCTGTTTTGTGTTCTGTTCTGCTGTTTCCATTTTTTGATACCTCCATTTAATTTTGAGCATGATAAAAGCAGCCATTTCTGGCTGCTCTCAGCATACTATCTTTATTGAGTTTTACACTTGAATAGATAATACTGCTCTTATTCGTTTCGATTTCTGCAATTTAGTTCTATCTCCTTCCTGCTTTTATCGCTGTATATAATCTTTGTATGAGAACATCTTTACCTAAATAGAGTATTTTTTAAATAACTTCTCAAAAAATTCCTGAATCATTCTTTTTGATTCCGTAATATTCATGAATTCATATCCACCAAACCTATATACTTCATAACCTTTTAGTTGCAACTCTCTTGTATCAGTAGCCATTTCAGCATATAGTTTCGGGGAAGATTTATCCCCCTCTGAATAATGTTGTTTGCCATCAATTTCAATAACAATTCGTACTCCATTGGGTAATAGCATTAAAAAATCCATTCGCTGATGAGTATAAACGATACCGCTGCCCCTCCAAGTCTTCGCATGTGGATCATAGTGCAAATACACTTGTGGAATCAGCGCTGGAAAATCATTTCTTTCCTCATAAATTTTGTAATACCGAGTGAAAAAATCCCTCTCTGGTTGTGAATCCAAAGAATTAAGCAAACGAGTAAACAAGTCTTGCTGAACATTTTTATTTACCGATTTAGGCTCCCACCATCTCACAAGAGTTTTCCATGTTAAACCATCTGAATTTGGCTCAAAATTATAGAGCAAACAGTTATCTGTATTTCCGACAATCTTTAATTCATTATCAATGGCATCATCAATCACTATATCCGGTTTCTTCCCTAATGGAGCAAAAACAAGATTTTTCATATTACTACATATGGCATTTTTCCTATAAACTTTATAAATGAGTTCATTCGATATTTTTCCAGATACGGCTAATTCAAACCCATCTGCACTAATAATTTCATTGATACCCTTTACATATTGCTCTTGTTCTTCCCCTGTTCTAGTTTCTGGATTAACCATCTTTTCTAAGAATTTAATTACAGAATTGTCACTTATATATTTAAAACTCAAAATACTAAGTAACATATCTTTATATGACAAATCATCATTTCTTATTACATGCTTCGCAATATAATCCCAAATAGATGCTCTACTAAATGCAAACATTTCTCCATCATCAAAAGGTTCATCTAAATCCCAAATACCTCGCAACAATTCATCCAATGTTAAATTTCCTTCAAAATTTGGACACATGCCCAGATATTCTGCTAATTTTCTTCGAGTTATATAGGTAAACTCAAATATGCTATCTCCAAGATAATTTTCCATTTGACGATTTAAAAAGGTACTCTCTGCATCTTTAACTATATGATGTGATAACTCAACTATTTTTTCCTCTGATAGCTTTTCCAACCCTGCTTTAGCATATATTTTCTTACTATGGTTAGGATCGAGTGTTGCATCAGGAGATATTCCATAACTTTTCATAACTCCATCTAATTCATAGCTTTTATAGTTCCAAAAATATTGTGCAAGAATTTCTATTAAACCATCCTTCTTTTTGCTCATATTATTAACTCCAATCTAGTGATTATATTTCCATCGTTAATACATATTGCCAAACGAAATAAAGTCAACCCTCCTGAAATATAAACATTTTATCATAAACTACTTTAGACGTCATTCACTTTTAATCTTGCACACTACATTCTTTAAATGGAGCAGCCAAGTTCTGACTGCCCCCACAGACTACAAACTTTCCTCTTTCCCCCTTCCCTTTAAAATATCCGGCTTCTCCGGCGTTTTCTGTCCATATGCCTTCTCCCGCATCTCGGCAAGTTTTTCTTTTACGGAAATGCGCCCTCTAGGGCTGTCCGCTAATATCCTCTCCTTCCTATGCTCCGCTGTCTTTTCCGATACTGCCCGGTTCATCTGCGGCTTAAAGGGCGCATCCGCCACAGCTTCTGCATCACGCCCCGTTTCCTCTGTGTCCAGTTCCTCCTGTTCCCCGTCAATTTCCGGCTCATCGTCCATATCAATCCCATCGCCGCCCTTTTCGTCCATGTTTAACAGGGCATTTAATTCTGTCAGGCGTTCCAGTTTCTCCGCAAGCTCCGCTTCCTGTGCGAATGGCTTTGTGACCTCCATCTTTGCGGTTTCAAGCTGATGCTCCACGTTCTCCAGTTTCTGCGCCACCGTATCCATTCTCCCGGTCATGCCCTCTAAGGCATTGCTTAACCTCTGTAGATTCCCCAACGGATCAGTGCCGATTTCCACCTCATGGCTGATGCTGCCCTTTAAGTTGACCGTAAACTTGGAAAAAAACGAATCAAAGGAAACACTCATTTTAAATCCCTGATATTCCCCGATTGTGACCGCCATATTCGGCTGTTTTGCGCTCCGGCACATATCAATCAGCGCTGCCCCGGCTTCTTTTTTGTCCGTATATACCCGGTTGCCGATTTTTATGGAAAAGGTGTCTTTATCCGGGAATTTATTCTGTGCGTAGGTCTGAATGTCGGCACGATACCCCGCAAGCCTTTCTTTCATGGCGGCTATCTCTACCGGGTAATGCTTCACGATATTATCCTCTAAGCGGTACTTCTGGCTGGTGTGGTTCGCCTTTAACAGCTTTAGCTTGGATACCTGAATATCTAAATCCATCTTTTCTTTTATGTAGGGATTGCCCGTTGCCAGAGCCTTCACTTCCGCATAAGTGAGAGCCGCTTCGTCTATGTCCTCACAGCTGCGCACCGGGGATTTACTCGTCATGATCTGACCGATGAATTTCTGCTTGTTTTCGATGAGCTGCCATGAGTAGCTGTCGAATGTCCCTTCTGTCACATACCGGAAAATCTTTACCTTATCATTCATGTTGCCCTGCCTTAAAATACGCCCTTCCTGCTGTTCAATGTCAGTCGGTCATTTTTTGCGGACAGTTC
>UMIC01016079.1_pt1 | contig 19290 bp, 18 predicted proteins | sample 1965681 | NCBI WGS metagenome assembly UMIC01 (sample SAMEA4836114, study PRJEB28245) | human gut metagenome | biome: gut microbiome; material: fecal sample | place: Denmark | collected 2008
AGGAGTTCATGGGGAGGCTCGAGGCCTACCTCGTGTACTATCGTGAGGAGCGGATTAAGAAGTCCCTCGGGTGGCTGAGCCCGATGGAGTACCGCTGGAAGCTTGGATACGCCTATGCGCGGTCCAGGAAAACGTCCGCATCCCCATTGTGGTGGGGAAAGAAACGAGTAGCAAAGGCTATGCATTCCTACAGCCCCTGATTCTAAAACTTGGCAATCTTACTGATATTGCTCATTTGATTAGGAAGGAAGGGCTGCTAAAGGTCTGCAGTGGCCGTTTGGCCGTTCGTTTCCTTATCTGACCGAGGGCTGCTTTTGGATCGGGGCTCCTCAAATTACTTTCACAGGACTTGTTGTTTGAGCTGGGAAACGAAGAGGCTTTCATAACGCTCACGGTTGGCCGTTTTAACAGACAGGAATAGAAGGGTTGGAGACGATGGCTGATTTGGTGCATACACTCCCATTTAATAGAGTTAGCGATTCTGGCAGGGACGCTTTGGAAAATGTGATTTTGGTTGATGCTGAGTATAACGAGATCGTTGATTCCTACAATCAAGCCATGCGATCGTATCTTGCGACCGATCAATTGTTCAATCAGTTTCAATGGAGTTATTTCGAGCTTTGCCGATTGGCTCCGTGTGATCGGGGCGACTTTCTGACTGATGAATTTCAATATGGTAAATTTGATCCGAGAACGGTGACGAACGGTGCTTTTGGTAATTTCATTTCAGCAGCGCGTAACGCAATAGACAAGATGGACGCTGTTGCAGGCGATTATTTCGGCGGGAGAAAGTCTAAGGGGTATCTGACATTTAAGAAACTGCCTTCGAGTTGGATCGATCGGGGCGGATTGTATGTTTTAATGTATGAACTCAGAAATCCTATTCAGCATGGACAAACGGTTGTGTCAGTTGTTCCTGAGTTGGGTCGTTATCGACTTCGCCTTGATTTAGACCAGCTTGCCAATCTGCATTTGTTCAATACTTCCAAGAAATTAACATCGTTTATTTCTCGTGCGTTGAGCGCAATACGCGGTATTGATCCAGAAGGTTCCCCTTTCCTGTGCTTTCGATATTCAAATATGCTTTATCACGAACTTGTTATTGAGCTTTACTCTCATTTTTTGAAGTGTGTTCAGCCTCATGTGAGGATGGTCAATTCTCAACTTAGAGCAATGCTTTCAGAGCATAAAGAGTTTGTTGGACAGATTGAACATAATGAATTTGTCGCCTATTCTCATGGCGATAGGATTCATGTTGTTGAGAATCTAGAGATTGATGGTTTGAAGTCGATTCGGACCAGAGGCAAAGAAGTTGATAAGATGCTTGCTGAAGCGCGTAAAACAGTTGCCTTCGAACAAAGACACAGCACTGTAATTAATCCAGTTTGTTCTGTGCTGAGTAATTTGATGCTCTAGATTGCTAGATCGATTACGGTAACGGTGGAAGTTATGGAGCGATGGCGACAGTCTAAAAGATGCAGTTGAATCATTGATTGAACGCAGCAATATCAATCCTCCGGTTGAAGACACAAATACTGAGATCCTTGAGCCTCTTTCCGATTATCAGGGTTTCTACGACGCGCTTCTTCACGCTCTTTTGGCTCACGATCTTGTTGCTCATAACCTCATGAACGCTGTGGCTCTAGCACGGGGGGGGCAATACAGTCGATGTTCGCCAGCGTTACAGAATCGTTCGCTGCTTTTATGGTCAGGGACGATTTCGAGATAGGTGTTGATAACGAACTTGATCAAGATGCTGCTCAGGTTCTTGTGAATAGGCTGCTTGTGGAAGCAAACATCCCTGATGGGGATGTTATTCGTATTATCTCTGGACTTAAAGAATCGCATCCCAAGTACTTCCCGATTGATATTTCTGCTGTTACGGAAGGGATCATGGCGGTTGGTGCCGCCTGTCTTAAGGAGCTTTGTAAAAGGGATCTCATTATTTCGGATGAACATGTCTATAAGTTGATGGCCTCGTCAAAGTGGTTTGACCGTGAGCTTGTCCTCTTAAAATGGGATGGCGGAAAAATGAGGCACTGGTCTTTCCGCTTCCCACTCATTGCCGATGATATTCCTAGGGTCATTTCAAGTAGAAGGCTCGCGGGCACGTGGCTGCGAAAAAACGTGATTGACTACTGGGAGGATTATCTGAACCGGGCGGTTGATGATCAAAAGAAACGTTTTAAGCTCGAAAAGGAAATTGGGAAACGAATCGAAAAGCTACAAAACTAGCTTTTTCACTGTTTTCCAAACTGGATCAATTAACGCTAATCGCCTGTTGTTCCTGACTTCATTTGCGGAACTGGAGCCAACTATGATCGAACAAAAACAGAACGGAGCGGCCTCGATCGATATTGCCGATATATTGGTTGCGATTTTAACTTCAGCTGCTCTTCCTGTAGTTTCTCACATGCTTACTCTTGTGTTTGGGGATAGCTCGCTGTGGTCGGTCGATCGCCTGATGGTTCTCTATTTCTCTTCTCTTTCTGGATGGATATTACGAGAGAGTTTTCGGCTTGCAATGGTACAAAGCGGGTTAAAGGCCAGGGGCTATACTTTTATGGACTCTGACTCGGCCGGTAATGCGGTATGGACTTTTCCCGTTATGGTTGCACTTTTCTGCTGGGATACGGTTCCGGGGCTTATGGCTTTGTTGGTTATTTATTGCGCCGCGGCTTTCTTTCTATCTAAAAACAAAGGCATTATTTGCATTGATGCCGATAAGATGTGTTTTATTGGGGTTACAGTATCTTTGACCGTTCCTTTAATAGAGGGCTTGTTTGCTAATCACGAACCCGAAATCTCTGGGACGGTCGCATTAATTGTTTTCATAATTCTTCTCGTATATTTAATAGCCTCTAACTATCTGGTCGACCGCTTTCGAATTCGGCATAGGGAGCGCAAGCGTTAAAGCAGATTATGCTACAGATTTTGATTGCCTAATTATTCGTTATTTCAATCTGGAGCTTAGGCTTGTGTGCGCGTATCTTTGCACGCGAAATGGAGCATCCGTCTTGTTCTTCGTTTGTTTTTGATATGCGCGCTAATTGATATGCGCGCTAATAACGCTAATAAGTAAGATGAGGATATCGCATGATTGAAAAGTAATTTCTGAGTTAATCCTAAGTGCACTTGCTCTTCTTGCTTTCTTGGAGCTTGTCTTCCCCAAAGTTGTCGAACGCGCTTTCGATCATGTCCTTAATAGGCGAATGGCGGAATTTAAATCCATCTTGGATACTTCTCTTGAGGCATATAAGGATGAGCCTGCACGCGCTTCATCTGCTCATAGGTTGAATTTCGATCAAGAGATGCGTTTTTTTTGACAAAAACGGATAATTTGCTGGCGGAGCTAATCCTGCTTATCCAAGAGATGCGGGATGCAATATTGGGTTCTGACTTTGGCGAACTGGAGAAGAGCTGTTTCCTTCGCTACCTTGAGATTATTCCCGAACTTAAGAATACCTTGCTCGTGTACGAACCGGGGGTGCGTTTGTCACCAATGGAAATTAGCCCAGTTTGCACTGATTGCCATGCTCTAATTGGACAAATGTAAATGGCGTTTCGAGACATTGCCGAACTCTTTCGCGGTAGCGTATAGGGTCCCGTGCGATTCGCGAGCTCTTCCCTTGATATCATGACCATAGCGTTCTATTTGTCGACCTTTATCGGAGATGCCCTATGGTCCAGATCGATCCGATGGAATATCCAAAGTTTTCCGATTATTCATCCCATGCCCAGTCTTCTCCCAATATTCCTGTTGGGAGTGCGGGGATGATCGAGTCTTTAAGAACGATTCTGGATGTCTTAAAGCGCGGCCAATCCCTAGACGATGCCATTTCAATTGAGGGCTCAACAGCCAAGCTTTCTCTTGGCGAAGCTTGTCTTGCCCTGAGCCCGTGCGGATTGGTTGTTAAGACTCCTGAGGGATACATTCCTTCTGCAGAAGCGGAACGTTGGATTGACACGGGAGATAACTCCTATCTGGCTGCGTGCCTGGCAAGTCGTTGCAAATTCTTTAGCGGCATGATTGATGCGCTAGGCACGCCAAAAACTTCGGGTGAGCTGCGTTTGACGGCTAATGCCGAGTACGGAATGAGCTGGAGCAAGAAGGGTGAGGTTCAGCGACGTCTAAAGTGGGCTCGCGAGCTTGGCCTTGTTGAGTATCGAGAATACGAAGGATGCAGATACGCGCGTACGGCTCTAGGTGACCAATGGGTTTCTCAGATCGAAGTGGAGCCCAAGGGCGTCTTGGAGGAGTCTGCCTCCTTAAACTGGGTTGATCCTTCAAATTGGGCCGTCGAACTAGCCTTAAATGCCAAACAATCTGATCGCTCGGATTCTATTGGATTTTTCGCTGGTGGAGCATCCGGTTTTATTGATGCCACAGTTGAGCTTCTTTCCATCGTTAAAAATGGTGGTGATGAGGCTGCAATCGTTCAGTTTTCAAACTTGTCCTATAAACTTTCCGAAAGCTCAACCAGGGCGGCGATTTCCGCACTTTCAAAATTGGGCTTTGTGCGGCGGTCGTCACTTACGACGTACGAATTAACCGCAATTGGCGACGCTTGGCTGTCTGAAAAATCTGCAGTTAATTTTGCATGCTGTTTTCACGCGGCGTTCTCTTGGGTATTCGAGCTTTTGCCGCTTGTTGGTTACAGCTCGTTTGATGTTAGATCACTCCAGCTGCTTCTATTCGAACGTTTTAACGTCAACATCTCCCATGAAGCGCTAAGAAAGCGTCTTAATGTGTTGTTGAAAGCTGGCTTGCTAAAAAAGAGGAGCCAGATGAGTTATCAAGCAACTGAGCACTGCGATTCTTTTTTGAGCGGTTATGGCTTTAATTTCACCGTTGATTCCATTGGCAAGCAGGGGGCGGGACCCGAGCAGCCCATGGCTACCGATGTCGACAAACTGATTGGAGAGCTTTGGGATGCTTCGCGCGATTCCGGTCATCCCGATCGGCTGGAACGAGCTGTGGAACGGTGTTTTAGTCGCCTTGGGTTTAGAACGACTTTGTTGGGTGGGTCTGGTGATACAGATGTTTTAGCCGTCGCAAATGCTGCTTCGAGATTTTCTTATTCCGTGGTAATTGACGCTAAATCAACCTCTAATGGCGGGGTTTCTGCCTCACAAGTCGATTTTGATACGCTTGAGCTGCATCGTCGTAAGCACAATGCGTCGTTCGTCGCCGTTGTGGGTTCAAGTTTTTCTGAAAAACGAATCTGCGATAGGGCTAAGGAACACGACGTCGCTTTATTTGGAATTAGCGAGTTGGAAAAACTCCTTAAGCTTCAAGAGGAGATTCCTCTCGTCTCTCAAGACTACAAAATTCTCTTTGAGTATTCGGGGTCTATCGATCTTGGTTTATTGGAACCCGCTATTGCTCGCTTTAGGCGAACGACCAAACTGCTCGATTTGGTGCTCAGGGCGTTGCTTTCTCAAAACGAAGATAAAGAATTTGGCGGCGTGATGTCTAAACGGGATATTTACTGGTTCATGAAAAACGGCGCGTCCTCAATTGAAGACTTGTCAATCAGTGAGGTTGGGGAAATGCTCGAGTTCCTGTCCTCTCCTTTTGTTGGGTGCATTGGTAAGGATAAAGACGGATATTACGCTGTGGGATCTTTTGATGATGCTGCTAAGAGGCTTGTTCTGCTGGCTAAGGCGTGTAATGGGTAGCGTTGGCTTGGTCGGGAACTTGGCTGCGTTCATATAGAGGCGTCCGTCAGGCCGTCGATATGCGCTTCTTGGGGTGCGAACTTCAGCAGGTAGTCGATGTCGTCGTTAGGTATGGCGTGACCTTTCGTTGGTTGACGCGTCTCGGAACGCCCGGTGCGTGTCGGGTTGATGGCTGCCTGGATAAGGTCAAATATGGGCGGCTTCTACTGGTTGACGTGACCGTGGACAAACAATTGATATCGATTAGAATTAAACCAATTGCGGTGGAAGCCTTCGGGTGACACCTGAAGAGGGTTGATGCGTCGGCCATCTTTTTGTTTGGATGTAAGATTCGGCCTGTCAAAACTTACATCTCAATTGGGAAAAGGCGAAATTGCGGGTGTTTTTTCTGCTCGCATGTAACTTTACTGATGCTCATTTACTTGGCTCTAATTCGTAACGGATTCTTTGCCGAGGATTGACCGCGACTGTTCATTTCCTTAGAGTGCGAATTGTGATGAGGCCTTGCGACGGTACGTCCGGCTTGGTCCGCGGGAACCGCCGAAAGGCGGTTTTCGTGTTTAAGGTGCTGGTCGAGGAAATCTAAAACAGGGGTCTGGTCTGCCGATCTCGGATTTTTCCCGCACTTCCGGATTTAACGCAAGGTCGACTGGGTTGTTTATCGATTTGGAGCTGTGGAATCTAACATAAGCCTTGTTATTTGTATTTAAATAGATACACTTAACTTATAAGTTAAGTGTATCTAGAAATGGGAGGTGGCCTTTGGTTGAAGGATATGAACTTGTCGAATATAGAGACCCCAAGGGCCGACCGTTTTGGGAGCTGACGACTTCTCCCGACAACTCTCAATTTCAGAAGATGATGTCAGACCCTAAACGTAAAATAGCCGCCCGTAAAATGATCGATCAGATTTCAAAAATCTATGATTATGGGTTAAAGGTTGCGAGTGGGACCTCAAAGCTACGATGTATTGATTCTAAGATCGGCCTCTATGAACTAAAAGGGTTTGACGGGGCAAATCGAGAGATGATTTATGCCATATGTCAGGGCGTAGACAAAGTTGTTCTATTGTTTTGGTTTAAAGGACATCAGGGATCAGGAAATATCAGTAAAGAAATCGAGCGGGCCAAGCGATTATCCGTAATAGCACGTCAACTTCTGGAATCTGAGCGTTGACTTATATACTTGGCTTTCGAAACGGAGAACACAATGAATACAGTAGATTTATCTGATTTTTACGCCGAGACAGAAACTAGCGAAACACGCGCTTATGAACACGCGCTAGATATCGAGTTTATTGTTCATCGCGAGATGAAGCATTTGGGTTTAAGCAAAAGCGATTTGGCAAAGCGTATGGGTGTGAGCCTTCAGTCGCTTTCGAAGCTGTTGAATTCTCAGCCCAATATGACGCTGAAGACGATCGCTAGGTTCGAGCTCGCTTTGGGTATCAATATCGTTCCTAAGGTTACCGTTAACTATTCTAAAGAGCTACCGTTTCTCTCGTCCAATGAATCCCTGCGTAAGCAATGGTCTTTTAGGAACGAGCGTCCGTCCTCGCATGTGAATCCCGAGATGATTTCCGGAGGTTTGGCAGCATGAGAGGGGATTTTATTGCTCCGATTCAAGTCGTTCATTTGTTCGTCGTTGACTCCGATTTCCATATCGAGGATTCGCCCTCGGATAACATGGAATTAAAAGTTGAGGTTAGCTACCAAGATGTCCACCTTTGGAAAAACGGCAATGACGCTCGCGCAAGTTTAAAGATGTGCGTAATTGGCAGCCTCCTTGACAGAGATGAAGGTGCACAGGAGAAGATGCACGCTGGCGTTACAGTATCCATCTCGGTTTCAGCGCAAATGCCAATGAACTCTCCCGATGACGAGGCGCGTCACTACCTTCTTTCAAATGCTATTTCGATGGCATATGCCCATGCAAAGAGCTATTTGATGGTTGTTACTGGACTTTCGCCCATGGGAGCGCTTACATTGCCTGCCATTCTCCCTGCAGAGCTGTCAGCAGATTGCGATGTGCCTTTTCAGAGCGAATAGCAGCTTCTCAATGAGCCTGGGTCGGACGAGTTGCCACTCCCACATCCTCTAAAAAAGTTCTTAAAACAGCCTTAAAGGCGTTTCAACTCGCGTTGACAGCGTAAAATACGCATGTTTGACTATGAACGAAGTGGATTTTAGGGGAGGGGTGCGCCATGGAGGTGCTGGTTGTTGGCAACACCGCATATGTTGACGATGACTTTTGTGCCAAGGCGTTCCCCGGGGACCATGTGCAGGTCGTCGCTGCCGCGGAAGCACGCCGCGATGAGTCATCGCCCCATGCCTCGTGGAAAGAGCTTCTGCAACACCTGGATCAGGCCTACGAGTTCGAACGCGTGGTCTACCTGTCTAATTACCTTACCCCGCATACCGATATCGTGGGCGATATCGAGCTGTTGCGCTCGGTCTTTCGTGCGTGCGCGGGTCGCCGGGTCCAACTGCTGTATGTAGCGGGGCCCGCGGGTGCCGAGGGTGCCGCCGATGCCGCGGGGCGAACGGGCAAGGGCATTATCGCGCACGCAGCCAACGACCTGTGCCGCTACTACGCTGCTCGCGAGGGCGTTCAGACCAAGATCCTGCGCGTGCCGTTCCTGTATACCGCGTCTGCCGCACTGGAGGACCCGTTTTTGGTGCCGCTGTTCGACGCGTGCTCAACCGGATCGGTCGCTCTGCAGGGCGCGCAGGATGCGGCGTTTCCCCTGCTGTGTGCCGAGGAGCTTGCGGTGCTGGTGCGCCGCATCTTCGATAGCTGGGATGGTAACTTTGAGACGCTCGACGTTGCCGATACCTTCCATCACACGGCGGGTGAGGTGGGCGAGGCCCTCAAGGCGCTGTTCCCCGGCCTTGCCGTTGCCTATGGCGATTCTGCCGGCTACGCCCTGCCCGCCAGCGACGTCGCTCGCGTGCGCTATGGCTGGTTTCAGCGCTATGACTTGCTGCGCGATCTCTCGACCATTCAAGCTCGCTGGGGCGCTGGACGCATCAAAAAGATCAACCCGCTGCGTGCCGCCATCGACCGCATCCAGATGCGCGCGCTGCCTATTAAATGCCTGGAGACGGGCGTTGCCTGGGTTCTGTTCGAGGTACTGGAGCATCTGTTCTCACAATCGGTCCAGCTCAACGTGCTCGATTATCGCCTGCTCTACGTGGTGCTGATCGGCACGCTGTATGGCTTGGACTTTGGCCTGGTTGCGGCGCTGCTGGCGTCGGTGGGTTTGGCAGCCAGCTACTTTACTCAGTACGGCTATACCTTCCAGGGTCTGTTCTACGAGCCGTCCAACTGGCTACCGTTTATTGCGTACTTTGTGGTGGGTGCCGTGTGCGGCTATGTGCAGCTGCGCAACAGCGAAGCCATTAGGGCGGAGCGCGACCAAAACGATCTCGTGCGCAACCGCAATACGTTCCTTACGCAGCTCTACCACGACGCGATCGAGGACAAGCGCGCGTACAGGCGCCAGATCGTGGGTCGCCACGACAGCTTTGGCAAGATCTTTGCCGTGACGCAGGAGCTCGATGTGCTCAACCCGCGCGACATCTATCGCAAGTGCTGCGAGCTTCTGGGCGAGATCCTCGAGAACGATTCGGTGGCGATCTACCATGTTTCGGGCGGGGCATTTGCACGCCTGGTGGCAGCAAGTCCCGCGATTGCCGAAGATGCCGCACGCTCGCTCACGCTTGAGCAGCTTGCACCTCTTTTGGGCGACGGGGGTCGTTCGAACCTGTGGGTGAACCGCGAGCTGACGCCGGGGCTTCCCATGTTTGGATACGCGATCGAGCGCGACGGGGCACCCGCCGTGTTGATCTTTGTGCGTAGTGCGGCCGAAAACCAAATGACCCTCTATTATCAAAACCTGTTCCGCATCTTGTGCGGGCTGGTCGAAAGCGCGCTGGGCCGTGCCTTTGACTATGAGGCGGTGGCGCAGGATAAACGCTGCGTTGACGGTACTTGCGTGCTCAAGCAGGCTGCCTTTGGCCAAGAGCTCGCGGCGGAGCAGGCGCTGGCAGATAGCAAGATGGGGAGTTTTTTGCTCCTGCGCGTGGTACCGGGCGTGGAGCCTGTCGGCGAGCTGGTGGGCGCAATTGGGTCGGCAATCCGCGAGAGCGACGCGGCGGGCTTGGTCGACGGCGACGTGCTCTATCTGCTTATGCGCCAGGCAAAGGCGTGCGATCTGCCCATTATCCGCGAGCGCCTGAGCGCAAAGCATATTGTGGTGGAGCCCGTCGACGGCGAGGACATTGTGGAGCTGTTGCAGCACATTTCTTACACCGGTGACGGTGAGGGGGGTGCCGCTTGATTTCGCTTGTCGTTGCTGCTGTCTTGCTGCTGATTCATGCGCTGGTTTGCCTGATGCTGTGGACGCTCATGAAGCTGGGCCTGCTGCCGGTGCGCGGGCACATGCTGGCTGTGATAGTGCTGGTGCCGCTGTGGGGCCCGTTGCTGGTGGTTCTGTTATCGATCCGCAGCGCGAAGTTTGGCGAGGGACTGAAAGAGTCTGCGCTGGAGTCGCTGCGCTTCAACGACGAGCTCCATCGCAGTATGTCGGTACCGAGTGGTGAGGACGATGCAGGCGTAGTGCCGCTCGAGGAGGCGCTCATCGTCAACGACCCGGCATACCGGCGCCGTCTAATGCTTTCCATGCTCACCGAGGAGCCCGACGCGTACCTGGCGCAGCTACAGGCGGCTAAGCTTAACGACGACGTTGAGGTGGCGCACTATGCCGCGACGGCGGTGGCGCAGATCTCCAAGGAGTCCGACCTTAAACTGCAGCAGCTGGAGCGTGCCTTTAAGACGGACCCGAGTGCGCAAAACCTCAACGAATACTGCGATTTTCTTGGTGAATACTTGGGCTCGGGTTTGGCTGAGGGGCGCGTGGCTCAGATTCAGCGCCAACAGTACGCGCGCCTGCTTGCGCGTCGCTGCGAGCGCGAAGACACTTTTGAGCTGCGCATTCGATACGCGACGGCGCTGGCCGATGTCGGACAGATCGACGAGGCGCAGGTCGTGACCGACCAGCTGGTGCTCGACGTGCCCGAGGAGCAGGAGGTTTGGATGCTTTGCCTGCGGCTGGCCGTGATGCGCCACAACGGTGTCGAGGTTCACCGTGTGATCGATGCGATTGACAAGCAACATGTGTATTTGAGCGCCGACAACCGCGAAAAGTTGGCGTTTTGGCGCGACGGGGATGAGGTCCGATGAGCGTGGCGCAACATATCCGCGACCGTGCAGGCCGCTTTCGTTGGATGGGGCTCCTCGTGGTGTGGGCGGTCTTTATTGCCATGGCCGCCGTGCTGCTAGTGGAGCGTGCCGGCGTGCAGTACAGTGCGGGCCAGCATAAGCTGGGGATGCTTGCCGCCAACGATGCGGTGCCGGCCTCCTCGGCAATCTTTGGCCAAAAGCCCACGTGCCTGGTCATTACCGATTCCGATCAAGCTGGCGTCGAGGACGTAAAGGAGCAGTTCGACCAGATCCTGCTCGACATGAAGATTGCGCACCGCGACGTGGACCTTGCCCTGGATAGTGCGGATGCCTTTCCCTCGCTGACCGCCTTCGATCGCGTGATTTTGCTCATGCCGTCGCTCGATGGGCTCGGTACGCACCTGAGCGACATTATGAGTTGGGTGAGTGCCGGCGGTTCGCTTATGCTCGCCATGCCGCCGGATAACTCGAGCTATCTGCAAGTGATTGCCTCCAAGCTTGGCATTGAATCGGCCGGATATGACTATGTAAAAGCCGAAAGCATTGTGCCGAGTGAGGACTTTATGCTGGGCGGGGGAGAGCGCTACGAGCTCTCGGACCCTTTTGATTCGTCGCTTTCGGTATCGCTGCGCGAGACGGCTCGTGTGTGGGCTAAGACCGGCGATGCGGGCGCCCCACTCATTTGGTCGAATGACTGCGGTAGCGGGCGCACCGTGGTTTGCAATATCGGTATCTATGACAAGGTCATGCGCGGGTTCTATGCTTCGGCCATAAGCTTGCTGGGTGAAGCCACGGCCTATCCGGTCATCAACAGCGCCGTGTTCTTTTTGGACGACTTTCCCAGCCCCGTGCCCTCGGGCGATGGTACTTATATCAAGCGTGACTACGGCCTTTCCATTGCGGATTTTTACACCAAGGTCTGGTGGCCCGATCTGCAAAAGCTCGCGCAAAAATATGGCATTCGCTATACCGGCGTGATGATCGAAAACTACGAGGACGCGGTCAACCAGACCGAGCCCGCGCGCCAACCCGATACCACGCAGTTCCGCTATTTTGGCGGCATGCTGCTGCAGATGGGCGGCGAGCTGGGCTTTCACGGCTACAACCATCAGCCTCTGGCGCTCTGGGACACCGACTACGGCACGCTGTACGACTACAAGACCTGGAAGAACAAAGAGACGCTCGTCGCTTCGCTCAACGAACTTATCGCGTTTCAGGACGAGGTCCTACCCAATGCTCATGGCTCGGTTTACGTGCCGCCGTCGAATATTCTTTCGGCTCGCGCGCGCAAGCTTATCGGTACCGATGTTCCGCGCATTAAGACCATTGCCAGTACGTATTTTGAGGATGGCACCGACCTACCCTACGTGCAGGAGTTTGGCGTGGCGAGCGATGGCATTGTGGAGCAGCCACGTATTGTTTCGGGCGGCATGGTCAACGATTCCTATATGCGCCTAGCCGCCGTGTCCGAGCTCAACATGCACTACGTGAGTACGCACTTTATGCACCCGGACGACCTTTTGGACCCCGATCGCGGAGCCAAGGAGGGCTGGGAGGTCTACAAGGGCGGCCTGACCGACTACCTGGACTGGCTTACCAAGTCGGCGCCCGATCTGCGGCACCAGACGGCGTCGGAGTGCTCCGGTGCCATCCAGCGCTTTTCGTCGGTTACGGTGAACGTGGATACAAGTGCAGATGCCTGGACGCTCAGCCTGGGCAATTTCCACGACGAGGCGTGGCTCATGTTCCGCGCCAATAATGGCGAGCCGGGTGCGGTGACGGGTGGCGAACTGACGCACCTTACGGGCAATCTGTATCTGCTCAAGGCAAATGATAAGACCGTGACGATCGAGCGCAAGGAGGGTGGCGATAAATGAGAATCTGCTTGGTACTCGAGGGTTGCTACCCCTATGTGCACGGCGGCGTATCTACCTGGATGCATGGCTACATTACGGCCATGCCCGAGCACGAGTTTGTGCTGTGGGTGATCGGCGCGCATGCTGCCGACCGTGGCAAGTTTGTCTACGAGCTGCCCGGCAACGTGGTCGAGGTGCACGAGGTGTTCCTGGACGATGCCCTGCGGCTTTCGGGCGAGCAACATGAAGCCAGTTTTAACGACCGTGAGCGCGAGGCGCTACGTCGTCTGGTGTCGCTCTCCAATCCGGATTGGGATGTTCTGTTCGATATCTTCCACCGCCGTCGCGTGCATCCGCTCTCGTTTTTGCAGAGCCGCACGTTTATGGATATCTTTCGCGACGTGTGCCTGGCCGAGTATCCCTACACGCCCTTTGCCGATGCATTCCACACCATGCGCTCCATGTTGCTGCCCGTGCTCTACCTGTTGGGAAGCGAGGTGCCGGTGGCCGATGTGTACCATGCCATCTCGACCGGCTACGGTGGCCTGCTCGCCTGCCTGGGCTCAAGCGTTCACCATGCGCCGGTGCTGCTGACCGAGCACGGCATCTATACCCGCGAGCGCGAGGAAGAGATCATTCGCGCCGATTGGGTGGTGCCGTCGTTTAAGGACCGCTGGATTCGCTTTTTCTACCTGCTTTCGGAGGAGATCTACCGCCGCGCCTTCCGCGTGACGAGTTTGTTCCATAACGCCCGCAAGACGCAGATCGATATGGGCTGCGATGCGGACAAATGCCTGGTCATCCCCAACGGCATCCAGTTCGATCGCTTTAAGGGCATTCCCTTAAAGCCCGATGACGGCTGGGTGGACATTGGCGCGGTGGTGCGCCTGGCGCCCATAAAGGATGTTAAGACCATGATTTATGCCTTCTTTGAGCTGCACGAGCGCCTGCCCAAGGTGCGCCTGCACATCATGGGCGGCGTGGACGACGAGGAGTACGGCGCCGAGTGCCACGCGCTGGTCGAAACCCTGGGCGTGCGCGACCTGATTTTTACCGGCCGCGTCAACGTGGTCGAGTACATGGAAAAGCTCGACTTTACCATTTTGACGAGTATCTCCGAGGGCCAGCCGCTCAGCGTGCTGGAGTCGCTTGCAGCGCGCCGTCCCTGCGTGACGACCGAGGTGGGCTGCTGCCGTGAGCTGCTCGAAGGCGCCCCGGGTGATGACTTTGGCGTGGCAGGTTTTGTGACGCCGCCTATGTATCGCAAGGGCTTGGCCGATGCCATGGAACGCATGTGTGCGAGCCGCGCCCGGCGTATCGAGATGGGTGAGCGCGGCCAGCGTCGCGTTGCCACGTACTTCTTGCACGAGCAGATGCTCGCCAACTATCGCGCGTTGTACGACGAGACGGCGCAAGCGTTTGACCTGCCCAGAGAGGGGGAGTAGCCGGTGGCCGGAATCGGTTTTGAGCTCAAGCGCCTGTTTAGGCGCAAGGGTCTGTTTGCCACGATGCGCGCCTATGGCTACGCCGGCATTGTGTGCACGGGCCCCATGCTGCTGGGCGTGCTGCTCCAGGTGGGTATCTTGGTGCTGTGCGGTCTGTGGGGTGTGGGCCGTGCCAACCAGGATCTGCTGGTGTGCATGGTGACCTACACACTGCTGGCCTCGCTTTTGCTCACGAGTTTTTTCTCCATGCCGGTCACGCGCTTTTTGGCTGATATGTTGTTTGCCGAGCGCGAGGATGAGATCCTGCCTTCGTTTTGGGGCTCCAACGCCATCATGCTCGTTGCGGGCACGGTGCTCTACGGCGTCTTTTTGCTGTTCTCGGGCGCTACGCTGCTGCAGGGGCTGCTGTGCCTGTGGCTGTTCAACATTATGATCGTCAACTGGAACGGCATGAGTTACCTCACGGCCATCAAGGATTACCGCGGCATCCTGTGCAGCTTTGCGGCCGCCATTGGCGTGACGTGCCTGTGCGCCCTGGCCGCGCTGGCGCTGGGACTGCCGCCGGTCGAGGGCCTGTTGGCGTCAATTGCCCTGGGCTACGGCGTCATGCTCGTCTGGGACGTGGTACTGCTGTACCGGTATTTTCCGCAGAGTGACCGCAGTCCCTGGCCCTTTTTGCAGTGGCTCGATCAGTTTATGCCGCTGGCGCTCACGGGTCTGTTAACCAATCTGGGACTCTTTGCGCACCTGGTGATTATTTGGGCCGGTCCCATTGGCGTGCAGGTCAAGGGCTTGTTTTATGGTGCGCCCTACTACGATGTGCCGGCGCTCATTGCGTTTTTGACGATCCTGGTCACGACCGTCAACTTTGTGGTCTCGGTCGAGGTCAACTTCAATCCGCGCTACCGCGACTATTACAGCCTGTTCAATGACGGCGGCGTGGTAGGCGATATTGTGGTGGCCGAGGAGGAGATGCTCTCCACGCTTAACAGCGAACTGCGCTTTTGCGCGCTCAAACAGTTGTTTGTGACCGCGGCGGTCATCTCGCTCGAAACCACGGTACTGTCGGCCTTACCGTTGGGCTTTAACAACCTTATGCACGGGTATTTTCGCACGCTGTGCGTGGGCTATGGCCTGTATGCCGTGGGCAATATGGTGATGCTTATCTTGCTGTACTTTACCGACTACAAGGGGGCCGTGCTGGCCTCGGGGTTGTTTGCCGGTGTGGCCGGGCTGGCGACTGCCGTGTCGTTGCTTTTGCCGCAGCAGTTTTACGGCTTTGGCTTTTTGTTGGGTGCAGCGGTGTTTTTTATCGTGGCGCTGATGCGGCTCGATACCTATACCGCCAACTTACCGTATCGTATCCTGAGCCAGCAGCCTATTGTGGCGACCGTCAAAACGGGTCGCTTTACACAGCTGGGCCGCTTGCTCGACCGTGCCGAGCAGCGCTATGAGGAAGGTCGCCATAAGGGTGAGCCACATGGCGCGTTTGAGCGCGCAGTAGTTCACGTGTATCGCAAGCATTGGGGAGGTTCTGATGACCGATAGGATGATGTCTCGTCGTCGCCTGTTTGAGGCGGCTGCCGGTGCGCTGTTGCTTTCGGGCTGCTCGGTGCAGGAAGACTCCTCGACCAAAAAGGTCAAAAAGCAGGACAAGATTAAAAGGGCCGAGGCCTCCGACCAGTCCAAGCACCTGCGCGATAAGGACGAGCTGTACGAGGTTTACGACGACTCGGGCATTGTGACCATGTACCTAACGGTCTCGCGCGGCAACAGCTCCGAGAACACGGACCACAGCTGGGCCGAGATCAGCACGTACTCGGTGTATGACTATGCCGACATGGGTGTGACGCGCTATCAGGTTATGGGCCTGCTGCAGCCGGGCGACGAAGAGGGCCCAGTTGCCGGCGAGGTTGGCTATGGCGAGGAAGCGCCCAATGCCACCGTGCGGGTGCGCGGCCAGACGTCGAGCTCCTACACGCAAAAGAATTACAAGGTGGAGCTCAAAAAAGGAAAAGGTACCTGGCGCCAGCAGCGCGCGATTGCGCTCAACAAGCACATGGGCGAGGGTATGCGTTATCGCAACAAGATGGCCTACGATCTTATCCGCGGGATTCCCCAGATGATGGGCCTGCGCACGCAGTTTGTGCATCTGTGGGTGTGCGACCAGACCGAAAAGTCCAACGACACCTTTGAGGACTACGGCCTGTTTACGCAGGTGGAGCAGCTCAACAAGACGGCGCTTAAGGCACATGGCCTGGATAAGAACGGGCATCTGTACAAGGTGAACAACTTCGATTTCCATCGCTACGAGGACACCATTAAGCTTGCTGACGATCCCGACTACAACCAGGCAAGCTTTGAGGGCATGCTCGAGATTAAGGGCGATTCGGACCACACCAAGCTCATCGAGATGCTCGATGCGCTCAACGACGAATCGCAAAAGATCGATGACGTGCTCGACACCTACTTTGATTCCGAGAATCTGGTTTATTGGCTGGCGTTTCAGATTCTGACGGGCAACTGCGATACGCAGAACCGTAACTGCTATCTGTACAGCCCTCTCAACTCAAATACCTGGTACTTTTTAGATTGGGATAACGATGGCATGCTTCGTAAGCTGGAGCTTTCTCTTACCGGGTTTTCGGACTACGCGAGCTGGGAGCGCGGTGTAAGCAACTACTGGGGCAACGTGCTGTTTAACCGCGCGTTGCGCAGCAAGTCGTTCCGCAGCGAGCTCGATAGCGCCGTGAAGGACCTGCGCTCGTATTTGACCGAAGAGCGTCTGAGCAAGATGGTCGAGCATTATCGCGAGGTCACGGAGCCGCTCGTCTTTGCTGCGCCCGACCTGGATAACCTGCCCGTGACCAAGGACGAATACGAGCAGATCGCCGCGGCTATCCCCTCCGAGATTGAGGGGAACTACAAGAGCTATCGCGAGAGCTATAAAAAGCCCATGCCGTTCTACATTGGCGTGCCGCAGACCGATAACGGTAAGCTGCGCATCAACTGGGATGCGTCCTACGACTTTAAGGCGCGCGACATTCGCTATACCGTGGAGCTTGCGCACGATTGCGCCATTACTGACGTGATCTTTAAGGCCGAGGACGTGCTGCTGCCCGAGGTGACCTGCGATGCGCCCGATGCCGGGCAATATTTTGTGCGTGTGCGCGCCACCAACTCCGACGGCTATACGCAAGATGCGTTTGACTATTACGTGACCGACGACGGCAAGCAGTACGGCATGAAGTGCTTCTACGTGCAAGATGGCGGCAAGGTCGTGGAGGACACGTATGAGGAGGGCTAGCGCGCTGCTTGAGCGTCTGGCGGCTCCGCCCGCGCGAACCACGCAGGAGCGTTACCGCCACGAGCTCAAGTACCTCATTAACGAGGGCGAGCACGCCGTGCTGGCCTGTCGCATGGCGCCTGTCTTTAAGCTGGACAAGCATGCGCGGGCGGGCGGTTACACCATTCGCAGCCTGTACTTTGACGACTACTGCAACTCGGCCTACGAGGAAAAAGACGCCGGTATTCTCATGCGCAAAAAGTATCGCGTGCGCATCTATAACGGCGGCGACAAGGTGATTAAGCTCGAGCGCAAAAAGAAGTACGGCAGCTGGATCTACAAGGAGGACGCGCCGCTCACGCGCGACGAGTTTGAGCAGATCCTGGCCGGCGACTACGACTTTTTGCTCAGGAGCCCCCACCAACTCTGCCGTGAGTTCTACATCGAGTGCATCTGCAATATGATGCGCCCGCGGACCATTGTGGATTACGAACGCGAGCCGTGGGTGATGGACGAGGGCACGGTGCGTATAACGTTTGACATGAACGTGCGTGCCGCGGTGGGTAGCTTTGACATCTTTGACTCGACCTTGCCCGCACTGCCTGTGCTGGAGCCCGGCAAGCTGGTGATGGAGGTTAAGTTTACGGAGTTTTGCCCGCAGCTGGTGCGCGATATGGTGCCGCCGGGCGCGGCCGAGCTCACGGCGGTCTCCAAGTACTGCCTGTGTTACGAAAAGACCGCCTACCTGCGCGGATTTAATTATTGGGAATCGGATTTTGAGAACCGAGGGGATATTTAGACCATGAGCACCAGGGACTTTTTTAAGAACTCCGTCTTGGAGGCGTTTGGTCAGGTCGACCCTGCCAAGATCGGCCTGTCGCTGCTCGTGGCGCTTGTCATGGGCATCCTGATCTATTACGTGTACAAGCGCTTTTTTACCGGCGTGGTGTATTCGCGCAGCTTTGCCGTGACGCTCGTGGGCATGTGCGTGCTCACCTGCATGGTCACGCTCGCGATCTCGACGAACGTGGTCATCTCGCTCGGTATGGTCGGTGCTCTGTCTATCGTCCGCTATCGTACGGCGGTCAAGGACCCGCTCGACCTGTTGTATCTGTTTTGGTCCATTACCACGGGTATCACAGCGGGCGCCGGCATGTACGCGCTCGTAGGGCTTGCGGCGGTGGTGATCGTCGTGATGATCGCCGGCTTCGCTACGCACCAGGACAAGGCGCGCGTGTACATGATGGTTATCCACTATACGGGTCAGACCACGGGCGACGACATTGTGCGTGCCTTTGGCCGCACCAAGTTCACCGTTAAGTCTAAGACCATGCGCGGCGACTAGGTGGAGATGGCCGTCGAGGTGTTCTCGGACGGCGTGGACATGCCCTATGCCGACGCCATCCGTGCGCTCGACGGCGTGGAGGACCTGACGCTCATCCAATACAACGGCGAATACCACGGATAACTTGGTTCCGGCGTTTTAATAAACGCCGGACCGCTCGACGCTGCGCGGGCATCTGCTCGACCAGGAATTCTATTTACTCAATTTGCTGGCAAGGCAGCTATCATGGTGCTTGTGAATTCGTTGTCAGGGGTGCTCGTGGTAAAGATGAAAGATGTGGCCGAGCTGGCGGGCGTTTCGAGCGCCGCCGTCTCGCGCTACCTCAACGGTGGATATATCTCGGCGGACAATGCTCATGTACGGTAAGGAAGCAAGCAACCGAAAACAAGAGATAGACCGCCAGCACTACACTATTCCGAACCAAAGACCAAA
>UMIC01005054.1_pt1 | contig 19212 bp, 10 predicted proteins | sample 1965681 | NCBI WGS metagenome assembly UMIC01 (sample SAMEA4836114, study PRJEB28245) | human gut metagenome | biome: gut microbiome; material: fecal sample | place: Denmark | collected 2008
TGGCCTGGTCCAGCTTGATGATGGTTCCTGTATCCGCGCCCATGACAGGCTTGATGTTAAGGGCTGTGGCGAAAAATGCCTGCAGGCCTGACAGACGCCCGTTCTTGCGGAGCGTATCCAGGCTCTCCAGTACAAAATAAGTATTCATGCCGTCCCTGTATGCCAGGGTTTTCTCCACCACCTCATCAAATTCCAGTCCTGAATCGCACAGGTTCTGGATAAAGAGGGCGATGTTAAGCTCTCCTGAGGACGCGGAAAGTGAGTCAATGACAGCCACTTTCTTTGCCTGTTCCGCCATCCCCTTTTCTGCCATTTCCTCCTCATACAGCTTCTTTGCCACTGCCGCTGAATTATAGCTTCCGCTGAGGTGGCTGGACAGGGTGATGACAAACACCGCTTCCGCATCCGCTTTCGCAAATGCAGCCTTAAAAGTCTCCGGCGACGGACACGCTGTCTTTGGGCACTCCGGGCACGCCTTTACCATCTCTATAAACCGCTTCTGGTCAAATGTCTCATCATCCACTACCTGAGCACTGCCTACCTGCAGTGTCAGCGGTATCATCTGAAATCTGGGATCCTTCTTCATATCCTCTGTCAAATCGAGACAACTATCCCCGATAATCTTATAGGTCATAATTATGTCCTCCGGTTTTTCTTATCCATGTGTTTTCACATGTAGTATTCATTACTACTTATTATAACAGTATGGATGGTAAAATGCAATGCTTATGTGTTTCCAGTTTTATGGAGTTTTTTGGGGAGTTTCTTTGGCAGAGGAGGACAAGGACGGTGGTTGTGTCGCGTTCGTGGGAACGGGTGAGCGGGGGAGGCATGGACGGGCTGCGGGGCAAGAAGGTCTAAGGCCCTGCATATGCCCGTCCCTCCCCCGCCCACCCGCTCCCTCCCATGAGGTTTTCTCCGTCCGGCGGGTGGTGTTGGTGTGATTATTTGTGTGAAATTTCAGACACACCCTAGTGCACCTGCTCTATAGCCGATAGTATCTGGTCTATGGTGGCTTGGCGGTCACCGGTGTATTCGATGGAGATTTCCATGAGCTTGCCGTCTATCTGGCGGAAGTAGGTGTCCTCGTGTTCTGTGGTGCCGTCGCTGTTTTGGCCGGAGGTCTTTACATACTTGTATTCATAGCCGCCCATGTTTACTGTGCCTGTGCTGTCAACGGCGTAATCATAGTAGCCCGCATATTCGATGAGCCATTCCAGGTAACGGTCCAGCTGCTGGGTGGAATCGGTGTAGTCTACGGTGAACAGATAGCCGGTTCCGCCGTCGTACCAGTAGTACATATTCTCGCCGGCCTCCAGGGGATAGCTGTAGTAGCTTCCGTCGCCCAGCATCAGTTCTGCCGCCTCAGGGAACTTCATAAACAGATTGGCCCAGCGGTTGCTGTAGGTCTTACCTGATATGGCGCCTGTCTCATAGGCCGCGGCCGGCCGCTCGCTTCCCTCTACCATGTAACCCCGGGCATCAAAGGTGTATTGGCTGCCGTCTATGGTCTTGGTCAGATTGGTCACCATGTGGCCGAACTCATCCACGTATTTCCATCTTCCGTTTTCTTCAATCCAGGCTTTGTACATGATTTGGCCGTTGCCGTCCAGACGGTATGTAAGGCCGTTCTCATCCAGAGCCCATTCGTTGGTCCCGTAGGTGCCGTCTCCGTGGAGATACTGCCAGCCGCCCGCTTCCGTATAGTTCCAGCCGCCTCCTGCGTACGGGCGCATCTGACTCAAGAGCAGGGCCGCCGTTCCTGCCTGGTCACCGGAATAGATCTGGACCAGCATGTAGCAGCTTCCGCTAATCTCCCTCATGTAGACATCCAGGAACATGCTGGCGGCCAGCTTACCCATATAGGCGTCATACTCCTGCCTAGCCTCCGGAGTCATGTCGTAACCGCCTATCCAGGCAGACATATACTGTGCCATCAGGGCTCCGTAATTGATCTTGACAGAGTAATAACCAGCCCCTGCTATACCGGCCGTCCCCATGGATACATAGGAACCATAGGATGCGTCCTGGCCCAGCAGCTGCAGCATCTCCTGCATTATTCCCTCCAGGCTCTCACCTTCCAGATCTGCCACAATGCCGGTCATGGCAAGGAAGCTCTCATTCTCCTCGTCAATGGCAGCGGCGATGAAATCAATCTTCACCCCGTCCTCCTCCATATAGGACAGATAGTCTAACCCCAGGTTTCCCCCATATCTTCCCACCTCATAACCGGCTGGAAATGTGGCCTCAAATCCGGCCATGCTGCTTCTCACCGTGCTTCCCTCAATGGAACTGAGCCCCGTGGGAAGCGCCCAGGCTGTCATTGCGCCTGCGGCTGTAAGCACTGCGCTCAGCAGCACTGACATGAAACGTTTACCTCTCATACAACTCCTCTCCTTTCTTCATACTAGTAAGATATTTCCAGTATAACCGATTTAGAATGTCCGTGCAACGCAAAAAGAGACCGGTTTCAAAAGTTTCCTCTTGAAACCAGTCTCTTATTCTTTTGTAACGCTCCTGTTACGATTTTATATATTCCGCAGTATTATTCCGCTTTTTCGGATTCTGTTTTTTCGCCGGCCATAATCATCATGATTTCATTGCTGCGGCTTACAAATGCCGTCATGCGATCCGGAGCCAGAGGGCCGTGGCTTAAGCTTGCCAGGTCATACAGCTGTTCGCAGATTTTGGATGTATTGGCATCATCCTTATGTCCCAATACATACTGCACAAGAGGATGGTTTGCGTTGAGCACCAGTGTCTCACCTGTTCCTCCGAACATACCCATATCCATGCCGCCCATGCTGTACATCTTCATCATATCCTGCATACGGCGGGTGTCCTCGGATACGGTAATCATGGAAGCCACGCCCGCATTCTTCATCTTTTCAACCTTGATGTCCAGCTTATCATTGTTCAGGGCTTTTTTGAAGCATTCCGTCAGCTCCTCAGATGTTTTCTTGAACTCCTCGTCGTCTTCCTTTACATCTTCCTTGAACGCGGCATTAAGGTCCGTATCAATGCGCAGGAACTTGAGGCCTTCCTTTTTCTGCTCCACATGAGAGATAAACGGGCTGTCTATGGCAGCGGGCATGATGACAGCGTCGATTCCCTCTTCCTTAAACATGTTGATGTACTGGCTCTGTTCCTTTTCATTGGTCACATAGAAAATAGTATTCTCATGCTTTTCCTTGTTCTCATCCAGACAGTCCTGAAGAGTCAGGTATTTGCCTTCCAGGTTCTTGTACAGGATAAAGTCTCCCATCTTCTCAGCAAACTTCTCATCCTTGATATAGCCGAACTTGATGAAGGGCGCAATGTCGTCCCAGTATTTCTCATAATTATCCCTGTCTGTCTTGCACATACCGGAAAGCTTGTCTGCTACCTTCTTCGTGATGTAATCAGATATCTTCTTCACGAAGCCGTCATTCTGCAGGGCGCTTCTGGATACGTTAAGAGGCAGATCCGGGCAGTCGATGACGCCCTTTAAAAGCATCAGGAACTCAGGAATTACTTCCTTAATGTTATCCGCAATAAAAACCTGGCTGTTGTACAGCTTGATGGTTCCCTCCAGGCTGTCGTACTCCATGTTGATTTTCGGGAAGTACAGGATGCCCTTCAAATTAAATGGATAATCCATGTTCAGGTGTATCCAGAACAGAGGCTCCTTGTAATCCCTGAACACCTTGCGGTAGAAGCTCTTATAATCCTCCTCGCTGCACTCATTGGGATGCCTGTTCCACAGAGGGCTGGTGTCATTTAAGGCCACCGGACGCTTGTTGATTTTATATTTTTCCCTGGAAGGCTCGATTTCCACGACTTCCTTGGTACCGTCTTCTTTTTCCTTTTCCTCGGTTTTGGCCGGCTCAATGACGGTCTCGACCACTGTATCCTTGTCGGTGAGCTCGTCCTTCTCAATGGTCTCATACTGGGGCTCGGCCGTCTCATTGTCCAGGAAAATGTTCACAGGCATGAATGCACAGTACTTCTCAATGACTTCTCTTGCCCTGTACTCGTTGCAGAACTCGGTGCTGTCCTCGTTCAGATATAAGGTGATGGTGGTACCCACCTCAGCCTTATCCCCTTCCTCCATCTCAAAGTCAATGCCGCCCTCTGATTCCCAGTGGACCGGCTTGGAACCCTTCTGGTAGGACAGGGAATCAATGGATACCTTGTCGGCAACCATGAACGCGGAGTAGAAGCCCAGGCCGAAATGACCGATAATCTGGTCCTCATTGGCTTTGTCCTTGTACTTCTCCATGAAATCCTGGACGCCGGAGAATGCAATCTGGTTAATGTACTTGTCAATCTCATCCTCGGTCATGCCAAGTCCGTTGTCTGTGATCTTGATGGTCTTGTCATTTGGGTTCACGGACACCTGGATTTTGTACTCCAAATCCTCCGGTCTTTCATACTCTCCCATGAGTTCCAGCTTCTTAAGCTTGGTAATGGCATCGCTGCCGTTGCTGATCAGCTCCCTGTAGAAAATGTCATGGTCAGAGTACAGCCATTTCTTGATTACCGGGAAAATATTTTCGCTTGTAATTGATAAACTGCCTTTCTTTGCCATCTTTCATCCGCCTCTTTCTTATATAATAATTAGTTCTTCATGTTTTGCGATGTTTACTCACAAACTACATTTTAGTACGAGACGAATAAAATGTCAACAAAAAATTAGCACTCATTTTTGTCGAGTGCTAATAATCAGGGGTGGGGACTCCAAATCCAGGTTACAGTTCCTCTTTGAGAAGTTTGGTGTATTGTTCAACGATGCGATAAAAGGCCTCTAAATCAGCCTCGCTGCATTGTTCGATAAGATAGGCTGTAGTTTGTGTAATATCCGCGATATCATATGCTTTGTGAACACTGGAAAGCCGTTTTCCTTTTTCGGTCACATATAAACGGGCCGTTTTTTCATTGTTTTCCATATAACGCTTTTCTACATATCCGGATTCGATTAGCTTTTTAATGGTCTGTGATATGGCACTCTTGCTTTTGTGCCAAATTTTAGATAACTGGGTAGCTGTAATACCGGGACAATCATCAATAAAGGTAAGAGTGTGTATTTGCATCATATTGCAATTTTCAGCCTCATAGGTGTGTTTTCCATAGATATAATTGTGATATAAAATTACAAACTCATACAGCATATTGGCCCTAGCGGTTATCTTGCGGTATGCATTGTCAATGTCTGTAAAGTGGGTCATATAAACTCCTTTTATTCTTACATATTCATACTATTTAAGACATTATCAATAATATCATATTTAAAAATATGTTGCAAGATTTTAAAACAACACCACTTTACAACTTTCATTAATAATTGAACTGTTGCTGATTAAGCCGTTTCAAAGCATTTGAAACAGCTCTGCGTGTCCCAAGTAATAACTACCAATCTTCTCGTTGGAAAGTGTAAAATCGACCTCTGGTGAAAGACGTTTTCCTTTTTTTGCCGGTCTTCCTCTTTTCCCTGTTGGCTCAGGGACAAGATCATACATGACAGAGTCATACCTTGCATTGCAGCTCACATCCAGATTGGGATATTCATCCACAATGGAGACCAGATAGACCATCCTACTGCCGTTCCAAACAGGAGCGAAAAAGCATCAGAAAGTCCTGTACGATATTTTACGGTGTTCAACGCAAGCCATTCTCTTATAATAGTTAATTAACAAAACAATATTAAATTAAAACTAGGTTTTCTATGTGTAAAACAGCGAATTATTAACTCATACAATTTGATATATTGACAATAAGCACAATTTATAATATAATATTGTTCAGTTTCGAAACTATATTATATGTGTCAGAAAGGTGGTATCTGGATGGACTTTGAAAAGTTCTGTAGAGAAAATTGTGTTGAGCGAAGGGGCACCGGCACTTTAAAGTGGGACTCACTGCAGGAAATCTTCGGAGATGCTGATTTGCTTCCGTTATGGGTCGCTGATATGGAGATTCAATCGCCGGCAGCAGTCCGTGAGGCACTGACAAAGCGTGTGGAACACGGTGTGTTTGGCTATGGTAAAGTAGAAGATTCCTATTATGATGCATTTTTTGCATGGCAAAAGAAACATCATGGTATAGATTTGGTCAAGGAAAATGTACGGTTTGCCACAGGCGTGGTAGGCTCACTGTATGCTGCAATAAGAGCATATACTAAGGAAAATGCATCCATAATAATCTGCCCTCCTGTATATTATCCATTCTATGATGCAATACTGAACACCGGAAGAAAGCTGGTAACATGTGACCTGGATAATAACAAGGGCCATTACAGCCTCAATCTTGACAAGTTCGAAAAAGAAATATCAGATAACAATGCAGAGATGTTCATACTGTGTTCACCGCATAACCCTGTGTGCCGCGTATGGTCAGAAGAAGAACTGAATGCTATGTTAGATATCTGCCACAGACATGGAGTGCTGGTAGTATCAGATGAGATTCACCAGGATTTTACATATGGAGAAATTCCTTTCATATCTTCAGCTATTGTTAAGGGCGGAAAATATAGGGATATGCTGATTATCCTAAATTCCGGATCTAAAACTTTCAACTTAGCCGGTTTAATTCACTCTCATGTGATTATTTACGACAGGAAGCTGATGGAAACCTATGATGCCTATATAAAGAGTATAGGCTCTCCGGAAGTTAACTTGTTGGGAGTTACAGGTATGGAAGCCGCATTTCGTAATGGCGAAGAGTGGTTTGAAAACGTAAAATCACTGATTTGTCATAATTATAACTATATGAAGCTGGAACTTGCCAAGGAGCTTCCTGATGTTGTGGTGACACCTCTTGAGGGAACTTACCTTTCATGGCTTGATTTACGCAGCTATGTGCCTGAAAAAGAAACAGCAAGCTTTATCCAGAATAAATGCCGTCTGGCTTGTGATGTGGGGGAATGGTTCAGCTTTACAGGACATGGTTTTATACGTATTAACCTTGCAACAGATACAAAAAATATCAGGACTGCTGTGGAGAGTATCGTTACAAACATCAAAGCACTATGATTACCATTTTCGTATCTCCTCCAACTGTGCCCTTCCCTACTATTTGAGTAGAACTGTGGAGGATAAAGATAATCTCACACTGATGACACCGGAAGACTTTAAGACTTCTTACAATATCGATGTGCGAATCAACAATGAGGTATGCGGTATAGACCGTGTCCGCAGAAAGATTCAGGTGAACAATCGAATCACGGGTCAGAAATATGAAGAGGCTTATGATGAATTGGTTCTGTCACCTGGTTCCGCCCCTATTTGCCCTAAGCTGATTAAAGGAGTATCTCTTCCACACGTATCCACTGTACGTAATGTAAGCGATATTGTTAAACTAGATCGATATTTAAACCGGGAGAACAGCTGCGATGTGGTTGTAGTTGGCGGAGGCTTTATTGGTCTTGAAGTGGCAGAGAACCTTAAAAAGGCTGGAAAGAATGTTTCTGTAGTAGAAGCAGCCGGTCAGGTTATGAATCCTTTTGATTATGATATGAGCCAAATCCTGCATAAGGAACTCTGTGATAATGACGTGGAATTAATTTTAAGAGATGGTATAAAGGCTATCACAGAAGACAAGGTAATCCTAAACTCTGAGAGGGAACTGCCGGCTGATGTAGTAGTATTTACAGTTGGAGTACTGCCTGAGACTACGCTTGCGAAAGAGGCCGGACTGGAAATTGGTGAAACGGGCGCAATCAAGGTTACAGCAGATTTCCGTACCAGCGATCCACATATTTATGCAGTGGGAGATGCCATTGAGGTGTACCAGAGCCTAACACACAAGCCAGTCAGGCTTCCTCTGGCAGGACCGGCTTTGCGCCAGGCGAGGGCTGCTGCTGATGCCATGTATGGTATGCATGGGATTAATAAAGGGGTGATTGGTTCCTGTGCAGTCAGAATTTTTGAACTTAACGCAGCAGCCACGGGACTAAATGAAAAAAATGCGAAGGCGAATAATATACCTTGCGATTCTGTTTATACCATTGCAATGGATAAAGTAGGACTAATGCCAAATAGCTCTCCTATCCATTTTAAGCTCGTATTTGAAGTGCCTACCGGAAGAATCCTGGGCGCTCAGGCCATTGGAAAAGGTAATGTGGACAAACGGATTGATGTCATCGCCACTTTGATTACTATGAACGGTACACTGGAGGATTTAAAAGAATTGGAGCTTTGCTATTCCCCTTTGTTTGGCACGGCAAGAGATGTAGTAAATCTGGCTGCACTGGTAGGTCTTAACATTCTGCATGGTGTTTTCAAACAGATACATGTAAGTGAGGTCAGAAACCTAGTAGAGAGTGGCGCCTGTATCATTGATGTAAGAACCCATGAGGAATTTGAAACAGGCCATCTTATTGGTGCAGTCAACATCCCATTGGGAGAGATAAGGCAGAGGACTTCTGAAATCCCACACAATCGTCCCGTATATTTACATTGCAGGACCAGCCAGAGAAGCTATAATGCTATTATGGCGTTAAAGAGCTGTGGTTTTATCAACATTTTCAATATTTCCGGATCGTTTTTGGGAATAAGCTATTATGAATACTTTACAGATATAACGACTGGACGGAAAAAATACTTACAGAATATAATTTTATGTAATGGCTGTATTTATATTGATGAAGCTGTAACTGCTAATAATTGTGTGGGTACGGAACATTACATTAAAAACGAAGGAAAAGGAGTCAGGGGTATGGAAAACGTATTTTTTAAGCAGTTTTTAATGATAAGCGATATAAAGACCATTGTTTTTCTGGCAGTTCTTGTAGGTCTATTCTATTTGATTCATGTTTTATACCACAAAAAACATATGGACTTTGCAGTGGTAGTTATGGTTGGCACGGGTCTTGGCTTGGTATTAGGCCTGGCAATCCAGTTTGTTGCCAATTTTCCGGATGCTCCAATGAATGTTGCGTTCGTTGCAGAGACAACAACTTGGTTTGCAATGGTCGGCAACGGTTACATCAACCTTATCAAGATGATTGTAGTTCCGCTTGTTATGATTTCAATCATGCAGGTTATTATCAACATGCAGCAGGGTAAAGCCATGAGCCAACTGGTCAAGAATACTATCATCATTACTATGGGCATGGTTTTGGTTGCTTCTGTAACCGGCATTGTGATTGGCATGCTGTTTGGCGTTGGTAAGGGAGCCACCTTAGTTGAAGGAGGTGCTGCAACAGCAAAAGAAATCACTCCTGTAGCTACCACAATTAAGAACCTAATTCCAGGAAATATTGTTGGAGCTATGGTAGACAGCAACATCATTGGTCTTGTTATTTTCTCTGCTTTTCTTGGTCTGGCAATCTGGTGGATAAATTATGAGAGCAAGGAGGCCGCAAAACCCTTGTATCATCTGATTAATGCGGCTCACAAAGCGATGATTAATATGGCTTTGCTGATTCTTGATTATATGCCATGGGCAGTCATTGCTTTATTGGCAAATACCATCGCTCAAAGAGGTCTGTCCTCTATCCTTGAGGTTGGCAAATTCATCATCGCACTTTACGTTGCAGCAGCCGTGCAGTTTACGATCCAACTAATCCTGCTGGCAGTGAATGGTTTGAATCCTATGACTTACGTAAAGAAATCTTACGCAACAATGTTAATGGCATTTACCTCTCGTTCTAGCGTTGGCTGCCTTCCAATGACGATTGAAACTCTGACCAAGAAACTGGGGGTAAACCAAGGGACGGCAAGCTTTGTGGCTGGTTTCGGCACGACTGCAGGTATGCAAGGGTGTGCAGGTATCTTTCCATCTCTGTTGATTATCTATGTATGTAACGTAACTGGTACTCCAGTCGATATTACCATGATTGTAATGACAATCTTCGTTGTAACCATCGGTTCATTAGGTATCGCGGGTATTCCAGGTACTGCAACTATGGCGGCTTCCGTAGGCCTGTCTGGCGTGGGTATGGGTGCACAGTTTGCAATGGTAAGTCCGATTCTGGCTATCGACCCAATTATCGACATGCCAAGAACAATGCTCAATGTAACGGGTTCTCTGACCAATGCGCTTGTTGTAGATAAACATATGGAAAGTTTGAATATGACAGCTTACAATGATATGAGTCTGAATCAGCAGGAGAAAAGGTCATAAGATGAAGAGTTATGGAAGGTGATTAAAAAGACATAGGAATAGTGTACTTTTACCCTGGAGAAGCTTGATTTTGTAGGTTCCATAAGGATACCCTCAGATTTGGGATAGCGGTATAGCATGACAGTGTTATACCGCTTTGCCATATATACATTGACCTTTAAGATGGAATGAGCGCACCGCAGAGGTAATAAATAAGCCCGTGAATATGCGATGCAGCTACATACTCATGGACTTATTCAGTTGTACAAATATTCAATTTTCAATCATCATGTCAAGGCTCAATTTTACACCATTTTTTACACCATTTTCCCGTCTGGATACAACGGGCTATAATGAATTACTTTTTATGGAAGAAAATCCCTGATTTTCTTGCTTTTGGAGGGATTGCGAAGCTTTCTGAGAGCAGCTGTCTCAATCTGGCGGATACGCTCCCTGGTTACGTTGAACCGTTTTCCCACTTCCTCCAGTGTCAGGGGATGTCCGGTCTCCAGGCCAAAACGCAGAATGATGACATCACGCTCCCTGGGATTCAGTCCCTGAAGCATGCTGTCAATCTCCTCCCGCAAAAGAAAGCTCTCCGCCTTGTCCTCTGTGGAAGCATTGGTGTCGTCCGCCACAAAATCCCCCAGATTGGAGCCCTCCTCGTCACCTACCGGTGTTTCCAGGGATACGGTATCACCCGATGCCTGAATCAGCTCCGTCACCCGTTTCTCGGACATGTTCACTTCCTCAGCCACTTCCTCCATGGACGGCTCCCGTCCCAGTTTCACGGACAGGCTGCGCTGAGCACGGCGGATTTTGTTCACCGCCTCCACCATGTGGACCGGAAGCCGGATGGTCCTGGACTGGTCCGCCAGGGACCTGGTAATGGACTGCTTCACCCACCATGTGGCATAGGTGCTGAGACGGTAACCTTTGGCATAGTCAAACTTCTCCACTGCTTTCATAAGCCCCAGGTTTCCCTCCTGAACCAGGTCCAGAAAACTCATTCCCCTGCCGGTATATCGTTTGGCAATGCTTACCACCAGGCGCAGGTTGGCCTCCACCAGCCTGCGGCCCGCTTCCACATCGCCTTCTGACTTGCGTCTTGCCAGGTCTGATTCCTCCTCTGGTGTAAGCAGTGGAATGGAGCCGATTTCTTTTAAGTATTCACGGATTGGATCGGCTGTGGACACACCTTCCAGAAGCCGCTCCTGGCCATATCCGTCGTAGTCCTCCTCTTCCTCCTCTTCGCCTCCGGAACCTATACTGCCCCCGTCCAGCATATCATCCGGGTCCAGTCGGTCTCTTCCCCAGCGGAAATCTTCCTTAACCAGGGACGGCTGTTCCAGCTCGGCATCATCGTCTAAAAGAAACTCCCCCTCCGGCAAATCTTCTTCCGGTTCCTCGGGAGCCTGTATGTGGACACCTTTGCGCTCCAGCTTCAGATAGACATCCTCCATCTCCTCCGGTGTCATCTGAACATCCCGGAAATGATCCAGCACCTGGGTCATCTCCAGACGTCCTTCCTTGGAGGCCGCCTCACTGACCAGCTGCCCCACTCTCTTAGACAATTCCATTTTATCCATATGTTATCCTCCCCCTTCTCCTGGGACATACTAAATATAGGTACTGTATTGCGTAAATCCCTCTTTGAACAGCGGGGCTTACGCAGCACAGTACCGTTATTGAGTCTGCGGGTACGTTAGGTACATATTATTTCATGGGAACGCATGAACTTTGCCACCGCCTTGTCCCACTCATTTTCTAGGGCCTTGTCCATGGTAAAAAAGTTCAGCGAAGTTCCCGTCACACAATATAATGCTCCGTCTTCGTAACGGATATTCAGATAAAGTCCCTGTATCTGTTCACCGCTTATACCGCTTCCGGAAGCGGAAGCGAATTTTTCTGTGTCCGAAGGAGGAAGCAGCAGGACAATATGGAAGCTCCCCGGCAGCTTTTTTCCTTTAATCAGCGAAAAACATACGGGGCGGAGCACCTTCCAGGAGGAAAAGGACTCAATCCGGTTCTCCTCCAGCTCCTCGTCTGTATAATATCCCTGCCTGATGTGTCCGTCGATGGTAAAATTATTATAGGTGACAATGTTCACTTCCTTAACCAGAAAGCTGTCAAAATCTTCCTTCAGGAAAAGTTTGGATGTAAATGTCTTCACATCCTCTGCTTTTAATGCAATCATATTATTCTCCTGCCCTGGGTTACACCACAGGTTTCCAAATTCTTACTCAATTATACAGTTTTTGACTATTGACGTCAAATAGAAACTGTGTGGATTTTTCTGATAATATCAGGAAGTGTCTTTAGCGGTTCTTTGGTGGCGCACGGACGGTTTTCCGGCGTTTTTCCGGCTGCTGTTTTCTGAGGAATGCGTTTGGCAGGATTGGCATGCGGAGGGGGAGGTTAGTGTCAGGATACTCTGATATTGTCCGATATGCACTGATATTATCTGAGATGCTCTAATATAGTCTGAGATGCTCTGAGATAATCTGAGGTGTTCTGATTGCTTTACTCTAACATATTCTTCCTCTTTTTCATAGTGTCTGAATATCGACTATATCTCATCCAGCGGACTTCGTTTCAGCACGAAATCCATCATTTCCTTGGCCCCCTTCCCGTGATATCTCAGCCTGTGGTATGTGAGATAAATATATCTTCCCTTATCAAGCCGCTCCGGGCGTGCCAGCCCGATTCGGTAAAGGGGCAGGGAATGCGTTTCCGCCACAATGGATATTCCCAGCCCCTGCTCCACCAGGCGTGCTATGGCGTCCCCGCTGTAGGCAAAATGCCACTGTGGCCAGCCAGCTGATTAGCGATCTGCTGAACATCTGGTGGTTACTGTCCGGAATCTCGGTGATTCGGGTGGTTCCGGATAAGTCCGCATGGACCGGGTCCGCCCGGGAATACGGTGGGAGCCTTGATGATTTGTGAGTTCGCGGTGCTGCCAGCTAGGCCAGGTTTGTGTACCCCATCATATCCCTGTCTACGGCTTTGGCGGCTTCGCGGCCTTCTTGTATGGCCCATACTACCAGGGACTGGCCCCGGTGCATGTCGCCGGCTGTGAATATCTGGTCCGCACTGGTGCGGTAGGCGCCGCGTTCTGTGGCTACATTTGCCCTGGCGTCCAGCTCTACGCCGAAGGCGTCTGCTACGTAGGCTTGGGTTCCTGTGAAGCCGGCGGCTATGAGTACCAGGTCGGCCGGAATTTCACGCTCGCTGCCTTCCACGGCTGCCATGACGGTGCGGCCGGCTTCCTCGTCTTTCCTGGGTACCAGGTTTGTGATTATGGCCTTGCATACCTTGCCTTCCCCGTCTTTTATGAATTCCTTCACTGTGGTCTGGTACTGCCTTGGATCTGAGCCAAACACGCTTATGGCCTCCTCCTGGCCGTAATCTGTCTTGAGGATTCTGGGCCATTCAGGCCAGGTATTGTTCTCCGCCCGCTCCACGGGAGGTTTGGGCATCATTTCCAGTTGGGTGACTGAGGCGCAGCCGTGCCGGATGGATGTGCCTACACAGTCATTTCCAGTGTCTCCGCCTCCGATTACCAGCACATGCTTATCCCTTGCCGATATGCAGCTTCCGTCCTCCAGCCCGGAATCCAGCAGGCTCTTGGTGGTGGCTTTCAGAAAATCTACCGCAAAGTATATGCCTGCGCTGTCCCTGCCCGGCACATCGATATCCCTGGGGTTGGAGGCCCCGCAGGCCAGGATGATGCGGTCAAATTCCTTCCTTATTTTGTTGACCCGGTAATTCCTGCCCACATCCGCTCCCGTCACAAAGGTGACGCCTTCCTTCTTCATCACATCCACTTTGCGGTCAATAACCCATTTTTCCAGCTTCATGTTGGGTATTCCGTACATCAGCAGGCCGCCCACACGATCGTTCCGCTCAAATACAGTGACTCTGTGCCCCCGTTTATTCAACTGGTCCGCAGCAGCCAGGCCCGCGGGACCGGATCCGATAACCGCCACCTTTTTGCCGGTGCGGATGGAGGGAGGATTTGGGAGGGCATATCCGCTGTCGTATGCCTTTTCGATGATGGCCCTCTCATTTTCCTTCACGGTCACTGCATCCCCGTACAGGCTGCAGGTACAGGCCGCCTCGCAGGGGGCCGGGCATACCCTGGAGGTGAACTCCGGGAAGCTGTTGGTTTTCTTAAGACGGTTGTAGGCCTGTTTCCAGTTGCCGGTATACACCAGGTCGTTCCATTCCGGCACCAAATTGTGCAGCGGGCATCCGCTGACCATACCGCCAATTGTCATGCCTGACTGGCAGAATGGTACACCGCAGTCCATGCATCTGGCCCCCTGGCGTCTCTGTTCCTCCTCACTTAAGGGTGTGTGAAACTCATTCCAGTTTTTAATCCGTTCCTCAGGAGCTTCGCCCCTTCCCACTTCTCTCTCATATTCTAAGAATCCTGTTGCTTTTCCCATGATTGTTCTGCCTCCTTAACCTCTTAAATTGGCGTAAAATGCCTCAATCTGCGCCTGTTCGCTGTTCAGTCCCTTTTCCTCCATCTGCACAATGGCATTCATCATGCGCCGGTAATCATGGGGAACAACCTTCTTGAACCTGGGCAGATATTCGCTGAAATGCTCCAGGATCCGCCTGCCCTTCAGAGAGTTGGTGCAGGCCACATGTTCTTCAATCAGGCCCTTCAGTTCCAGTACATCGTATTTGTTGGTCACCTCCTCAAAGGATACCAGCTCCTTATTGAGGCGCTTGTAAAAGCTGCGGTCCTCATCCAGCACATAGGCAATGCCGCCGCTCATGCCGGCCCCGAAGTTTTTGCCCGTGGTTCCCAGCACAACCACGCAGCCGCCTGTCATATATTCACAGCCGTGGTCTCCCACGCCCTCCACCACGGCGGTTGCTCCTGAATTTCGGACACAGAAGCGCTCCCCCGCGATTCCGTTTATGAACGCCTTTCCGCTGGTAGCTCCGTACAGGGCCACATTGCCGATTATGATATTCTCCTCAGCCTTAAAAAGCACGCCTTTCGGGGGATACACCACCAGCTTGCCGCCGGAAAGTCCCTTGCCGAAATAGTCGTTGGAATCCCCTGCCAGCTCCAGAGTCAGCCCCCTTGGGATAAATGCCCCAAAGCTCTGTCCCCCGCTTCCATTGCAGCTGACGGTAAACGTATCATCAGAAAGCCCTTCCGGATATTTCCTGGTTATCTCGGATCCGAATATGGTTCCCAGGGTGCGGTTCACATTGGACACTTCCACCTGAAGACTCTTTTTCTGGCCGCTTCCAAGGGCGCTTTTGAATTTTCTTAAAAGCACCTGCTCATCCATGGTGTCCTCCAGGTGGAAATCAAAGACCTGTTTTCCACTGTAACCTGCCACGTCCCGGCCTTCATAGGGGTTATCCAGTATCCTGCTTAAATCCACCTGAGAGGCCCGGCCAAGGGGAAGGTTCTCACGCCTCTTTAAAAGGTCCGTGCGGCCCACCAGCTCATCCACGGTGCGCACCCCCAGCCTTGCCATATACTCTCGCAGCTCCTGGGCTATGAACTGCATAAAGTTCACCACATACTCCGGTTTGCCTCTGAAACGTTTTCTAAGCTCCGGGTTCTGGGTGGCGATGCCCATGGGACATGTGTCCAGGTTGCAGACGCGCATCATCACACAGCCCAGGGTTACTAACGGCGCGGTGGCAAAGCCGAATTCCTCCGCTCCCAGCATACAGGCCATTGCCACATCCCTTCCGGTCATAAGCTTTCCGTCTGTCTCCAGAATCACTTTGTCGCGAAGCCCGTTCATAATCAGGGTCTGATGGGCCTCTGCCACCCCCAGCTCCCATGGAAGCCCTGCATTGTAAATGGAATTCCTGGGGGCTGCCCCGGTTCCTCCGTCGTATGCGGAAATAAGGATTACCTGAGCCCCTGCCTTGGCCACGCCGGCGGCCACAGTGCCCACTCCTGCCTCTGATACCAGCTTGACGGATATCCTGGCCCTGGTGTTGGAATTCTTTAAATCGTATATGAGCTGGGCCAGGTCCTCAATGGAATAGATGTCATGATGGGGCGGCGGCGAGATAAGACTTACTCCCGTAGTGGAATGTCTGGTCTTTGCCACCCACGGATAGACCTTTCCCCCGGGCAGCTGGCCGCCCTCGCCCGGCTTTGCACCCTGTGCCATTTTTATCTGTATCTCCTGCGCGCTTACCAGGTAGCGGCTGGTAACCCCGAAACGGCCGGATGCCACCTGCTTGATGGCGGAACAGCGGTTGTTCCCTGCCGGTCCGGGAATCAGGCGGTCCAGGCTCTCGCCGCCCTCCCCAGTGTTGGATTTGCCGTGAATACGGTTCATCGCTATGGCCAGGCATTCATGAGCCTCCTGGGAGATGGAGCCATAGGACATAGCCCCTGTCTTAAACCGCCTGACAATGGATTCCACGGGCTCTACCTGGTCCAGGGAGATGCCTCCGTCCTCTGGAAAGTCAAAATCCATCAGGGAACGCAGATGGTACATCTTATCTTCTCTGTCCACCTGTGCCGTATATTGTTTAAAAATATCATAATTACCTGTCCTGGCCGCCTCCTGAAGGAGGTGGATGGTAAGGGGATTATAAAGGTGATCCTCCTCACCGGAGCGGGACTTGTGACTGCCCACGCTTTCCAGGGTCAAATCCACATCCAGCCCCAGGGGATCAAAGGCAGCGGAGTGAAGGGCATCCACATCCCCTGCAATATCCTTCAATGTAATACCGCCCACACGGCTCACCGTATCCGTAAAATATTTATCCACCACATCCTTTGAAATGCCGATGGCCTCAAATATCTGGGCGCCCTGGTAGGATTGGATGGTGGATATGCCCATCTTGGAGGCAATCTTCACAATGCCGTGGAGCACAGCCAGATCATAGTCGCAGACAGCCGCGTAATAGTCCTTATCCAGCATGCCGGAGGCAATCAGGGAACGAATGGACTCGTGGGCCAGATATGGGTTGACGGCACAGGCCCCGTATCCCAGCAGGGTGGCAAAATGGTGGACCTCCCTGGGCTCACCGCTTTCCAGTATCAGAGCCACGCCGGTGCGTTTCTTGGTCCTCACCAGGTACTGCTGCAGGGCCGACACAGCCAGCAGGGACGGAATGGGCACATGGTTCTCATCTATATCCCGGTCTGAGAGTATGATGATGTTGGCGCCGTCCTTGTGAGCCCGGTCCGCCTCCAGGAACAGGCGGTCAATGGCCTTTTCCAGGGATGTGTTCTTGTAGTAGGTAATGGGAATCACCTCCACCTTGAAACCGGGCTTCTTCATGTTCTTAATTTTAAGCAAATCCGTCTCTGTCAGAATGGGATTCTCCACTTTTAGGATTTTGCAGTTTTCCGCTGCCTCCTCCAGTATGTTGCCCTCCTCGCCCACATAGACTGTGGTGGAGGTCACGATTTCCTCACGTATGGCGTCAATGGGCGGATTGGTTACCTGGGCAAAGAGCTGCTTAAAATAGTTGAACAGAGGCTGGTGCTTCTTAGAAAGCACGGCCAGGGGAGTGTCCACACCCATGGCGGACACTGCCTCCGCCCCGTTAAGGGCCATGGGAAGAATCACGGTCTTATACTGTTCATAGGTGTAACCGTATGTTTTCTGGAGTCTCAGACGTTCTTCGTCCTTCATGGCGGGAATACATTTGTTGGGAACCGGAAGGTCCTTTATACTGCACAGGTTGGAATCCAGCCACTCCCCATATGGGTTGCGGGACGCGTAGTAGTGCTTAAGCTCATCGTCATCAATGAGCCTTCCCTGCCTTGTGTCCACCAGCAGCATTTTGCCGGGGCGCAGGCGGTCCTTTTTCACCACCTTTGTCTGGTCAATGTCTATGGCGCCCACCTCGGAGGCCAGTATCATGTAACCGTCCTCTGTTATGTAGTACCGGGAGGGACGAAGCCCGTTTCTGTCCAGCACAGCCCCCACCACGTCGCCGTCCGTGAAAAGGATGGAAGCAGGACCGTCCCACGGCTCCATCATGGTGGCGTAGTATCGGTAGAAATCCTTTATTTCGCTGTCCATATACTTGTCATTTTCCCAGGGCGCGGGAATGGTGACCATGACAGCCAGAGGCAGATCCATACCGCTCATAACCATAAATTCCAGGGCATTGTCCAGCATGGCGGAATCAGAGCCTTCCTGGTTTATGATAGGCAGCACCTTGTGCATGTCGTACCTGAAATACTCGGATTCCATGTTCTCCTCCCTGGCCACCATCTTATCCACATTGCCGCGGATGGTATTGATTTCGCCGTTGTGGACAATGAAGCGGTAGGGGTGGGCCCGCATCCAGCTGGGATTGGTGTTGGTGCTGAATCTGGAATGTACAATGGCAATGGCCGACTTATAATCCTCATCCTGGAGATCTGAAAAAAACAGCCTCAGCTCACCCACCAGAAACATGCCTTTATACACAATAGTCCTGCTGCTTAAGGATACCACATAGGTGTCCTCGTTGCTCTGCTCAAATACGCGGCGGGCTATGTAAAGCTTTCTGTCAAAATCCAGTCCTGCCTCCATTCCGGCGGGCTTACCCACAAAGCCCTGGGCAATATAGGGCATCACGTCCAGGGCCTTCTTTCCGAGAATCTCAGGCGCGGTGGGGACCACCCTCCATCCCAGGAATGTCATACCCTCCTTGCGCACAATAATCTCAAACATCTTCATGGCCTGGCTGCGAATCAGTTCATCCTGGGGAAAGAAGAACATGCCCACGCCATACTCCCTCTCGCCTCCTATCTGAAAGCCCAGAGGCTCTGTCACCTTCTTAAAAAATCCGTGGGAAATCTGGAGCATGATTCCCACACCGTCCCCTGTCTTGCCCTCGGCGTCCTTTCCTGCCCTGTGTTCCAGATTTTCAACAATATGAAGGGCCTGGTCCACTGTGTGGTGGCTCCTGATACCCTTTATATTGGCCACGGCGCCGATGCCGCAGTTGTCGTGTTCAAAACGTGGTTCATACAGTCCGGGCTGTTTCTGTTTGGATTCCATAAATATTTCTTCCTTTCTTTGTATAAATGGGGATTCTATAAACTAAATTCAAAATCGGATAGGGGAGATTTTAACCTTCCCTTCCACACCACGCAGCGTACCGTTCGGTACTACGCGGTTC
>UMIC01014846.1_pt1 | contig 18129 bp, 16 predicted proteins | sample 1965681 | NCBI WGS metagenome assembly UMIC01 (sample SAMEA4836114, study PRJEB28245) | human gut metagenome | biome: gut microbiome; material: fecal sample | place: Denmark | collected 2008
TCAGGGACTTTCACCCGTTAGAACGTGCGCCCGCCGGGCGCACATAAAAAAGATCCGGAATTCAATCCGAATCTTTTTTAGTTCCTTATTTTAATATCACTGATGCGTTCAGCGTTAAGAATCTGTTCAATGGCCCACTTATTTTTTGTGATTGCTGCCAGTTCGGAAAATATCTCCCTGAATTGCTCCTGCTCTCTTATATCAATGGACAGCATCATGATAATCTGCACCTTTTCATTTCCCCAGACAATTGGTTTTTTAAGTGTCATCAGACCGACTCCTGTTTTCAGCACATATCCCTCAAAGGCATGGGGAACCGCAAACTTGTCGCCGATAGATGTAGGGGCAAGTTCCTCCCTCTTAAGCACAGATTCAATGAATCCCTCTTTTACGTATTTCTCGTGAATCAGACGGCGACCCATAAGGCTTATTACCTCTTCCAGCGAGCGACAGTCACACTTAAAGATTGATATACGCTCGCTCATGAGTGCAAACAAGGCCGGATACTTCTCTTTTCCTGATATCAGCAACTGTCTGCGCTCCGGATGAATTCGCTCTTCAATCAGAAGGGCGTCCCTCTCTCCCAGCATGGGAGATACATTAAGCACCTCTATGCCCTCCAGCTCCAGCGGAACCGTTGCCAGCACAAAGTCCTGCGTATCCTTTCCAATCTCATACCTGGCCCTTGATATAGGTACTATCTTTCTCACCTGTATCTCTGGAAAAATCCGGCCTAGCTTTGCCTCAAAAAACTGTGAAGTACCGATTCCGGAACCGCAGACAATGGTAACCACAGGACTTTGGCGGTTTCTCATGGCCCGTTCCCGTTCCAGGCTGGCCCCCAGATAGAGCGCGATATCACATATTTCATCTTCACCCAGATCCGCATGGAATTCCTCTTTAATGAGCCTGGCCACATAGGTGGCTACCTCAAACTCATATACCAGTTCTTCCCGTACCATACGCTTCATGGGGTTTTCCAGATGAATCTGGTGCTGCAATCTGTTAAACATGGCTTTCAGATGCAGAAACATGGCAATTTTAAGCGTTTCATCTCCTATCAGATTCTCACGAAACATATCTCCGGCGTGTCTGAGTATATCCTCCCACTGCTCCAGTATCTGTCCGGAGTCCGCTCCATCATCCCCCCAGGAATATGTCTCTGCCGGGATATGTTCCTGCATCCTTGTACCCAGCAGATTCATCATAAGATAAGAGCGGTCTCCTTCCGTCATATGGACAGAAAAGCTCTTTTCCAGGGCATCTGCTATAAACCTGCAGATGCCCCATTCCTTCATTTCACTATATGCCCTAAGCTCCGTCTCATCTATGGCGCACACTTTTCCCTTCCGGATTCTTCTCACAATAATGGAACAATGAATCAGCAGTTCTGAGTAGGAAGCATCTGAAAGGATGAAGCCAAAATGCTCCTCTGCCTCCTGTAGGATAGCATTAATATGTTCAATATTTAAATCCTCAAAAAATGGCTGCAGCTTCCGGGATACTTGGCTCCCCTGGTACACCACAATCTTACGGATTACAGATGCCTTTGCAATGCGCAACTGACTCTCTTTTCCAAGAAGGCGTATTCCATATTTCACCCTTTTTTCCAGTGTCAGACCCTGCTTCTCAAAGAAAGGAATCAACTCATTAATGTCGTTGGTCGCGGTTCCTTTGCTGATATACATGGAATTTGATATGGATTCAGTGGATATATATGTATCGCTGTCCAAAAGTTGAAGCGCAATATAATACTTTCTGGTTTTCGGATCCATGGATGAAGCACATTCACCTCCCAGCAAAAGACTGTCCAGGTACTTCTTTCCCTGACTGTCATAGGACAGCCATATACCCTTTCCTGCTTTTGTGAGTATCTCACAGCCCGTCTTTTCTAATTCCTCTCTGATTCTCTTGATATCAGTTTTTACCGTACGCAGGCTGATATGCAGAGCTGCAGCCAGTTCAGAAGATGTATATCCCTGCTTTTTTGCATACAGTATCTCCAGAATTCTTTTTTCCCGAGGCAATAGCATAATTTCCACCCTTCCTATACACACCAAGGAACTTTATTATATCACGCTTATTCCGGCTTCGTAAAGTACATAGATATACCCTGTCCTCCGCCAATACACATGCTCACCATGGCATCCTTCTTATCTGTCCTCTGAAGCTCATACATTACCTTAACCGCAAGAATCACACCCGTAGCGCCAATGGGATGGCCGATTGAAATTCCACCCCCATATATATTCGTCCTCTCCGGATCCAACCCTAAATCCCTTCTCACAGCATAGGCCTGGCTGGCAAATGCTTCATTAATCTCAACCATATCAATGGATGTAAGATCCAAGCCCAGTTTAGCAGCCAGCTTTTCGCTGGAAAGCTTTGGTGCATATCCCATAACAGCTCCGTCATTACCGGCCACAGCATATCCCTTGATTGTAAGGAGAGGCTTACATCCCAGCTCCTTTGCCTTTTCACCTGACATAATTACCACAGCCCCAGCTCCGTCATTCAGGCTGGACGCATTTCCGGCCGTCACGGTTCCGCTCTTAACAAAGCATGGTTTCAGCTTCTGAAGCTTCTCTATAGTCAAGCCCTCCCTTGGCCCTTCGTCCGTATCAAATATAGTAATATTTCCCTTCCTGTCCTTCAGCTCTACTGGCACGATTTCATCCTTAAACTTACCTGCCTTGATGGCTTGCACAGCCCTTCTGTGGCTCTCCAGTGCAAATGCATCCTGCTCTTCCCTGCTTACATGATACTGCTCCGCCACGTTTTCAGCGGTGACGCCATTGTGGTAGGGGCCCAGGGGCCAGGTAAGGATGTCGATGACTCCGTCCTCAAACACCTTATGTCCCATTCTGGCTCCCCACCGGGCATCCTTTATATAATATGGAAGTCTGGAAATGTTCTCAGTACCGCAGGCCACACATACGTCAGCCTGCCCTGTCTGTATCTCCATTACTGCCTCAGCTATGGCCTGAAGCCCTGAACCACACTGTCTGTTCACAGAATAAGCCGTTGTCTCCTGGGGAAGTCCCGCCTTTAAGGATACAGCCCTCCCCACAAACCCATCCTCTGCAATCTGTCCTACCTGTCCTATAATTACCTCATCCACTGCCTCCGGACTGATACCCGCCCGCGTAACAGCCTCTTTTATGACCAGCGCACCCAAGTCCTGGGCTGATATGTCTTTTAAACTTCCTCCAAAGCTTCCCACTGCCGTCCGGACTCCGCTTACTATTACTATATCGTTCATCTCCATTATCCTCCTTTTAGATATACTGATAGAATCCCTGTCCCGTCTTGCGCCCCAGATGTCCTGCCTTCACCATATTCTCCAATATGGGACACGGTCTGTATTTGCTGTCCCTGAAGCCGTTATACAACCCGGTTATGGTAGCCAGCATAATATCCACCCCCACAAAGTCACACAGCTCCAACGGCCCCATAGGGTGATTTGCCCCCAGTTTCATGGCCTTATCCACATCCTCAGGTTTACATCCCTCCATAACCAGGAAGGCCGCTTCGTTCATCATTGGCACCAGAATACGGTTTACTATAAAGCCCGGTAACTCCGGACAATCTGCCACTTCCTTTTTAATATCAATGGCAAACGCCCTGACCTTCCCATATGTATCATCCGATGTTGCGATACCCCGTATTAACTCAGCCAACTTCATAACAGGGGCCGGATAAAAGAAATGAACTCCCATCACCTTATCCGCTCTCCCGGTAGCGGATGCAATTTCGGATATACTTAATGCAGATGTATTGGACACAATAATGGTATCCGAATCAGCCAGCTCGTCCACCTTCTTAAATGTATCCTTTTTGATCTCTATTTTTTCAGGAACCGCTTCAATCACAATACCGGTACCTTTCACATCGCCAAAATCGCAGCTATAAGTCAGCCTGTCCATAATCTCGGCCTTTTCCCCTTCTGTAATTGTTCCCTTGGCTATCTTCCTGTCAAACAACTTCTCAATATTAGACCTGGCCTTATCAAGAGCTGGTGCATAGAAATCAATATTAACCACCTCATACCCTGCCTGAGCGCATGTCTGTGCAATTCCGCCTCCCATAAGGCCTGCTCCAATCACCGCTACCTTAAAATCTTTCATATCAAAAATACTCCCTTCTTTTATTGTCCAATCCCGCTTCCGGGCATTAAACTGTGCGTCAACACTGTATCATCTGTTCCTTAAGGCCAAAGGGTCCATCCTGGATAAACAGCCTCTTATCCATCTCCTTAAGGTCCCTGCTGACAATCGGTTTAAAATCCATCATATCAAGCACCTGTGTCTTAAGGTCAATCCCCGGGGCTATTTCCGTAAGAACCACGCCTTCCTCCCTCAGTTCAAATACAGCCCGCTCCGTAACAATAAAGACCGGCTGCCTCTTTTCCCTGGCCAAAGGTCCGTTAAACGATATCTGGATTACCTGCCTAACCATTTTACGTATCTTACCCTCTTCCAGAATCACCAGTCTGCCGTTCTCAAACCGGTATCTGGCTCCGCCGGCAGTAAATGTGCCAAGAAAGACCACCTTTTTCGCATTCTGTGTTATGTCGATAAAACCTCCTGCCCCTGTACACCGCGGACCCATTTTAGTGGAATTTACATTTCCCATTTCGTCCAGCTCCCCTAGACCCATATAGGTAATGTCGACTCCGGCACCGTTATAATAATCCATCTGTTCATGATGTCCTATCATGGCATACAGGTTCTGTCCGATACCAAAATCTATACCACCTGCCTGCACGCCTCCATAGATGCCTGACTCCACCGTAATCATCACATCTTCCGACACCCTTTCTTCGTTACACACCTTTCCCACCATATCATTGGGGATACCTGTTCCAAGGTTAATTACAGCTCCCGGGTACAGTTCCATGGTACCTCTTCTGGCTATAAATTTTCTCTCGTTAAACAGAGCCGGTTCTATATTGCCCTGAGGGACTCGAAGCTGTCCGCAGTAGGACGGGTCAAAATACCAGGAAGATGTCTGTCTATGGTCCTCCCACGGATTATCACACACCACGATGGCATCTATAAATACCCCCGGAACTGTCACGTCCTTTGGATTCAGGGTCCCCGTCTGGGCTACATGCTTGACCTGGGCAATCACCTTCCCGCCATACCGTTTGGCTGCCAGCACTGCCGGAAGGACTTCCAGTTTCATAGCTTCCTCCGTGGTGGTCAGATTACCCATCTCATCGCAGACAGTGCCCCGGATGATGCATACGTCAATGGGGATCTCCCTGTAAAACATATACTCTTCTCCCCGGTACTCCATAATATCAATGATATCCTCCAGCGGTTTTGTCCTGTCATTCATCTTACCGCCCTCATATCTGGGATCAATGAAGGTTCCAAGCCCCACTTTGGACATCTTACCGGGAAGGCCACAGGCCATGCTGTGATAGAGCTGAGCAATCTGCCCCTGGGGAAGGCAGTATGCCTCCACCTGGTTGCCAGCAATCATTTCCATCCACCTGGGCTGAAGTCCCCAGTGTGAACCGATGATGCGCTTTATCATTCCTTCATGTGCAAAGTGCTGGATACCATCCTTTCGGTCACTCTGACCGCACGAATGTAAAAGCGTCATACCGCAGGGGTGCCCTGTCTCAATGAAATCCTTCTCAAGAGCCTTTAATATGCTCTCGCTGGCGCTGACCAGAGTCATACCTACGGTACAGACCGTATCTCCATCCTTCACCATGGCAGCTGCTTCCCGGGCTGTCACAAAATTTGCTTTAATCATATCCTTATCCTCCAAACATTGTTCTGATATGCTTTTTATCCACTTTAAGCCCTGGCGTTTTAGGTATCTCATCCACAAACAGAATTTTTTGGGGGATTTTGTACCTTGCAACCCTGTCCTTCAGTTCATCCTGTATCTGTTCCCGGCTCAGGCGGGTCCCGGGATGCGCCACCACCACGGCCGCTGCGACTTCCCCATAAATTGCATCGGGAATACCGGCTACAGCCACCTCTTTGACGCCTGGAATCCTCTGTATTTCATCCTCAATATCCGTACACCATATTTTTTCACCGCCCCGGTTGATCATATCCTTTTTACGGTCCACTATGTACACGTAATATTTTTCATTGTAATATCCCATATCTCCGGTATTAAGCCAATGGTCAGAGGTTATGAGCCCTGTTTCCATCTTGTAATACTGTTCCAGCACCATACTCCCACGTACCCAAATCTCGCCCACCTGTCCGGGACCAAGCTCCTTCCCCTTATCATCCAGGAATTTGAACTGAATACCTGGCACAGGCCATCCCGCCGCCCCTGCATACTCGCTGACAGACGAGTCTCCTGGAAATATAAGGGCTGGAGAAGATGTCTCAGTCATACCATATATCACCTGAAACTTCGTATCAGGCAGCCATCTGTGAAACTCCTTCATCTTCTCTACTGGCATATAACTGCTGCCGCAGGCCATAACTTTCAAAGACGGAAGCTCCGGATACTCCTCCTTAAAGTCCATCATCTTGCCATAGACCGTAGGGGAGCCGTGCATAAAAGTAATTTCTTCCTTTCTGATACACTCCAGTATGCGTCTGGCATCATATCTGCGGTACAGATATAAGGAGCCTCCCGCATAGATAAAAAGTCCTAATAGCGCAATCAGCCCAGTAATATGATATATAGGTACTGGTATAATAGTCTTATCCCCAGGCTTAATATCCAATACCCTGCAATACGTCATAATTGCATGAACCGCGTTGTAATTGCGCAGCACCACCCCTTTGCTCTGAGATGTTGTGCCGGAAGTAAACATAATGATGATTGGATCTTCAAGTTTCCCCCTGGAAGGAGTATATTCTCTTCCTATCCACTCATCTGTCAGCAGATGCCTGAATCCGAATCCATTTTCTTCATCCTGGGACCGAAAACACCTCACATGTTCCAGCGGAAAGCCCTGTACCCATTCTTCAAATTGTTCATGATATATCAAAACATCCAAATCCGCTTTCCCAACCAAAGCTCTTAATTCCGGTTCCCTGTACTTAGTGGGAAATGGTATTGAAACCGCTCCCATTTTTGCTAATGCATAAAAGGTCACGCAAAACTCCCTGCTGTTGTGTAACAGCATACCTACGTGCGACCCTTTTTTTACCCCGGCCTCCCCTTCCAGCCATGCGGCCATTTGATCTACCCTGCGTTTCAAGGATGCATATGTCTCACTATGGCTCCAGTTATCATATATCCCGCATTTTTCAGGGTATTTATCCGCTGTCCGGGCCAGCATCTCATACAGGTTTTCTGGCATATCCAAAAAAGTAAACATCTCAATTCCATGTATGGTCCGCATCCCCATTTTTCTTGTGGCGGATGGTCCCCATATTTCATTACCTGTTATCATTTTTCTATCCTCTGACTTTTTTATGGGAGCGCTCTCATTTTCATTACGTGGTTTTAATATATACCCACTGGCATAATCTCGTCAATGGGTATTTTTTAACATAATACTATTATTTTTTTGTGCATTTTATATAGATATATTTATTTCATAAGACATCCTGTATAAAATCGCTCCCATACTTAGCAAAATCATCTTTTACTATTCAATGAAATATGATATACTCCAATCATATATAGCAGTCATGGTATATCTATATCGCTTTGACTCTGCTACCGGAATGAGGAATCAATATATGGAACAAAAAAAAGTAGATATTGAATATATTGCAAAAGTAGCTGGTGTATCCCGCTCAACTGTATCCCGGGTTCTTACCAATAAATCCAATGTAAAAAAAGATACCAAGCTCCGCGTCCAAGAGGTCATGAGGGAGCTGAATTATCATCCCAGTATCATGGCCCGTGGTCTTGCCACAGGAAAGCTGAATATAGTTGCCTTAATTGTCTCGGATATCCGCAATCCCTTTTATTCCGAGCTTGTCTGGTCTATCAACGATCATCTTCGGCAAAAGGGGTATCTTATGACTCTGTATAACAGTTCCCAGAACACAGGTGAAAACGATCGCCATCTGCAGAGCCTTTTTGATTATGGCTTTTCAGGCATCATCATAGCAGACGCAAGAAATGAGGCCTCTTTTACGGAGCTTTTAGGCCAGTCAAACTGCCCCATCGTCCTAGTCAACAGAGAATTAACCTTAGCTTCCGGCACCAGCTATGACACAGTATCCGTGGACAACCGCCAGGGAGGATACCTGGCAACCATGCACCTCCTTAAGCTGGGCCATAGGAAAATCAGTATGCTCAGAGGTCCTAAGATATCCACCACCAGCCAGGCCAGGTATGAAGGATACCTGCAAGCCCTGTCAGAATATGGCCTGACCCCGGAACCACGCCATGTATACGCAGGTACGCTGAATATGGAATCCGGCCACGAATTTGCCAGAAAGATTATTGCCGGTTCAGAAAATCCGCCCTCTGCCGTATTTGTAGGCGGCGACCTTACCTCTTTCGGTGTTATAGACGAATGTATGAAACTTGGAATCTCAATACCACAAGATTTAAGTATTGTTGGGTTTGATGATGTCCCCATGTCACAGACTCGCATGATTGATCTGACTACCATCAGCCACCCCTACGACATCATGGGGCAGCTTGTGGCAGAGCGTATCATTAACCGGATTAACGGCGACAATAGTCCTATCCTAAAGACAGTGCTGATGCCTACTCTTAAAATACGCGGCAGTACGGCTCTCTATCATAAATCATAATTTTGTGCTTTTTTATAGGGCCAACATTCATGACTTTTCCTTATCAACCGACTTTTCAGCATCATGATGTATTTACCAAGAACCATTCAGTGCCGTACGTAAAACTGCATATATGCTTAAAGGCGCTTAAGATACGTATAGAACCCTATCTTAAGCGCCTTTTTTGCAGTTGTTATCTCTCTTTCGTCTCAATCATCTTTTTAATATCTTCAATAAACGCATCCAGTCCTGCAGCACCCAGGTCACCCTTATCACGGCTTCTCACCGTAATTGCGCCCTCTGCCGCTTCCTTTTCACCCAGGACCAGCATATAGGGAACCTTTTCCAGCTGAGCCTGACGAATCTTGTAGCCTACCTTCTCGTCCTTGTGGTCCAGCTCTGTGCGGATACCGGCTGCCTTTAACTTCTCATATACCCCGGTTGCATAATCCATGGACTTCTCAGAAACAGGGATTACCTTAACCTGTACAGGAGCCAGCCATACCGGGAACTTTCCTGCAAAATGCTCAATCAGAATACCGATGAAACGCTCAATGGAGCCGAAGCATACACGGTGAATCATGATAGGACGCTTCTTGGAGCCGTCCTCAGCCGTATATTCCAGGTCAAACCTCTGAGGCATCTGGAAATCCAGCTGGATGGTGCCGCACTGCCATGTCCTGCCCAGGGAATCCCTCAGGTGGAAATCAATTTTAGGTCCGTAGAACGCGCCGTCGCCTTCATTGACAATATAATCAAGGCCCATGTCCTCCAGCGCCTTCTTAAGGCCGTTTGTAGCCATCTCCCAATCCTTGTCAGAACCCATGGAATCATCCGGCCTGGTGGACAGCTCCACAAAATACTCAAAGCCAAACTGTGTATACACTTCATTAATCAGCTTTGTTACGCCCTTGATCTGGTCCTCAATCTGGTCATCCCTCATGAAGATATGAGCATCATCCTGGGTAAAGCAGCGCACCCGCATCAGACCGTGAAGCTGGCCGCTCTTCTCATGACGGTGAACCAGCCCCAGCTCGCCCACCTTTAAAGGCAGGTCGCGGTAAGAGTGGGGCTGATTCTTATAAACCAGCATTCCTCCCGGACAGTTCATTGGCTTGACAGCATAGTCCTCCTCGTCAATGACAGTGGTATACATATTATCCTTATAATGGTCCCAATGGCCTGAATTCTCCCACAGCTTACGGCTCAGGATAATGGGAGTGGAAACCTCCTGGTACCCGTCCCTGTAGTGAATCTCACGCCAGTAATCAATCAGGGTATTCTTTAATGTCATTCCCTTTGGAAGGAAGAATGGGAACCCAGGCCCTTCCTCCGCAAACATGAACAAGCCCAGCTCCTTGCCCAGCTTCCTGTGGTCGCGCTTCTTTGCCTCCTCCATCATGGTAAGGTAGCTCTCCAGGTCCGTCTTGTTGGCAAACGCGGTTCCGTATATCCTGGTCAGCATCTTATTCTTCTCGCTGCCTCTCCAGTAAGCGCCTGCTATGCTTGTAAGCTTAAATGCCTTTACGCCCTTTGTATACATGATATGGGGTCCTGCGCACAGGTCCACAAACTCGCCCTGCTGGTAAAAGCTGATTGTCTCCTCCTCCGGCAGGTCCTCAATAAGCTCTACCTTATAGGGCTCGCCCTTTTCCTCCATGAACTTAATGGCCTCAGCCCTTGGCAGTACAAAGGGCTTAACCGGCAGATTTTCCTTTACAATCCTGGTCATCTCCGCCTCTAACTTTTCAAGGTCCTCAGGAGTGAAACCTCCTTCCCTGTCAAAATCATAGTAAAAACCGTCATCAATGGCCGGTCCAATGGCCAGCTTTGTGTCTGGATACAATCTCTTCACTGCCTGTGCCAGTACATGGGATGCTGTGTGGCGTATGGCTCTCAACTCATCCTCTGCTTCCTGTACACTTCCGTCCGGTAAAATAATTTTCATACAAATCTCCTTTCTTTTCACGGGCCTTTTTCGGCCCCATGTCTTTGGTATTAGCCTGCTGTGATGATTCCGGCTGCTGTAATGATTCCGGCCGATGATTCCGGCCGCTTTAGTGATTTCGGCTGTTCAGCGGAATCCGCTTCCTACTGAATATGTCCGCCGCCGGAATCCTGTAAAAAACGGGAAAATAAAAACCCCTGGACATATTCATATGTCCAAGGGTGCATTCACACGGTTCCACCTTGATTTTCACTCATTTATCCCTTAACGCGGGGTACGGCGCCATTTCCCATCCTTCTTTGTGTAGTAACACCTGCCCGGACATCCCTGACGCGGCTCAGGACCGGTCTTCGTCAATCTTTGGTATGCGGCCTTTCCACCAACCGGCCTGCTCTCTGGATACTTCCCACTGACTACTGTTTCCCTCAATGCCTTTGCTTCTTATTTCTAATCTTGATTATATCACCTGACTCTGATTTGTCAAGACCAGCTTACACTGCTTTTTATTCCCATATAAGATCATTCCGTTCATCTTTATCCACAATTTTACCCTCATTCCCCACCCATCTGTGGATAACATTTACTTTCCCCTACATTTCTGTTAAAATATATCCAGCACAAAAGAAAAGAAGGTGAATCCATGAAAATTGTCATCATAGACGGACAGGGCGGAAAAATGGGAAAGTCAGTCATTGAGCAGCTGAAAAAGCGTTTCCCAAGTCTGGAGACATATGCCATCGGAACAAACAGCATTGCCACCTCCGCCATGCTGAAGGCAGGCGCCACCTATGGCGCTACGGGCGAAAACCCGGCCATAGTTAATGCCCAGGATGCAGATATCATCATCGGCCCTATCGGCATTGTCATGGCGAATTCCCTTTTAGGGGAAATTACGCCTGCCATGGCCACGGCCATCGGCATCAGTAAAGCATATAAGATACTGATTCCGGTGAACCGGTGCAATCACTACATCGTAGGCTGCCAGAACAGCACCTTATCTGACTATATCAATATGGTATGTGATGAAGTAGGAAAGGAAGCAGGTATCAATGAGAACCATTGAATTTAAGATGGAACGCCAGGGCCTTGTGAACAAAGGCGATAGAGTAAAAATAATCGAGCGGGAAGGAACCAGCAGCTACAGTTATATCATCGACCCTGCTGTAGCTATGTCTGGCTGCTTCGCCGCCCGTTACCGTATCAAGTCTGAATACGGAATCGTAAAAGACATCCGCGAAAATTCACGGGGTTTTTATGTGATAGTAGATTTTGATGAGGACGAACCCCGTTAACAGGTAACACTTCTCTTAATCCAATTTTAACCCAGGGGCACTATCTTTACCTCTGCGGACGGTTCCGTTACCGGCGGAATGGTAGGAGCCGGAGCCGGCAGCGTGGGAGCAGCTGTTTCCGTATGAGGCCCTTCCGTACTGATTACAGGATCATTATCCACAGAAGGCTCCACCGGTGAAACAGTTTCCGCAGAGGAAGGGGGCATGGTCTCAATTGGCTGAATAATGTCCCCTGACTCCTGGACCTCGCTGCTCTCCTGTGTTTTTGCAGAAGGAACCATATCAATCAGGCTCCTGTCACCGGCATCCAGTTCAATGGCTTTGCTCCACAGAATACTGGTTATTCCGCTGTTTCTGTCCCACTCACAATCATGCCACAGGCAAATGACCTTACCATCCTTAGCCATAATGATTTCCAGCATATCATTTCCGTCCACATGCTTTCCGGTCCGCGCGGCTGTATCATTTATCTGATAAATATTCCCGTCTCTTGATATTATAGCAGCTGTCCCATAGGCCTGTTTCCAGATAGCCGGATTGTATTCCCCAAATATCTGTCCCTCATCCTCGTAGTAGTACATATTCTGCATCACACCGGGGAAACGCTCCGACACTGCCTGTTTATTCTGTCCATTCAAATCCGTCCTGAATATCTGGCTGTACCATTCTCCTCCCGTACCTTTATCCACATAACTGCTGTAATAAATCTGATTATCCACAATGCAATAGCTCTGTACACCATAGTTTTCCCTGATAATGGCAGTATCGTTCCCTTCGCTCTTTGCACTGACAGAAGATTTTGTTCCGCTGCCGCTCAGATAATACGTCTTTCCTCCTATAGTTACCTGGCCATGTTTTACATACTTTATCTTTCCGTCTTCCTCAATCCGGTAAACACGGTCCCCAATGCTGACACTGCTGCCGCTTTCAGCCACTGCAGGATTGCCCATGTCATCTACCAGATAACAATTTCCATCCTTTATGACCACCGAATATCTGGCTTCCCCAGTGGCCACCTCGGTGCCTGAGGTGGTGCTGTAAATCTTCCCGGCCCGGGAGTAATAGATTGTATCCCCCATCACCACATACCCGTCCACGTTCTCCGCAATCAGCTCTTTGGTATCGCTTCCCGGCCTCATCCTAAACAGCTTATCGCAAAGCCCCCTCTCAGCCTCGGAAAGGCCCTGTTTCTGGCTTTCCTTTACCTTAGGCAGGAAATATACGTAATCGCCGTAAGCACGCATAGAATTCCTTGTGGTCTTTTCCGGGGCCGTCTCCCCTCCCAGTACCATCACCTTGTTCTCTACGGTCTTGCGGTACAGGATGGTCTTAAACAGTCCTGCGTCTTCCGCCCTCAGATAACACCAGAACGCATTAGTCCTTACCAGGCTGTCCAGGTTTTCTCCTGTACTCTCAGGTTTGTAGTCCAAATCAATTTGGATATCCTTCAGATAGCCCTTTGTATCGTGGCAGGTATAGGTCTGTCCCTCCTGTTTTAATACCCCTGTGGCCATGATACCGTCGCTGTCAAAGTAATACAGAAACCCCTCTATATCCTTCCACTGGTCCGTCACGTACTCTTCTTCATCCAAATAATACATCCATCCATTATCAGTCTCATTCCATCCTGGCTTTGGTTCCTCCCTGGTATCTATGGTAATGGAAGGCATCTCCTTCTGCTCAGTACTGAAATCCAGATTTTTATAATCTGACCGTATTTTCCCAACCACTGACATAACAACATACACGGCTGCCGTCATAATAACAGCTGCCATGATAATCAAAAATACAGTCTTGATTGGTGAATCCTTTTTTTTGCGCCGTCTGCTCATTAATTTTCCCCTGGTATCTTTTGTTAGTAGTATACTTAATCCTTAAAACATTATTTATACTATCAGACTTTCGGCTTTTTTACAATGAAGTAAATCTTACAATAAAACAAAAAAGCACCCATCCGTCAAGGATAAGTGCTGAGTGCCCAAAGTCGGAATCGAACCAACGACACGAGGATTTTCAGTCCTCTGCTCTACCAACTGAGCTATCTGGGCATCTGATGAGCGTGCCGGGATTCGAACCCGGGACAACTTGATTAAAAGTTAGACTATTCTATGAATTTTCTTATTATCGTCTTATTTCATCCTTAATTTTGTTTTATTTATATACAAATATATCTATTATTTTATTCTTAAGGAGGTATTACAATGAGTACTAATTTTGCAACAAGAAAAGGTGGATATGTCAAAAGGCCGAAAGCACGTTTATCTTTGTGGGTTCCGCAGGAATTTTATGACCGTCTGGAAGCGGATTCTAACCGCTATGGCATCACAAAAACGGCTATGGTTCAGAACATGATTCTTGACTATTATCGTTCTCTTGACGTGTCTCTGTCAACTGCCAGAAACGCCGCTGATGTCAAGGGGCAAGGCCCCCGCCCTTTGGGGGCCGAGACGCCGTAGGGCAACCCTTGACATCTGACTAAATGCTATAATGTCGGCAAGGGGACGTTAGGCCGCAGGCCTTCTTAACGTCCTCTTGACTACATGACAGCATTTCGGCTAGGGATGCCCCTGGCCTTTGGAATCCGGCGTTTCTGCTCCTATTTGTAACACATACTTCTTCTGGCTCCGGTCTGGCCGGGAATTTATTGAAGCAGGAATTGTGTTACATAGTAAATAATATATCCCCGGTATAGTGCCGGGGATATTGTTGTTATAATGCTTTTGGTAGAAGGTTTCTTGCTTCTAACACTGTCATGATGGTTTCTGTATCCTGCTTAAGTTCCCTGTAGCGTTTTTGGTTTTCGTATTCCATTGTTTTCATATCCAGCTTAAGGGAATCCATTTGAATTTTCATTTCTGATATTTTTAAGTCCATGGAATCTAACTTGTTGTTAATTGGTGTTAATAGCTGTCTAATTGCTTCAATCGTCTCATTATCCATTTTTATGTCCTCCTCGATATATTATTGTCTTAGGACTTTAAAACTGCTTCTCGTCCATTCTGATGCGTTTAGGGCTGTTAATATTACTCCTTTTTTATTTTTTTTGTTACCATATCTGCGGCTGCTTCTCCCACTGCTACTCCGGATACTATTTTTAGGCCTTTTATAATTGCGTTTTCCTTGTTTGGCTTTTCTTCAATCTGAATTTCTCCATGTTCTTGTTCATATGATTTTATTCTTTGTTTAATTAGATATACTATTTCTTGTGTGCTGTTTCTTTCGTTTTCGCGTGCTATATATGCTATTTTATCTAATACTTCTTGCTCTGTTCTTATTACAAATTGTGGTTTTTTAGAAGGCATTCTTATTAATCCTCTTCATTTTATAAGAATAATTAGGTTGCACTTTGCTAGCACCTATGGTATTATACTGGTATGACAAAGTGCTAGCACTTAGCTATCTCTTATCTAATTCTTAGATAGTAGCTAATATGTATTTTATTGTACCATTTATTTATTTATTTATCAATGCTTATCTACTGTTTTAATGGAGGTTTTATAATGAGTAAAGAGGATAAAACATATTACATTGGCTTTCTGGATTCCTTTTCAGATTCTGACCTGTTGGCGTTGTTCCGTTTCATCCGTAAGATGACCGATACTCCAGATGTTGTCCAGTCCGAAGCGATTGATTTCTTCGGGGAACTTGAGGATATCTGTCATTTACTGGTCTGGTCACGTTTTAGAGATATTGTGACTTCCGGAATATACCCCCCCCCCTGTCAGTTGATATCCCTACAGGTGATTGTACCATACATAGCCTTTGAAGGTGTTCGGGATTCCCCCTGTGCTCCTTCCAGGTTCCCTCCTGTCCTGCCGTACGGAACTATGGCCGCTGACGTTGGTCGCGGCCATAGTGACGGCCGACACTTTGGACCCCTGTCTAATTAGGTCCAAAGTCCTATCAATTTCTGACTTTTTTACATAATTTACACAATTTGCTTTTCGGTGGTTTACCCGCTTAAGTCCGGGTATAGTATTACCCCGGACTTCGTTACACGTTACAAATCCCAACAAACCCTTTAAAATCAATGGGTTTTGATGTAACCGAACTTCGTTACAACTTCGTTACATATTATAACTTTGTTACGCTGAAATGAGGTGTTCATGTCTGATACTGTTAGTAAATCCTGGTTTGCTGTTTTTAATAATCCTCAACAACATGGATATGATGGTGAGCCTTCTGAGGTTATAGACAGATTAATTTCTGAATGGATTTCTAATAATCCTACTCGTTCTTGTGCTATGACATTTTGCGTATCTGCTGATGGTCTTCCACATGTTCATATGGTACTTGAGGATGTAAAGGCTATGCGTTTTAGTACTATCAAAAAAACATTTGCTGTCGGTGCTCATTTTGAAGCTACTAAAGGTAGTAAGGAACAGGCTGAGGATTATATCAATAAAAGAGGCCAGTATAAAGAAAAGGGTGAAAAAGTCTTGTATTCTAATAGGCATGGTGAAATCAAAGGTTGCCAAGGAAAAAGACGTGATTTGGAAGTTATTAGTGAACTTATTGAGCAAGGTTATAATCCTAATCAAATTATGGATATGAATATATCTTATAGATTGCATGAGGATATTATAAAGGGTGCCTTTTTCTCTAAATTAAAAAAGGATATCCCATTTTTTAGAAATGTCTCAGTATTTTATCATGTTGGGGAATCTGGTTCTGGTAAGTCTTATACTGCATGTTTACTTAAACAGAAGTTAGGTGATGAATCTGTGTGTTTTGTTTCTCAGTATGAAACTGGTTTTTTGGATGATTACATGGGGGAAAAAATTTTGTTTTTGGATGAATTTAAGGGTTCTATAAAATTTGGTGTTCTTTTGTCTCTGTTAGATAAACAAAGAACGTTTTTACATGCTAGGTATCATAATGTTTTAACTTGCTGGAATGAGGTGCATATAACATCTATTTTCCCGCCTGAACGTCTATATTCCAATATGGTTGCAAGTAATCAGGATATTGATACAATTGCACAGCTTTTGCGCCGCATTAATTATATTGTTTATCATTGGAAAGATGGAGATTCTTATAAAGAATTTTCATTACCATCTAAAGATTATATAGATTATGATTCCTTAAAAGCTGTTGCAATTGGAAAAGATGGTTTTATTTCTGATGATTCTTGTCATGTATTTGGTTAGTTTTTGTAATGCTTTATATCTACTTTGGGAGGTAATATTTTTGACTGTACAAACCGCTTTTGATAAATTTATTCGTTGCAAGCGTCTTTGTAATCTTTCTCACGAAACAGTTAAGGACTATGATAACATAGTCAGTATCTTTATCCGCTATATAGGTTCAGATACAGAGTGCGCTTCTCTTTCTCTTGACGTTGTGGAGGATTACATTTTAGGTCTTATGGATAAAGGCCTTTCCCCTGCTACAGTTGCTACATATGTCCGCAACGTGCGCATATTCCTGCGTTGGGTGTATAAAGAACATGGTTTGTCCTTTGACCCTAATCATATTAAGGTTCCTAAAACACCTAAGAAGATAGTCCATATCTTATCGTCCGCTGATATACAGTATTTATTTGACCTTGCAAAATGCGCTGTTCCCTGGCTGACTGCTAGGAATAAATCTATTATGGCCCTTATGCTGGATTCTGGGCTTAGACAGAATGAGGTCTGCACCTTGGACAAGAAAGGCTTAGATTTTGACCGTAGTGTGTTGCAGGTTACTGGAAAAGGTTCCAAAGAACGCCTGGTTCCTTTAGGGTATATTTCCAAAATGTTATTGCAGGATTATCTTTCACAATGCCCATACAAGGATGTGGACTATGTGTTTTGTGACAGGATGGGGAATCAGATTTCTAGGAATGCAATCAAAGTGTTTATGAACCGTTTGAAACATAAAGTTCCTTTTGACATATCTTCACATAAATTAAGACATAATTTTGCTACTAATTTTTGTATTGATAATTACCGCAAAACTGGAAATACTGGTGTCTACGATTTAAGCATTTTAATGGGTCATGAAAGCATTGAAACAACAAAAAAATATGAGCACTTTGCACATGAAATAATTGCGGTAGAAAACTCTAATTCCCACCTTGATAACATATACCTGAAATAGTCACTTTGGGGATAAACTTCCAAAAACAACGTATTTGCGTACTTTTTAGGCAAGAAAAAGCACCTATCTTTTATAGATAAGTGCTGAGTGCCCAAAGTCGGAATCGAACCAACGACAC
>UMIC01034897.1_pt1 | contig 18096 bp, 14 predicted proteins | sample 1965681 | NCBI WGS metagenome assembly UMIC01 (sample SAMEA4836114, study PRJEB28245) | human gut metagenome | biome: gut microbiome; material: fecal sample | place: Denmark | collected 2008
TAAAGATAGTATTGTGTTACAGGAGAATCCATCATGGCAAAGATTCACCGCAGCGATGCACCGCTGCCGCAGGCCCCTTCCGTTCAGGTAAAGGCATCCTATACAGTCACCGATCTGCCGAAGGTTTCTCCGCAGGAACCTGCGGCCTTCTACGACCAGGACAACGACGAGGACTATCGCCGGCGCGAGACCGCGAAGTGCAAAAAAAAGCGCGGTAGTCTGCTGTACACCCTCGCGATGATCGTTTTCGCCGCGATCTTCCTCATCAGCGGCGGCCTGCTGGTCAAGCGGTTCCTCGATGACCGCAAGACCGAGAGCGAGTTTGCCGACCTGCAGTCGATGATCGATACCGCGGCGACCCCGGCCCCTGCAGGGGAGAATGTCAACCCCAACGGTGCCAGGTTTGCTGCCCTGCGCGACAAGAACAGCGACTTTATCGGCTGGATCTCCATCGACGGCACCAATCTGGATTTTCCGGTTATGTACGCGCTGGACAACAAGGACTTCTATCTGCGTCATGACTTCAACAAAGCCTACAGCGTCTACGGCGTACCGTACCTGGACGAGCAAACGACGCTCGGGGCCAACGCCGAGAGCGACAACCTGATCATCTACGGCCACAATATGAAAACCGGCACGATCTTCGGCTGCCTGACCGAGTACCGCAAGGCCGACTACTATCAGGAGCACCCCTTCATTGAGTTTGACACCGTCTATGGGGACGCCAAGTATGAGGTGTTCGGTGCGTTCACCATCGATGTCGTCAACGACACCTCGTTTATCTACAACCAGTACATCGACATGGACGAGGACGCCTACAACCGCTATGTGGATCAGGTCATCTCCCGCAGCGACGTGGACAGCGGCATCCGCCCTGCCTACGGTGAGCAGCTGCTGACCCTCTCTACCTGCGAGTATTCGTCCGCCAACGGGCGCTATGTCGTCGTAGCGCGTCGGGTCAGTGACTAATTTCCGAAAGTAATTGTATCATGTACTTTAGATTCTTTTGCAAAGCGCGCAAAATGTTCTCTTGTACACAGATTGCACTTGCTATTCTTCCGGGAATGTGCTATGCTAATAAATGCGCGATAACTTTTGATTCGTTCTTATATGGTGTAAGAAACCGGAAAGGGAGAATGCGCGCAGCGGGCAGCCGTAGCCCTTGACGGCTGCCCGCTTTGTCTTTATGCCGCGCACACCTGTACAAAATCTGCGTAAATCTATAGACATTTGTACCCAAATGGCATATACTGTAAAAGTATTTTGCTCTAATCCAATAAAATGGAAAGTATAGTTTCAACTCTGTAACAAAGGGAGGATACCTGTTATGTGTGGAATCGTAGGCTTTACCGGCGCGGCACAGGCCGCCCCCATTCTGCTGGACGGCCTGGCCAAGCTTGAATACCGCGGCTATGACTCTGCCGGTATGGCGGTGCAGAACGCCGCCGGCAAGATCGAGGTCGTCAAGGCCAAGGGCCGCCTAAAGGTCCTGAGCGAGATGACCGACGGCGGCAGCGCCGTGCCCGGCAGCTGCGGCATCGGCCATACCCGCTGGGCGACCCATGGCGAGCCGTCCGTCGTCAACGCACACCCGCATTATTCCCGTGACCAGAAGATTGCCGTCGTACACAACGGCATCATTGAAAACTATCAGGAGATCAAGGAGCGTCTGCTCAACAAGGGCTTCAGCTTCGTATCCCAGACCGACACCGAGGTCGTCGCCCAGCTGCTTGACTACTATTACATGGGCGAGTCCGCAGGCAACGCACTGGACGCCATCACCCGCATGATGCTGCATGTCCGCGGCTCCTACGCGCTGGGCGTGCTCTTTGCCGAAGAGCCCGGCGTCATCTACGCAGTGCGCAAGGACAGCCCGCTCATCGTCGGCAAGTGCGAGGACGGTGCCATCATTGCCTCCGACGTTCCTGCGCTGCTCAAGTACACCCGCACAGTTTACTACATTGACAATCTCGAGATTGCCCGCCTGACCCCCGACTCCATCGAGTTCTTCAACATCGACAAGGAACCCATCACCCGCGAGTCCACCACCATTGAGTGGGACGCCGAGGCCGCGGAGAAGGGCGGCTACGAGCACTTCATGATGAAGGAGATCTACGAGCAGCCTGCCGCTGTCCGCGATACGATCTCCCCGCGCCTCAAGGACGGCCAGATCGACCTGTCCGAGCTGGCCCTTGACGAGGAGGCCATCAGGAATGTCCATCGTCTCTACATCATCGGCTGCGGCTCCGCCTACCATGTCGGCATGGCCGCGCGCTATGTGTTTGAGAGCCTGGCCCGCATCCCCGTCGAGGTCGATGTCGCCAGCGAGTTCCGTTACCGCAATCCCGTGCTCGAAAAGGACGCACTCGCTATGGTCATCAGCCAGAGCGGTGAGACCGCCGACACGCTGGCCGCCCTGCGCCTGTGCAAGGAGCGCGGTGTGCGCACCATCGGCATTGTGAACGTCGTCGGCTCCAGCATTGCCCGTGAGGCCGACGCCACAATGTACACCTGGGCCGGCCCGGAAATCTCCGTCGCCACCACCAAAGCCTACAGCACTCAGCTGGCGGCCTGCTACCTGCTGGCTACCGAGTTTGCCCGTGTGCGCGGCACGCTGGCGGACGGTCAGTATGAGCATCTCGTCACCGAGCTGGAGGCTCTGCCCGAGAAGATCGAAAAGACCCTGGCCGACAAGGAGCGTATCCAGTGGTTTGCCAGCAAGTACGCAAACGCCAAGGATGCCTTCTTCATTGGCCGCGGCCTCGATTACGCCGTCGCGCTCGAGGGCAGTTTGAAATTTAAGGAGATCAGCTACATCCACTCCGAGGCGTTCGCCGCGGGCGAGATGAAGCACGGGCCGATTTCTCTGGTCGAGAAGGGAACGCTGGTCGTCGGCATCCTGACCCAGCCGGACCTGTTTGAAAAGAGCGTTTCCAACATGGTCGAGGTCAAGAGCCGCGGTGCCTTCCTGATGGGCCTGACCACCTACGGAAATTACAGCATCGAGGACACTGCGGGCTTCACGGTCTACGTGCCCAAGACCGACCCGCACTTTGCCACGAGCCTGTCGGTCATTCCGCTGCAGCTGCTGGCCTACTACGTCAGCTGCGCCAAGGGATTGGATGTCGATAAGCCGCGCAATCTGGCCAAGAGCGTGACCGTCGAGTAAATCGCTTTCGTCCGTTTTACCAAAAATTTACCACGATTTTTATACAACATTAGCCCCATTTGTCTGCCCAAAAGTAGGACAAATGGGGCCTTTTTGTGTTATAATAGCATATATGACAATTTTGCCGGGCCGTATTGCGCCCGTTTTCAGATAGAAGAACGTATAGTAAGGATGGAATCGATGCAACAGGTATCAAAACAACTGATAAACGGGCTTCCGCGCCGCATCGCACTGATGCTGCTGGACTGCGGGCTCATTGTACTTTGCTACTGGTTGGCCGTCATGCTGCGCTTTGACAGCGGCGATGCCTACCGCCGCGTGGAGATACTGCGCGCCATGGCCCCGATGCTCTTATACGTCCTGCCCATTTATATGATCGTGTTCTGGTTCGGTGGACTGTATGAGATCATGTGGGAGTACGCCGGTATGCGCGACCTTGCACGCCTGACCTGTCTTTCCGGGCTGGCGACGGGCATCATCATGCTGTTCGATCTGATCTACCACAGCCGCCCGATCTCCGGCGCGGTGCTGATCTTCGGCGCGGTATTCAACACGGCGGCCATAGCGGGCGTGCGCTTCCTGTGGCGGCTGGTCCTGACGATGCGCAACGCCAAGGCCAACAAGCCGGAGGACAACACGCCATTGCTCATTGTCGGCGCCGGCAACGCCGGTGCGTGGGCCGTCAACCTCTGCAAGACGAAAAATCAGAGCTTCGGCAACCCGGTCTGCATCGTTGACGACGACCTGACCAAGAAGGGCCTGCGCGTGCAGGGCGTACCGGTGCGCGGCACGATCTCCGACATACCGGAACTGGTGCGCAAATATCATATTCTCGAGATCGTCATCGCTATCACGACGGTCAAGGGTGACCGTTTGAGCGAGATCATCAACCTTTGCAACTCCACCCACTGCCGCGTGCGGATGATCAGTGACCCGCAGGCTGTTGACGAGAACGGCAATCCTGTGGCAGCGGGCTTCCGTGAGTTGAACACGGCGGACTTCCTCTCCCGCGACGAGATCCAGCTGAACAATGCCCAGATTTCTGAGTACCTGCATGACAAGATCGTTCTCGTCACGGGCGGCGGAGGCTCCATCGGCAGCGAGCTTTGCCGTCAGATCATGCGCTACCAGCCCCGCCGTCTGCTGATTTTTGACATCTACGAGAACTGCGCCTATGAGCTGGAAACCGAGCTGAAAAACAAGTACGGCCCCGAGGCTCCTGTTATCACCCTCATCGGCTCCATCCGCGATAAAGCACGACTGGACGAGGTGTTCGACACCTATCAACCGTCCGTCGTCTTTCACGCGGCGGCGCACAAGCATGTGCCGCTGATGGAGATCAGCCCCGCCGAGGCCGTCAAGAACAACGTCTTTGGCACCAAGAACCTGCTGACCTCCGCCGCCGAGCACGGCGTGGAGCGGTTCGTCCAGCTCTCTACAGACAAGGCTGTCAACCCGACGAACGTCATGGGCTGCACCAAGCGTCTGTGCGAGATGCTGATCCAGACCTTCTCCCAGGCCACGTCGATGACCTGCGTTGCGGTGCGCTTCGGCAACGTGCTGGGCAGCCACGGCAGCGTCATCCCGCTGTTTGAGGAGCAGATCAAGCGCGGCGGCCCTGTGACTATCACGCATCCCGATATTGTCCGCTACTTTATGACCATCACCGAGGCTGCGCAGCTCGTTCTGCAGGCCGGCGGTCTGGCGAAGGGCGGCAGCATCTACGTGCTGGACATGGGTGAGCCGGTCAAGATCATGGATCTAGCCAACCGCCTGATACGCTTCTACGGCTACGAGCCGGGCGTAAATATGCAGGTCAAGGTCACTGGTCTGCGCCCCGGCGAAAAGCTGTACGAGGAACTGCTCATGGACTCCGAGCAGGACAAGATGGCCAAAACCGCCCACAACAAAATCTTCATCGCGCCGCCCATGCAGATCGATCTGGAAAAATTCTACACCGACCTGCAGCGGCTCAAGGACTCTGCCAGGCACAACAGCGACGAGGTCGTCGACGTTCTGCAGGAGATGGTCCCGACCTACCACCCCAACCGCCGCGTGCGCGCCGACCACACCGTTGTGGCCGCCACCGGCAACACCGCGCTTTTCTCCCAGGAGGAGATTGCACAGAAGCTCCGGGAGACAGAGCATCCCGCCGAGGAGGGCTGATTTATGTACGAGCGTTACGGCAAGCGCCTGCTGGACATTATCCTTTCGCTGGCAGCCACGATCATTCTTGCAATTCCGATGGGGCTGGTCGCGCTGTGGATCAAGCTCGACTCCCCGGGGCCGGTCTTTTTCAAGCAGCGCCGCGTCGGCAAGGGCAAAATGCACTTTAACATCCTGAAGTTCCGCACGATGCGCGGCGACACCCCACACGACGTTCCCACGCACCTTTTGAAAGATGCGGACAGCTACATTACCGGGAGCGGTGCCTTCCTGCGCAAGACGAGCCTGGACGAGCTGCCGCAGATCTACAACATACTGGCAGGGCAGATGAGCGTCATCGGGCCGCGCCCCGCACTGTACAACCAGTACGACCTGATCGAGGCGCGCGACAAGGTCCGCGCCAACGACATCCGCCCGGGCCTGACCGGCTTAGCGCAGGTCAACGGGCGCGACGAGCTGCCGATTGACGTCAAAGCCCGCTACGACGGTGAGTACGCCGCCCATGTGACGTTCTGGAATGATGTAAAGATTTTCTTCCGCAGCATCACCTATGTATTCCAGCGCCGCGGCGTCGTCGAGGGCGGCACCGGTGCCATGAACCAGACAAAAGAGGAAAAATCGTCAAAATGACGGACGTTGTACCTGCCGGGAAAACACCGGCAGGTACATTTTTTGTGCTGATTTAAAAAATGTACAAGAAAATCTTTCGATTTTCGTGAAAATATGTTGCAAAAGCCAAGCGGATTGTGTAAAATATACATTATGATGTTTTGGTTTTCGGGCAGATTACCAAACGGCAATTTTGCCAAACACGCATAGCCCGCACTGCACACCGGTGCAGACTGTCTAAATAACAGCTAAAAGGGGAGTCACATATTATGGCAAACAGGGTATTCCAGAACGTGGTCTACCAGATGAAGGACGCAGTGGATCGTGTCGTCGGCGTGATTGATGAGACCGGCACCGTCATTTCCTGCTCTGAGCTGGGGCAGATCGGTGAGGTGCGCGAGGGAGTGGCTGCTGTCCGCCAGACGGCCGGGGATGCTTTCGTGCGCGATGGGTATGCCTACCATCAGTTCTCCAACGCCAAGCACAATGACTACGCCGTCTTTGTCGAGGGCACTGACACTACCGCCGAGCAGTTCGCCGCCATGCTCTCCATCAGCTTGCAGAGCATCAAGCAGTACCACGACGAAAAGTTCGACAAGACGAACTTCATCAAGAACGTCGTGCTCGACAACATCCTGCCCGGCGACATCTACGCCAAGGCGAGGGAGCTGCACTTTGTCTCTGACGTACAGCGCGTCGTACTGCTGATCCGCGTGACCTCCGGCAATGATATTTCCGCCTACGACGTCGTCAGCGGTCTTTTCCCGGACAAACAGAAGGACTTCGTCTTTAACATCAGTGAGACCGACACCGTCCTGGTCAAGGAGATCAAGCCCGACAACAACACCCGCGATATGGAAAAGCTGGCTGCCTCCATCGTCGATACGCTGCAGGGCGACCATTACATCAAGGCCGTCGTCGGCATCGGTACGCCCATCGGCAACATTAAGGATCTGGCCTCCAGCTTTAAGGAAGCCCAGATTGCCATGGAGGTCGGCAAGGTGTTTGACACCGAGCGTCAGGTCATCAGCTATGACCATCTGGGCATTGCGCGCCTGATCTACCAGCTGCCTACGACGCTCTGCGAGGCATTCCTGCGCGAGGTGTTCAAGCAGGAGAGCATCGACTCCCTCGATGCCGAGACGCTGTTCACGATCCAGCGCTTCTTTGAGAACAACCTGAACGTCTCCGAGACAAGCCGCGGTCTGTTCGTTCACCGCAACACGCTGGTCTACCGTCTTGAGAAGATCCGCAAGCTGACCGGCCTTGACCTGCGCAACTTCGATGATGCCATCGTCTTTAAGGTGGCGCTGATGGTCAAGAAATATCTGTCCGCCAACCCGGCCAAATATTGATTTTTAAAAAACTTTCACAAATGGCGCTGCACCGCAAGGCAGCGCCATTTTCCTGCTTTTTATAGCCGCAAAGCACCTTGACCGCAGAGGTCTGACATGGTATTCTATTATATGTATGACTGTAACCATAACAGCAAAGCCAAACCACGGCAGGAGAGCCCCGAATGATCGATTTTGAACATGTATATAAAACCTACGAGACCCACAACGATGAGAACGTCGCGCTGGAGGACATCAACATCCATATTGACGAGGGCGAGTTCGTCTTTATCCTCGGCCATTCCGGCGCGGGCAAATCCACGTTTTTAAAGCTCATCCAGATGGAGGAGAAGCCCACCGAGGGCAAGGTCTTTATCAATGGGCAGGATTTAACGCGCATCAAGCGCCGCAAGGTGCCCTACCTGCGCCGCCAGATGGGCGTTGTGTTCCAGGATTTCCGCCTGATCCCCACCATGACCGTCTATGAGAATGTCGCCTTCGCCATGCGCGTGACGAACATCTCAACCAAAAAGATCAAGGACCGCGTACCGTTTGCACTCTCCCTTGTCGGTCTGGAGGACAAAATGGACCGCCTGCCGGATGAGCTCTCCGGCGGCGAGCAGCAGCGTGTGGCCGTTGCCCGCGCGCTGGCCCACGGCCCCAAACTCATTATCGCGGACGAGCCCACCGGTAACATCGACCCCGAAATGTCGATGGACATCATGCAGCTGTTTGAGGCCATCAACAAGGTCAACATCACCGTCGTCGTCGTCACCCATGAGCACGAGCTCGTCCACAAGCTGGCCCGCAAGTACGGCAACCGCGTCATCACGCTGGCCAACGGCATGGTAGCCTCCGACACCGCTGACCCTTCTGCCGCGCGCTGCTACGCTGCCGCCATGGCCGAGCGCGAAGCGGACGACTATGAGTACGACGAGGACTGATTTGTAAGTAAGAGGGGATACCATGCGTTTTTCCAGTTTTATCTACTTAGTCGGCCAGGGCCTGCACAATCTGCGCGCCAACCGGCTGATGACCTTTGCCTCCATGGGCGTGCTGACCGTCTGCATGTTGCTGATCGGCGCAGCCTCGCTGCTGGGCATCAACATTGACCACATGGTCGAATACATCGGCAACCAGAACTTGACCGTCGTCTACATGGGCGGCACCGGCGAGAGCGAGGCCGCCACCGACGAGCAGATTGCCGCCGCCGACGCGGCCATCCGCAACACACCCCACGTTGTGAGCGTGACCTATATGTCGCCGGAGGACGTTCTGGCGACCTACAGCGATATGCTGAAGGATTACACAAACCTGCAGCAGGTCTTTGCCAATGACAACCCGTTCACTCCCAACTACCGCGTGACTGTGGACGACCCCGACAACATTGAGGAAGTCTCCGCCCAGCTCATGCAGATCGACGGCGTTTACAGTGTCAAAGCCCCGCTGGCTATGGCGGATACCTTCACGTCCCTGCAGAAGGTCATCAACTACGCCTGCTACGGCCTGGTCGCGGTGCTGGCCATCGTCTCCATCGTCGTCATCAACAACACGATCAAAATCACCGTCTTTAACCGCCGCAAGGAGATCGGCATTATGAAGCTCGTCGGCGCGACCAACGGCTTCATCCGCTTTCCTTTCTTTGTCGAGGGCGTCACCTCCGGCCTGATTTCGGCTGGCATTGCGTCCGGCATCGTCTGCGGCGCGTACTATGCACTCTGCCGCTGGTATGCCGAGAATCCGTCCAACCTCTCGCAGATGTTCGGCGGCACGCTTGTCCCGCTGGAAAGCGTCTGGTACTACATCGTCGGCGGCTTCGTGCTGCTGGGCTTCGTGCTCTGCGGCCTCGGCACCGCCACCAGCATCCGCAAGCATCTGAATGTATAACAGGGGATAAAGGGAACGTATAAGACCATGAAGCATGTAAAACACGGCAAAAAGCTGATTTCGCTTCTGCTGAGCGCGGCTGTCGCCATGAGCATGACGCTTTCCACCGTCATGACGCCGCTGGCCGCCTCCTCCAGCGTCAGCGACCTGCGCCAGAGGCTGCAGGAACTGCAGACTGAGCAGGAAAAGGTCAACCAGCAGCTCAAGGACGCGCAGAGCAACAAGGCCGACGCTGAGGCTCTCAAAACGCAGCTTGAGCAGCAGAAGGCACTGATTTTAAGCCAGATCAGCAACCTGTCCGAGCAGATCGGCTCTTTGGATGAGGAAATCGTCAACAAGCAGGACGAGATTGACCGGAAGCAGCAGGAGGTCGACCAGAAGCAGGCCGAATACGACCAGCGCTGGGCGGACTTTAAAGATCGTATGCGTGCGATGCAGCGTCTGAATGACGGCGGCTCCATCGCACTGTTGTCCAGTGCCACCAACCTGTACCAGCTGCTGACCTTTGCCACCACATTGGATCAGATCGTTAATAAGGACGAGGACACCTGCCAACAGCTTGAAAATGAGCACGCCGAGCTGGAGCAGCAGCGCGCCGAGCTGGAGCAGGCCAAGGCGGACCTGGAGGCCACGCAGGCCGATCTGGAGACCCAAAAGACCGCGCTGGACGGCAAGACGAATGAGCTTGCCCAGAATATCTCCCAGACCGACGCCAATATTTCCGCAGCGGATGCCGAAATCGAGGCCAACAAGGCGGCCCTGATCGAAGCCAACAAGGCCGTGGATAAGGCCGCTGCCGAGCTGGACGCCGCGCTGAACGCCGCCAACCAGGCTTACGGCAATGCGTCCATCCAGTGCTCGCTGGACTTTGGCCGCCCGCTGGCCACCTATAAGTACGTCTCCTGCTACTTCGGCGGCAACGGCCACCGCGGCACCGATTACGCCGCACCGGGCGGCACCGAAATCTACGCCGTTTCCGGCGGTGTCGTCACCGCTGCGGCCTACCACTGGAGCTGGGGCTACTACGTGCAGGTCTACCACGGCAAGGATGACAACGGCAATACTTATTCGACGCTGTACGCCCACATGAACAGCGCGCCCGTTGTCAGCGTGGGCCAGCCCGTGGAAAAGGGCAAGGTTCTTGGTTATGTCGGCTCCACCGGCAACTCCACAGGCAACCATCTGCACCTTGAAATGAAGGTCAACAACGTCCTGGTCAATGTCATGAACTACCTCTCATAACGAAAGGGGAATCTGTATGAAGCCGCAGAAGCACAAAACCTCCGTGCGTATTTTCTGCCTTGTAGTCGCCGTTCTGATGATACTCAGCCTTTTCTCTACGGTATTTTTCTCACTAGCCTACGGGGCATAACGCAAACACAGTAAGGAGCCATCAGACCCATGAGCAAAAAAATCAGTCTTGGCGTGGCGGCCACCATTGCCATCATTGCAATGGCCGTCACCTTCTCGCTGACCATGGTCGTGTCCATGAAGATGTTCAACACCACAGTGTCCAGCGTCAAAAACAAGGAGCGCCAGTACAACAAGCTGTCCGAAATTGATCGTTTTGTCCGCGCAGGGGAGTATTTCACCATCGACGAGGACACCCTGAATGACCGCTTGGCTGCGGGCTACATGAACGGCATCAACGACAAGTACGCCGTCTACTACACCGCCAAGGAATACAGCGAGAAGCAGTCTGTGGAGAAGGGCACACTGACCGGCATCGGCGTCGCTGTCGTCAATGACACATCCTCCGGCTACGCCCGCATCATCCGCCTGTATGACAACTCGCCCGCCGCAGAGGCCGGGATGCAGGTCGGCGGCTTCATCACCGCTATCAACGATGAGTCGACGCGCAACATCACCTCCACCGCGCGCCTGACCTCCAAACTGCTGGGTGAGGAGGGTACGACCACCACGATCACCTACCTGACGCCGGACCGCCAGGAGCAGCAGCTGAATCTTGTCCACTCCAACTACAAAACACCCTCCATCTACACCCGTCAGATGGTCGCGGACACCTGCGGATACATCCGCATTGACGCCTTCACCTCCGGCACGGCCAGCGAGTTCAAGGCTGCTGTGGATGAGTTGCTGCAGCAGGGAGCGAACAGCCTTGTCTTTGACCTGCGCGACAACACCGGCGAGAACCTGAACGCCGCCCTTGTGGCCGCGGATTACTGTGTGCCCTCCGGTGAGATCGCCAAGCAACAGGACAGGGACGGCAATGTGACCGTGCTGCGCATGTCCGATGAGACCGAGATCAACGTTCCGATTGTCTGCCTTGTCAACGGCTCCACCGCGGGCAGCGCCGAACTGTTCGCCAATGCCCTGCGCAAGATGGCCGGTGCGACGCTCGTCGGCACCAAAACTGCGGGTAAGGGCGTCGTTCTGAGCGACGCCCAGAGCTTCTCCGACGGCTCCGCCGCTTACATCACGGTGGGCCTGCTGCTCGATAACGAGGATCAGACCTGGAATGAGGAGGGCCTGCGCCCCGACATTGACGCCGCGCTCTCCGTCGACGAGCAGAACGCCTACTACGATTACACACTTGATACTGACCCGCAGATCAGCAAGGCCGTCAACGCGGCCACGGCACTGGCCGGGCAGAACTGATTTTTATTGACTCGGAAAGGACGTCCGCCGTGCCCACATTGACTGACCTGTCCACCATCCGTGACCTCTGCGCACGGTATGACTTTGCCCTGTCCAAGGGCTTCGGCCAGAATTTCATCATCAACCCCGGCATCTGCCCCCGCATTGCGGAGGCCGCCGGTATCGGCTCCGGCTGGGGCGCACTTGAGGTCGGCCCCGGCATCGGCGTGCTGACCGAGCAACTTTGCAAGCGTGCGGACAATGTCGTCTCCATCGAGGTCGACAAGCGTCTGCCGCCACTGCTGGAAGAGACGATGGCCGACTACGACAACTTCAAGCTCATCCTGAACGACGTGCTGAAGGTCGATCTGAAGGCTCTGCTGGCCGAGGAGTTCGGCGGCAAGCCCGTCGCCGTCTGTGCCAACCTGCCGTACTACATCACCAGCCCGATTCTGATGCGCCTGCTGGAGGAAAAGCTGCCTATCCGGAACATTACCGTAATGGTGCAGAAGGAGGCCGCACAGCGCCTCTGCGCCGCTCCCGGCACGCGGGATGCGGGTGCAATCAGCTACGCCGTGGCCTATTACGCCGAGCCGAAGCTGTTGTTCAGCGTCCAGCCCGGCAGCTTTTACCCCGCCCCTAAGGTGACAAGCGCCGTCATCCGCCTGGATGTGAGGGAGAAGCCCGCCGTAACCGTGCCGAACGGCGACGAAGCCGCCTTTTTCGCGCTGATTCGCGCCGCCTTCTCCCAGCGCCGCAAGACCGCCGCCAACGCCATCGCCAATGGCCTGCACCTGCCCAAGGCGCAGGTCATCTCCACCCTGCAGGCCGCCGGTCTTGATGAGCGTTCCCGCCCCGAGCAGCTGACACTGGAGAATTACTGCGCTCTGCATACGGCACTGGCAAACACTTAAAACAGCAAAGCAAAACGCCCGGTAAGCATCACGCCTACCGGGCGTTTTTTAGGAGTATATAGAGTAGGGTGCAATAGGGAAAAGCTTCTCTAAATATTCCTCAAGAACAATCCATCAGCTTTATGTACAGCAGCATTCCTGAGTTCAACCCTGACTCCGCGTTATGCGATTCTACTGGTACTATTACAGCGTTAGAGAATGAAGTCAAACGTCTGGTGTCTTGGGCGATAACCAAAAGCTGCGAGAGAACAAATTGATTCGGCTGTAGAAAATAGCCGGGTTTTTTACGACGTTTTTACGACACTAGCACAAGAATTACTGCGTTTACGACTTGTTTACGACCTGTTTTTTTACTGTTTAGAACGCAAAAAGACATACAAAAGCAAGAAAAAAGCGCGTTGCAAAGTGGATTTGCTTTGCTAACGCGCTTTTTTAAGTGGAGCTAGTAACAGGAATCGAACCTGCAACCTGCTGATTACAAATCAGCTGCACTGCCAATTGTGCTATACTAGCGGGAACTCTAATATAATATCACAATCGGCAGGGGTTTGTCAAGGGTTACAGCAGCTCCACGCCCGAATTCCTGCATGCCTGTACCGTAGCGTCATCCCACAGGCTGACCTGTACCTCGCCTACATGGGCCTTGCCCAGCAGCAGCATGCACAGGCGGCTCTGGCCAATGCCGCCGCCTATTGTCAGGGGCAGGGTGCCATCCAGCAGCAGTTTGTGGAAGGGCAGCTCCGCGCGCTGCGGGCAACCTGCGGCGTCCAGCTGGCGGCGCAGGGCGTCGGCGTCAACGCGGATACCCATACTGGACAGCTCCAGTGCGCAGTCCAGCGGCTTGTGCCAGAACAGGATGTCGCAGTTCAGCGTCCAGTCATCATAGTCGGGCGCGCGCCCGTCGTGGGGCTGGCCGCTCTTGAGCCTGCCGCCGATCTGCATAATGCAGACGGTTCCATGCTCTTTGGCAAAGGCATTCTCGCGCTGCTTCGGCGTGAAGTCCGGGTACCTGTCCTCGAGCTCCTGCGTCGTGATAAATGCCACCTCGCGGCGCAGGTGGATGTTGTTTTTCAGCTCGGGGAACTTCCAGCGCAGCTCGTCAGACGTTGCGCAGACAGCGTCCACGATGTCCCGCACGGTCTCCTGCAGAAATTCCAGCGTGCGCTGGTCGGCAGTGATAACGCGCTCCCAGTCCCACTGGTCCACGTAGATGCTGTGCAGGTTGTCCAGCTCCTCGTCGCGGCGGATGGCGTTCATATCGGTCACAATGCCCTGACCGGGGCGGAAGCCGTACTTGTACAGGGCGTAGCGCTTCCACTTAGCCAGACTGTGGACGACCTCGGCCTGTTCGTTCAGGCTGGGCACATCGAACGCAACAGGGCGCTCGACGCCGTTCAGGTCATCGTTCAGGCCGCTGCCCTGCATGACAAACAGGGGAGCCGTGACGCGCTTGAGGTGCAGCGCCATGCAGAGCTTCTCCTGAAAGATCGTCTTGATGAGACCGATGGCCTTCTGGGTGTCATACAAACCCAAAAGGCTTTGGTACCCTTCCGGAATGGTAATGTGACTCATAATACTTCCTCCTATTTCTTTCCCGGTGTATGGCTTTATGCCTTGGCGAACTGGCTCTCGTACAGCTGCTTGTAGAAGCCGCCCTGCGCCAGCAGTTCTTCGTGGGTTCCGCGCTCAATGATGTTGCCGGCCTTCATGACCAGGATCTGGTCAGCGTTCTTGATGGTAGACAGGCGATGGGCCACGATAAAGCTCGTGCGGCCCTTCATCAGCTCCTCAAAGGCATCCTGCACCAGCACCTCGGTACGGGTGTCGATGCTGGACGTTGCCTCATCCAGAATCAAAATCGGCGGGCGTCGCAGCATGACACGGGCAATGCAGAGCAGCTGCCGCTGGCCCTGGCTGATGTTGCCGCCGTCCTCGGCTACCTGCGTGTCGTACCCGTTGGGCAGGCGACAGATAAAGCTATGGGCGTGCGCCTTCTTTGCCGCGGCGATGATCTCCTCGCGGGTCGCATCCGGCTTGCCGTAGGCGATATTCTCCGCAATCGTACCGGCCTTCAACCAGGTCTCCTGCAGCACCATGCCCAGGTTGCCGCGCAGGCTGTCGCGGGTCACATTGTCGATGGAATACCCGTCGACGCGCAGCGTACCGCCGTTGATCTCATAAAACCGCATCAGCAGATTGACCAGTGTCGTCTTGCCGCAGCCCGTGGGGCCGACCAGTGCAATGCGCTGACCCGGCGCAACCTTCAGGTTCATATCCTCGATCAGCGGCACATCGTCCACATAGCGGAACCTGACGTGGTCAAACTCCACGCTGCCCGCGCCGTGGGGCAGGGCAACAGCATCCGGGGCATCGGGCACGATGGGCGTCTCGTCAATCAGGTCAAACACGCGCTGCGCACAGGCCAGCGCGTTCTGCAACTCGGTCATAACGTCCGAAATGTCATTGAACGGCTTCGTGTACTGGTTGGCGTAGTTCAGAAAGACCGACAGCTGGCCCACCGTGATGCCGCCGGCAATGGCGACGAACGCACCCAGCACGCCGACAGCGGCGTAGACCAGCGCATTCACAAAGCGGGAGCAGGGGTACGTGGTAGAGGAGAAGAACGTCGCCTTGACGCCGCACTTCTGCAAATCGAGGTTGATCTTATCGAAGCGTTCCTCGGCGCGGCGCTCATAGCCGAACGCGCGGACAAGATGCTCGTTGCCGACCAGTTCTTCGACCAGACTCGTCATTTCGGCGCGGGTCTCGCTCTGCACCTTGAACATAGAATAGGTGTGGGTGGCAATGAACCGCGCGACGAAAATCGATAGCGGCGTCAACGCCACAACGACCAGCGCAATGCGCCAGTCGATGAACAGCATGACTCCCAGCGTGCCCAAAATCGTCAGCAAGCCGGTGAACAGCTGGGTAAAGCCCATCAGCAGACCGTCGCTGAACTGCTCCACATCGGTGGTAATGCGGCTGATAGCATCGCCGGGGCGGTGGGCGTCCATATATTTGAGCGGCAGAATCTCCAGCTGGTCAAACGCACGGACACGCATATCACGCACGACCTGAAAGGTAATGCGGTTATTGACGACATTCATCAGCCACTGGGCCAGCGCTGTGCAGGCAATCGTGGCAGCCATCGCTATCGCAATTTTGCTAAGGCCTGCAAAATCAACCTGACCGGGTCTCAGGATCATATCCACGGCCTTGCCGGACAGTACCGGGGCCAGCAGAGTCGTGACCACTGTGATCAGCGCAAGGGTCAGCGTCAGGATGACCATGCCGGTGTAGGGGCGGATCAGCTTCAGGACGCGATGGATCGTATTCTGGTCCAGCTTTTGCTTTGTCTTGGTCATAGCGTCTTTGCCACCTCCTCCTTGCTCAACTGGCTCAGGCAGATTTCCTTATAGACCTCGCAGCTGCGCAGCAGCTCGGCATGGGGCGCGTCGCCAACCAGCTTACCGTCATCCAGCACCAGAATGTGGTCGGCGCGCTGCACGCTGGCCGCGCGCTGGGAGACGATAAACACGGTCATGCCGTGCGTTTCTTCTTTGATTGCCTTGCGCAGGGCTGCGTCCGTTGCAAAATCCAGCGCCGAGGCACTGTCATCCAGAATCAGGATCTTCGGCTTTGGTACCAGCGCACGGGCAATCGTCAGGCGCTGGCGCTGGCCGCCGGAGAAGTTTCGGCCCGCCGTCTCCACCGGCGCATCCAGCATGCCGGGTTTGCCGCGGACAAACTCCGCCGCCTGGGCTATCTCCAGCGCCTGCCAGATTTCCTCGTCGGAAGCTCCGGGGGCAGCCCACTGCATATTGTCGCGGATCGTACCTGTAAACAGCACGGCCTGCTGGGGCACGACACCCACCAGCCTGCGCAGCTGTGCAAAGCTGTACCGCTTTACATCATGGCCGAACAGCGCAACGCCGCCGTTGTCGGCATCGTAGAAGCGGCAGACCAGGTCGATCAGCGTCGATTTGCCGCTGCCCGTACCGCCGATGACGCCGATGGTCTCACCGGGCCTGGCCGTGAACGTGATGTCCGTCAGGCTCGGTGCGCCGGCATCCTTGTAGGTGAAGGTGACGTGCTCAAACTTAGCCGCCTCGACAGCGTCGTTCACAGTCAGCTCTGCCGTGCCGGGATCCTGCATCGTCGTGTGGGTGTTCAGAATCTCATTGACGCGCATGCCGCTGGCCAGTGCGCGGGTGACCGAAACGACCAGATCCGCCAGACGCAGCAGGCTCAGCAGAATCTGGCTCATATAGTTGATAAGGGCAATGACCTCGCCCTGCGTCAGCTTACCGGCATCGACCTCCACACCGCCGCGCAGCAGCAGCGCCACAACGGCCAGGTTGACGACGAGATAGGTCAGCGGGTTCATCAGCGCCGAAATACGGCCTGCCGCAAATTGCAGCTTTTTCAGATGGTCATTTGTCTCCACAAAGGCGGCCAGCTCGTCCGCCTGGCGGGCAAAGGCACGCACCACGCGCGCGCCGACGTAGTTTTCGCGCGTCAGCAGCGTCACACGGTCCAAGCCGTTCTGAGCCTCATGGTAGATGGGTACGGTCACGCGCATGATGGCCCATATAATAAGCGACACCATAATCGTAACGCCGATGAAAAGCAGCGTCAGCTTCGGACTGATGGAGAACGCCATAATAAGCGCACCGATCACGATGAACGGCGAGCGCAGCAGCAGACGCAGCGTCAGGTTGACGCCGTTCTGTACCTGATTGATGTCGCTCGTCATGCGGGTGACAAGCGTCGGGGTGCCGATGCCGTCCAGCTCGCTGTAACTCAGCGTGCCAATGTGGCGGAACAGGTCCTTGCGCAATGCCGTGCCAAAGCCCAGCGCCGCCGTTGCGGAGAACCACTGTGCCGTCAGGCTGCTGGCTAAGCCGATAGCAGCCAGCAGGACCAACAGGCCGCAGCGCGTCCAGATGAAGGCTGCATCCTCATTTTTGATGCCCGTGTCGATGATGCTGGCAATGACCAGCGGCACAAACAATTCAAAACAGGCTTCCAGCATCTTGAAAAGCGGCGCTAACAGGGCTTGCTTCTCATAGCCCTTGATGTAGCGCATCAGTTTGTGCATTGAAAACCACCTCATACGTAAAAATAAAAACAACCAGTTTATTATACCACGGTTTTCTCAATTTGTCTTGCAGAATCCCCCAGATTTCGATGATTATTTATTGGCCCGGCGTCTATACTTTCAATGGGTACTTTTCAGAGGAGGATTTGCAGATGTTCTGGGTCTACAGATATAAAGGTTTTTCCTTCACGGCAGCACGCACCGTGCACACGGCGCTGGTGCTGGCGGGGCAGCAGGGGTGCAGCCAGGCGGATACCGGCCATTTGCTGCTGGCGCTGGTGCAGACAGCACAGGGGACAGCGGCGGATTTTCTGCGCC
>UMIC01016370.1_pt1 | contig 18042 bp, 30 predicted proteins | sample 1965681 | NCBI WGS metagenome assembly UMIC01 (sample SAMEA4836114, study PRJEB28245) | human gut metagenome | biome: gut microbiome; material: fecal sample | place: Denmark | collected 2008
TCTTCCTCTTTTCTCCCACACTTAGCAGTGGGCGGCTAAATTTCGATTTTGATTACTTCTACTCTGCGTAGTAATAGCAACTCCCGGTACACCCATCGTATCCCATCGGGCATTCGTCTATGTCCAGAGGACTTTTTTCTTCTTCGTCAGCCCGACAGTGCGCCGTATCTGGCAGACAGTATATTTCAACTCCGTCCTGCGTCATATCCATCTTGACCCGCTCCCTCCTATACTGGCATCTGGTATGGACAAGGAGTCCCCAAGTATCACCTGGTCTCTTCCACTGGCGCATCATCTATTGGTTTGAGTGGGCACCATTCCGGCCTGTCCATCCGGTTGGATACATCCCTCTGCCCCGCCGCATTGCACCTCATATCACTATTGCTGCATAGGCAGTAGCGGCACATCGATGGCATTTCTATGGTTAACATTGCTTTCATCCCTCTGCCTCCTGATGCATTTCGTTATATTGGTACTGTAAACGGCACTCTTTGCAGGTTTCGTAAGGTTCTCCATCTCCATCCATGGTTCTTAATCCGGCACATAAGCCTTCTTCCATTCCTGGATATTCAAATTTGGTCATATAGCAATGAGCAATCCCATCTTCAATCCTTTTTTTATCTGTCTTTATCTTTTTGTATGCCCAATCCAAAAGCATGAGCAAATCCGCTCTTGTTGTCGCATTATGAGTCTTCAGACTTAACTCCAGCTCTATCAAACCCATCTTTTTTTCGTACGGCAACCATTCAAATCTTTCTTTGTCATACTTCATTCCTCTGCCTCCTTCGGCTTCCTACACCGCTCAAACTCTATTGCCCATACCCACGGGTTGGCGTTCCATCCATATGTACCTATGTCAGATTTTTTAATAGTGGAATCCCATAATCTCATGAAAGCAGCTCTATGCGCTATCCCACTATTATCTGTCTCTACGGTGACACCCTCTTTTTTTGCATCTCTGTTGGTCAAATTATGCAGCCGCTCCGCCCGTACATCCGTCACCTGCAACCAGATTCTGGCGGCCTCCTTTGGCATATGGATAGATGGGCGCCACTTTCGTTCGGTATCGTCAAGATAGAATCCATTATCATCATATAAATCAGGCTGGTTTTTATCCGCTTTATAGACATAGAATAAATCGTTATAATGTGTATAACCATTTTCGTCTACTCTTGCGAGTTGATTCCATGTTTCCCGGACATACAGGATATCCCCTGGATGGTATCTACACAGTTCTTCCGGCTTATATCTATCTCCTGTCTCTGGGTCTATGTAGCAGATAGCGCTTCCATTTACCTCAACGTCAAACTGGTTGGATATGTCGATATCAATCTTTCTCCGCGTGACCGTCTTGCGTCCTTCCAGGATTGCCCGGACCATTTCACCATTAAACAATATCGGTCTTACCATAACCTGCTCCTCCATCCGAAAATAGTTAATACTTATCATCGTCAACCAACACCTTACAATCTTCCCACTCGGCTCCGCACCGGGCGCATACCAGAAAATCCGGTTCGTCTGCACACGGAACCCCTCTGGTGCAATCGCAATATCTGCATTCCCAGTGGGTTCCTGGCGGCTTTTTTATAAAGCCATTCTGCACGGCGCAGCCTCGGCATATGTTCAGTTCAGTTCCATTTTTCCTGTTTTTGATTTTGACAGTCTTGGATGTGCAGCAATCACACATATCACATTTCATTGCCTTCTCCTCCCTTCAGTTTCAGCACTGATACTTCATAAGCAGTGCGTATCTCTGTTTCTGTCTCGCTGAGTTTTTTGATGTATTCGCGGCTTTGTACGCGGCCCCATATCTCTATCCTGTTTCCTACCTCGAATCCGGATGCACGGCGTGCATTGCGGCCCCAGCAGATACAGGGGATATAGTCCGATTTACCATATGGGCGGTTTACCGCCAGAAGGATGTCTGCGATTTCTTTTTCAAGTGGGGTTTTCCTGTAGACAGGCGGCTTGCAGATATAACCGTCCAGGAATATCTGGTTATTTTTTGTGTAATCCGTTGGAGTGGGCAGATCCAGATGAATCTCTCTTACAAACACAGACAGCTTCAGCCGGCTTCTGAATCCTTCGCTCTGGTTGTAGGAGCGGAACTGGCCTGTGTACTCCACAGTATGGCCGGTATAGTCTTTATGCACATCTATCAGGTTTTCAGATACCATCAATGGAATGATGTCCACCTGTCCGCTGAGCCGGTTGACAGCCACATCCACCATATAAAATCCTTCTCCGAACACTTTGTGGCTGAAGGTAAATCCAGAAGCAATCTCACCCATCATGTTTACCTTGTTGTTTTCTGTTTTATTTAACATATTGTTTTTCCTCCGTGTTATTTTCCCAATCACCTGCCAGCCAATCCATTACATTATCGGATATGCCTAATATTAATTCTCTTTTATCATCTACCGATATGGCCTTAATAATGTCGGATTGCTGCAGATACTCAACAATGCAGAATGCAATCATTACAGACAGCTCCACATCGCCCGATTCCCGTATATGCTCACTCACTGTCATTTTTCCCTCTTTATCTAACTGAACGGCAGACCCTCATCCTCTATGCCATCCGGAATGCTCATAAATCCATCCCCGATGTCCGTGCCCTGGACCTGCCGCTGTTCCGGGCCTCTGCCCGACGCTCCCTTGCTGTCCGCGAACTCCTGATCATCCAGAATGATCTCCGTTGTGTATACCTTCCGGCCCTCCTGGTTCACATAGCTTCCCGTCTGTATCCTGCCCGATACAAGCACCCGCATTCCCTGGCGGAAATACTTCTCGGCAAACTCGGCGGCCCGGTCAAACGCGACACAATTGATAAAATCGGCTGTCTGCTGGTCTGAAGCGCTGTCCTGGTTCCTGCGACCCCTCCTGTCCACCGCAAGGCTGTACCTTGCAATGGCCATGGAGCGTTCTCCCTGGGTATACCTTATATCCGGATCCCTGGTCAGCCTTCCCATCAATATGACTCTGTTCATCTTCTCCTCCTGTTCTTCTTCGGCCCAAAAATGTATTCATATTCTGATATGTAGCCGGCCATGGTCTTAAAGACTGTCTTATACCAGTACATCCCCTGCTTGTCCCTGTACAGCAGGTAGGTCCGGTCCCCTGACCGTTCTTTTCCGATGTATTCCGCCGGTCCGGCCTCTGCCGGCATGCTCTCTATGGACATAGCGGTTTTCATAGCCTCTTCTGTATCATCCTGCTTCTCCAATCCTTACCACCTTCCAAAAGTCCCCGGCAGGGAATTCATAGTCATCGTTAATCGTGTAAATGGTTTCCCCTCTTACCCGGCTTAAGGATATTTTCTCAATCTTAACCTTGTAATCCTTTTTCGGGCAGTTGTCCGGGTTGTCTATATCCGGGCATATCTCATATGGATCCGGCTCGCCGCACTCCCAGCACTGTATCCGGTCCCGGAAGCGTATGGTCCTTCCAATCAGCTCCTCACAGTTCGTCGTCCGGCAGGAACCGGAATCCATCTTCTTCCGGCTCTGATACGCTTTTCTCCTGCTCATCCTCCTCGTCAAGATAACAGCGCCCAAATATATTAAAAAATTCCTGTCTTGTGTGTGTCCGCTCAAATGCGGCCTGCCCGATTTTATGCAGCTTCTCCGCCTTTTTCGCATCCGCATGCACCCCTTTCCTGTTGTCCGTGTGGCAGGTTTTGCACAGGTGGACGGTCAGGCCATACTTTTCTGACCACTTCCTGTTTGCCCCGCCGAATATATGATGCTTTTCCAATGGCCCTCAGCGGCCGCACAAGAAGCATTGGGTGGTGGGTTCTGTTTCAATTACACTCTTCATCCTGCACTATCTCCTTCATGATTTCTCCCAGGCGCGCAATGTTCCTTTGGGTCTCCCGGGCATATTCCATGGTTCCGGTCTTCATCCACTGCATGACTTCCTCCGCCAGCCGGCATCCTTCGTCCCGAAGCCCTCCCTTTGGCTCCGTTACCTGGGTGCCATTATGGCAGGTGATGTATTTATCCGGTACGACTCCCGGATAATCCCCCACCTCCATCTGCACGGCTGGCTGTGGACTCGCCGATACATCCTCCTGCGGCTCCGGCATCGGGAATGCACCTGTCTCCTGGGGTTCCTGGGCTGGTTCTTCCCTCGGCGCCTCTTTCGGCTCCTCTTTCGGCTCCGGTGCTGCCTGGGTTTCCGGTTGTACCGGTGCAACTGCCTGCTTTTGGGCTGTTGCTTCCCTCTCTTGGCGTTCCTTGTCTTTCTGGGCTCTCTGCACCTCTGCCCGGCGGGCCTTCTCCTTTTCTTCGTCCTCCTGCGCTTTCCGCTTTTCCTCCGCCTTTCTCTCTGCTTCGGCCTCCCTCTGCCTCCGGGCTTCCTTTTTCTCCTCTGCCGGCGGATAAGGTTCCTCATACAGCGCACCCCAGCATGTCTCCGGGTCCGTATCCATGATTAGTCTGTGGAGGATATCCTTCAGGTCCTTCCAGTCATATTCTTCCTTTTCATTCGTCCTGACGTTCATCAGGTTCAGGGGCTGGTTCTTTCCGGATATGGTCAGCATCATTTTCCCCGTCCCCTGTATCCTGGCCATGTGTACGGCGTATCCGGATGGAGCAAGCAGGTCCATCAGATATCCTGTCATCTGCTCCCCGTCCAGTTTCACGGCTGCGCAGAACCCTTCCAGCGATTTTGGATTGTCATGTATGTATTGATGTGCGAAACGTTTCAGGCTGCTGTCCATGGCCTCCTGGGCCTCGTTTGGCTCCTCCATCATGACCTCAAGGTCCGTTACGTTCTGTTCCTCCTGGATTTCCCGTTTGATGTCCTGGATGTCCGACCGGGACAGTTTAGGGGAAAGGATCTCAATCACTTCCGCCGGCAGGGTCAGCATTTCTCCCAGCTTTGCCACCCCGAACCCCCGGAACCTCTCCTGGAGCTGGTCCGAATATCCATCAACAGAAAATCTTTGATTGATTTTTATAAACCGCGAGGTCTGGCTTTTGTCCAGCCGGTACTCATTCCAGGCAAATTCCTCCATGGTGGCGTATCCGGATTCCTTCAGGATGTCCGTATCCTTTGCCACCCGGAGCATGTATCCGATCCGGACGAACCCTAATTCTGTCCGCCTTACCTCTGCGTCGAATGCTTCCTTGTACGTCTCGTAGCTCGCAAACGTTCCGCTTTTTAATATTTCATCCATCTATACGGCCTCCATAAAATCTTCCTCCAGGCCCTTTAACACCCTGGTATTGTTCTTTTCTTTCAGTTCGTCGATGTTCTTCTGCCGCTTGATTTCGCTTTCTCTGGCCAGTCTGTGGTCCTCCTCCGTCAGGCGCTTCCGGATAACCTTCTGCCATTCCCTCAAAAATCCTCTAATCTCTTCAATGCCCGGCTCCTCGTCAAAATGAGACCGGTGCTGCCGGATGGTTCCGCCCGGCTCCACCTCGATGGTGTAGTATGGCACCTCCGGTTCTGTTCTCCTTCGCAGGAAGCAGATGTAGGTTTCCCTGTGCATGATGCGCTCGTAGTATCTCTCGCTGGATCCTGCGCAGTGATGCAGGGCATTTCCCTCTGTTGCAATGTCAATCAGGCGCCGCGGTACAATCATCATGTAATCCTCATTTTGGTATTCATATTTGTCCCGGATTTCCTCCAGGACCGCCTCTGCCCCCGGATACTTCTCTCCCATCTTCCTGGCCACTTCTTCATTGGCCTCCTTGTCCCTCTCCAGCTGCTCCAGCATTCTCTGTTTCCGGATTTCCTCCACCGCCTCGTCGTGACGGCGTTTCAGCTCTCTGGGCCGGTACACCATCTCGTCTGATATATTTTTCTTTATCTGTTTGCACATGTTCAGGTAATCCGCCCACTGTTCCAGTACTGCCCTGGTGGTTTTTCCTTCGTACCCCTCTGCCTGCTGGCGTCTCACGTAATTCATAATCTGTCTGAGTGTCATGCGGTCCCAGATGAATCCAAGGCTCATTGTCCCCACGCCCTCTGATGTAAGCCACTCCATTGTTTCCCGGTCAATCTTCGTCCCTGTTTTTTCGGACCATCTCATCCACCTCAGGGTATCCTCCCCACCATCGCACTCACGGATGCGGTTGATTATCTGCCGGTCCGAAAGCCCGAATACCTCTTCTATGGTATCTCCGTCCTTATATAATAGTCCGTTGTACACGCAGTGCCATAGGCTTATTTTGCTGGCCGTCTCCTGCAGCATCCGGTTAAACCGGCCCTTAAAGAGATACTCCACCACATGTATCATACCGTTATCACTTTGCGTAGCCATCAGGCGGTTATAGTCCAGTTTCTTTCCAGCCTCTGCCAGCTGGTGGAATATCCTCTTCCATGCCTCATAGCAGGTCCCCTCCAATGCGGCCTCAATCCCTTCCGGATACAGGTATTCCTCTGTCATTCTTCGATTGACCGGGTTTTTAAGGTCAAAACATCCTCGTTCGTTCCAGGGATTATTCCAGTCGGAACTCCGGTCGAACTGGTTATAGTAAATGTCACATGCGAGTTTTTTGTGGTTTCGGAGCAGGAATATGCGCACCGCTTCCGATATTTCGATCTTGTGCCCGCGCCCTCCCCATGTGATCCTTATATCCAAATGCCTCATCACGCTCCTGTCACTGTCTATATCCTGCATGACGGCGGCGTTCGTCTTTAGCTGTATGGCATGGGTCCGTGTTTTTGCCTGTATGGCTTTTCCGCAGTAGGGGCAGGTTATACGGTCATTGTGCCTTGCCTTTTTCCCGTCCGGCCTCTTAAATTTCCTGGCGCTTCCAGCCTTCCCACAGGCTGTGCAGCTCCATTGTTCGGAATCTTTGTCATAAAAGGCAAAGTCCTGGTTCCCCGATGCCGTCTTGACAATCCATTCGTTAAAATCTTCCGGAAGAGGAGGGATTTTGTTCATCAGGTTCCGGATGCGCTCCAGGCGGCGGCTCTCCTTTGACTTCCTCTGGTTGCTGTTGTAATCATTCTCCTTGTACCTGATGCGGGCCAGCGGTTTCATTGCGCTGAATCTCCCCGGAAGCAGCTCCTTTATCAATTTCTTATCCGCTTCAGAATTGATTGGTATGTTCCCGTCCAGGTCGTAATACCAGTAATGCGTCGCATCGTAATCGCACAAGGTCTGGAGCATTGTCTGCCTCCATATGCCGGTCTGGATATAATAGGCCTCGTATTCCCCTGTTATGGTGTTCATGCAGTACCGGCCAATCAGCTCTCTGTCCTTCCAGTAATTCAGTATCAGGATTTCCTCTGTGGCCTGAGCGGTCAACACCGCCCCGTCCTGGTCCGGCAGCACCGGCTCTGTTTTTAATACGCTGCTCCGCTTCATCCCTCTGCCTCCTTCGGTTCCCTGCCTTCCAGGGTGTACCATGTATTCGGTTTTATGTTTCCGTTTACTTCAAACAGCCTTGCCTCCTCTATCCCGCCGTTTACTTCCCGGATTAATCCCAGGACACTGCCGACTGCTCCCCTGACTTTGGGATGCGGTCCTCTGGCAATTGCCATGCTTCCCTCGTTCCGTGCCTCTGCCTTATCCTTCCTGACGCTGCAGCACTGCATGTTCACCTCCCACTCCCGGAGCGGATGCTTAACCATATACATCATGGCACGGCCTGCCAGCTCCTTGAGGGACAGCTCCTTTAACAGGGTGATTTCCGTGCAGGCAAGCTGGGTATCGGTTCCTCCCAGTTCGTCCAGGCTCCCGGATGCCTCTACCAGGAAATACCGGTTTCCGCATCCAAGCGGATACCACCGCAGGCACTCTAACGGGTACTCGGCACAGTGGGCGCCTGAATTCTGGCATTTGGATTTACTTTCCTTTATGGTCTTTCCTATTTCGTACTGGAACCTTCCCTTTCCGCAGGTGCAGGTCAGGTCCGCGTTGAATCCTTTGTATGCAAGCATCTTACCGCTCCTTTCCCAGATAATATTCTGTGATGATTTTCTTGGCGCGTCCCATCCCGGGTATTCCCAGCGTTACCTTGTAATTGATTCTGACCAACTTTAGGATTTCGCTGTCTACCGGCCGTTGGTTTTTCATGCTCCATTCCAGCAGGGCGGCAATACAGCCCTTGAGGCTCTTGCCTTTCCGCCTGACGGCCACGGCCATCTCCGGGTCCTCCGCGCATCTCAGCTTGATGTACTGCAGCCAGTCCTCCATGATTTCGTATGGCTTTAGTTCTTTTGCCTCGATGTCCAGTTTCCCGTAGGCGGCCATGAGCGGGGTTACAAAGGCCGCCACGCAGCCGTCTATAAAGTCCATGGCATCCTCCCTGTCTATCCCGTTTTCCTCCGCGATGGCAAGAATAGCCTCGTTGTCTCCTTCCTTCCTCTGCGCCGCTGCTGCCCGGTTCATTTCATCCGCACTGTCAAATTCTCCAAATTTATCAAACATTCCGTTTCGCCTCCTCTATGTAAATTTCTCTTACCGTACTGGCGGAGATTCCCACTAAGCAGGATATCTGCGCATAGGTCATCCCCTTGTTTCTGAATGTCATAATTCGGCCCGCGTATTCCCTCCTGTTTACTCGGCGGCGGCCTGGGGCTTTTTCTCCTTTAGGTCCGCTGTCGTTGGAGCATGGTATCCCCATTTCCTTGCGCATTGACCGTATTTCCCGCTCCAGCTGCTTCTGTGTCATACGGTTTAGCCGGATGGCCTCGCCCCATGTCATACTTGTCTCATATACATTTCCTCTTACCCCGTGATAGGCCATGGTTACGATGTGCTCATACGGTTTGATGACTGACATCTTTTCCAGGATGGCTTCCTCATCACCCTTCCGGCGCGGCCTGTAGCAGTACAGCCTGTCCCCTTCCTTTATCCGGCGTTTAAATGCCTCAACTTCGAGCGGTTCAATGCCGCCTTTCACTTTGTCGTTCCCGGGCTTTCCCCCAGTATTTACTCGGTCTTTCCGGGATTCTTCCTGATGAGATTTCATGTTATCTTCCCTTTCTAAATTCTGACTGCATCCACAGTCTGTATTCATGGTATTCGTCCGTAAACAGATATAAGTGCCGGCCCAGCTCCTGAAGGATTTTTTCCCAAAGGTCCGCGTTCTTTACAGGCGTTCCCTTGGCATTCCTCCACTCATTTTTCTGCCATTGTCCGGCCCAGCTGTTCTGCATTGCGTTGATAATGTGCTGACAGGTGGTGTATATCCGCAGCCCGCATGGGCAGTTCAGGCGGCCCAAGGCCTCTGCCAGGGCCGTGAGTGCAAGCCGGTTCTCTGTGGCCCGCTCCATGGCTCCCCGTCCCTCCCTGGTGGCCGGAACCCCGTTCCTGATGCATTCCAGGATGTAGATATACTCCCCGTTCTTCCTGGCCGGCCCATGGAATGAGGTTTCTATGTAAATGTTTACGTCCTGCATTTTCCCCTGCTCCTTTCCGGTTCCCAGTCGCTTGGCTTTGGATTGAGCTTTACCATCACATATCTCTGATAGGGGTATCCCGCCTTGTCAAATCCGTTATAAAGGCTGTCCGGCAGGATGTAATACCCCTCCCTGGGCTTCGGGTCCATCTCCCATCCCTTCTTTACCTTTACGGTTTTATATTTTGGCGGCGGCTCTATCAGATTCCGGGAGCAGGAATAGCGCTGCCTGACCGGGCAGTCCTCCTCCCTGAAGGTCTTTTCTGTCTCCTTGATTAAGTATTTGGCCAGCTGCTGGTATTCTCCGCTGTCGTAAAGGGATACAAACTTCGGGTTCCCTTTCCCCTTCCATATCTCCCTTACAAAGTCCGCCGTGGTTTTCTTTCCGTCGTTGATGTTGTTTAAAATGATATGGTGGTGTATCCGCTTCCTCTTATACTCCGTTACCAGGATATACTTCAGCGGATGGCCGCGCCTCTTATACCGGTCCCGCATCCGGTCCAGGAAATTTGCAATGTACTCCTGGGCCGTCTCTTTATCGGGCTTGTCCCGATATGTGAGGGTCACATGCCAGTCGCCCGGCTTAAAGTTCGCATTAATCTTTCTGGCCAGCTTCCGGGCCGCCTGCCTCATGTTGGCCTCCTGTATTTCTTCCCGGCTTTTCTTTTCTCTTGGTGTACTTTTTCCTCCCCGGTATTTCCTTGGGATGCATTTGATTATCTCTATCGTGGCACCCGCCTTGTACTCTATCAATTTATACCTGTGCATCTGCCCACTCCCCCGCTAAGTCTAATCCCTTTTATCAAGTCATATGGCGGATAAAATCCGCCTTATTTCTTGACTTTTCGGCCGCCCACAGGTATAATGTATACATGGTTTTTTTGGTCTGTGGAGGACCGGCTCCTGAAGCCACTGCAATAGCTTCAGGAGCATTTTTTATTGTCAATGTTCATCCGGTTCCGTCCCTGCTTCCTCATCGCCTTCCCTTTCCATGAGGCGGTCATATTCCTGTTTCCAGGCCATCGCCCTCTTCATCTCTCCTTCCAGGTCGTTATACTCCCCTCCGGTATCTCTGTACTCAGTAAACCAGGATTTAAGGTTGTCCCAATGTTCATCCAGCTCCTCCTGGTCGTCCTGGCCCTTGACTTCCGTTTTGTTTATGTGCTGGATGGATTCCCACTCGTATGTGGCATCCTCCAACAGCTCCATGTCAATCAGCCAGGCCAGGAAGCTCATGTCCCAGAACGCGGAGAAACCGCACCGGCTAAACCACTGGTTTATATACATCCGTTCGTCTGAACCATTCGTTCCTTCCCCGCCTATCAGGTCTGCAATGAAGTTTTCTATTAGTTTGCCGGCTGTCAGGCTCGCGCCTCCCGCCTTCTTGCAAAACTGCTCCATATCCTCGTCGGACAATTCGATTGTTAAGATTCTTCTTTTTTTCATGTCGTCCCTCCTAAAAGGCTATCATTACATATGCGATGACAGCTGCCGCTACCATCGTCATTCCAGTTGCCCACATCAGCAGCAGGATAACCCATCCGTAACTCAATCTGTGCCTCCTGCTGCCACAAATCATCAGTATCCACTGTTTTCCCCTGATATTGGTAATAGCCACTGTGTCTGGGCTAACATGGTCTAGGCGCCAGTCTGATTCTCCTACCCAATACTCAAGTGGGATGACTAATTCAATCTTTCGTTTCATTTTGTTTTCTCCTGAATTATTTATAAGGCTTGTCCTTCAGGGCTGCCTTTAGGCAGACCCCTCCTTAGCACTGTTTTCCCGTTTTTTTACAGCAATTACTTTGATGTCGGCGTGCTCACGGGCTCCGATTATCTGTGCAATGGCTGTAAATGCCTTGTGCATATCAATCTTACATGCATCGTTTTCTTTCATCTCACCACCCCTCTCTGGTAGATTGTATGTGGTACTGGTTGTACTTCTTACGTTGTCCCTCACGCTTTCCTGCTGGTAATCATCCCCTCACTGTGATACAATTTTCTTAACAACCCCTCCAGGTTGAAATAAACAAAAAAAGGAGTGACTTTATGTCTTCATTCAATCCATTTTCAATTCCATCATCTTTGCTAAACGAAGCTACTATTAAATTTGATGTGGAGCGCGACAATTCTGTTATTTGCTCTTCCCGCGGATTCTTCTGTGGAAAAAACTACCCGAGCACTATCCAACTTGTTGAGAATGTTGATATCAAAAACGGTGATTGGCTCATTGATACTACTACAAACCAACGCTATTATGTTTTAGATGCCCACCCCATCATAGTTGGCGGCCAGCCAGTAGACTGGATGGTGAAGTACCAAACGGAACTTGAATATAAGCAACAACTAAACGTAAACAACAATTCAACTACTATCAATATTCACTCTGTCAACGGGAATTCCGCTATTGGAAGTCAAGCTAATGTCGTATTTAACATTGGTTCTAATTTATCTGACATTGAAGCTATTATTGAAAAACTTTCTCCAACAGAACAAACAGAGGCCAATGAACTCCTCACGATTTTAAAAGATACCACTGAATCTAATCATCCAATATTGGTTGAAGGCGCTTTATCCAAGTTCTCGAATCTTATCAAAAAGCATTCTGACCTTCTCATCGCTATCGGAGGATGGGCTGTACAGTTGTTGATAGGAACTAAATGACATCTTATTTTTATTAGCAACACTTTTACAGAACTCATGATTTAGATTTGTCATACATATCTGGCCTTGAAGTGCAAGTTCAAGGTCGGATATTTTTTTCTCCATAACCATCCACTTTTTCCTTGGTATCCACATTTTTCTCACCTCTCTTCCTATTTGGTTTCCAATGTGACGCCTTTTAACTGACCTTCTCCTCCACACCAGCACCCAGAGCGAAACCTTTGACGATACCCAGTAATTCCTTTTTTCTACTCTCTGGCACTTTAAGGACGACCTCGCGGATAAGTTCGTCTGCATCCTGCTTCTTCTCTTTAATGGATTCCTCAATATTTATCATGTTCATATTCTCACCTCGCTTTTTGTTTAATTGAGTATCTGCTACACATTATAGTTGAATAGCTCACCTTTGTCAACACATATTTTGCTTTTCTGTTGACTTACTACACAAAAAGTAGTATTATAACAACATGATGGAAAGGTGGTGAAATAATGAATGAAAGACTTACTGAATTAAGAAAAACTCTCGGATTAAGCATGGAAAAGTTTGGGGCTAAAATTGGTGTGACCCGTTCTGGAATAAGTAAAATGGAAGCCGGAGCATCCGGATTATCTGAACAAACCATCTTGTCTATATGTAGAGAATTCCGAGTAAATTACTTCTGGTTGACAGAAGGAAAAGGTGATATGTTTACAGGAACCCCTAAGACGGTTGTGGATGAGTTGGCAGAAGATTATGAGCTGGATGACATAGACAAGAAAATTATAGAAAAGTATCTTGAATTGGATGCTGAAAAGAGAAAAATACTGAAAGACTATTTAAAGAGTATATTTACATAAAGAAAACGGGCTATTCGCCCGTTCTCTTGATAAAATATTTATGTACATAATTGAATATGCGCTTTAGATGCTCACTGTTGTCAATCTGTTCCAGCATTGCAACTATACATCTTTTGTATTCTTCATTACTCATAATATGTACCACCCTTTCCCTGTAGCCGTTATAACGACTATTTTACTATTTGAACGTGATGGCTGTTGAAAATCCTCGAAATATGTAGTTTTGTCCACTATTGTGGACAAGGTCCAGGATTCAGCGCTTTACATTCACTGTGAACAGTTTCGCAGGCGGCACGCCTAATGCCAGGGAAAGGAGGCACATGGTATGCAGAGTGGGCTCCCGCTGACCGTTTTCGATAAAGTTTATCTCAGATTTGCTGATGCCTGATTTTTCAGAGAGTTCCCGGAGGGTTATCTTTTTTTCCTCCCTGACCTCTTTGATATGAAAGATTATTTCAACATCCATTTCATCACCTCGCAGATAGTATCTACATTAGATGATGAAACAATTCAGAACTTACGTTCTTTTTTATTATATCAGAACATTTGTTCTATTTCAATATGTAGAATTAAATAGCCGTAGGCTTTTTAATAATATTATATCCATAGGAGGAATAGTTATATGAGAAAGACAAAATTAATCATGGTGGCTGCACTGTCATCCGTGGCGATTACTGCTTGCGGAGGAAGTTCCACTCCATCCGAAACAACGGCTTCGGCAGCAATTGAAACAACAGCGCCAGCAGGGATGACAACTGTGACGGCGGTAGAAACCGCAGTTGAAACCGAGGCTGCTAAAGAGGAGGCTCCGGTAGAAGATGATAGCATTCCAGCAGAATATAAGTCGGCACTTAAAAAGGCTGGATCTTACAGTGATATGATGCACATGTCTAAGATTGGTATTTTTAAACAGCTTACCTCTGAATACGGCGATAAATTCTCTGAGGAAGCTGCTCAGTATGCCGTTGATAATATGACGGCTGATTGGAATGATAACGCCTTAAAAAAAGCCCAGGACTATAGTGAAACAATGCATATGTCCAAGCAGGGGGTTTATGACCAGCTTACCTCTGAGTATGGCGAACAGTTCACGCCGGAAGAAGCACAGTATGCCGTCGATAATGTGAATGCTGACTGGAAGGCAAATGCACTGGTAAAAGCAAAAGACTATCAGGATACCATGAATATGTCTCCAGCAGCAATCAAGGACCAGCTTGCATCTGAATATGGCGAAAAGTTCACTCAAGAAGAGGCGGATTATGCCATTGAAAACCTTAATTAACTGTAACAATATTTAGTAAATGGCGAAAGCCGTCCAGTGCTTCCAACACAGAACGGCTTTCACGTAGATTCTCTTACCGAGCTTCCCTGATTGATATAATCTGTCTCGCAAGCAAATTATATCATTTCTGATGCGTCCTTGGCAAGGGGCGTATTAATTTTACTCTTTTTTTCATATGTTTAGATAGGAGATGATTAAATGAAAAATAATTTATTAAGGGTAGCGCTTTACATCCGTGTATCCTCAGAAGAACAGGCGAATTCGGGTGATTCCATCCGCGACCAAAAAGAGCGATGCGAAAAGTATATTGCTGACCATGAGAACATGGCTCTGCAGGATACATACATTGATGATGGTATATCTGGTCAGAAGCTAAAAAGGGATGATTTCCAGCGCCTCCTCCAGAGCGTAAATGACCACAAAGTCGATCTCATCATATTCACCAAGTTGGACCGATGGTTTCGAAACCTAAGGCATTATCTTAATACGCAGGCCGTCCTTGATAAGAATGATGTCAGTTGGACCGCCATAGACCAGCCCTATTTTGACACATCAACGCCCTACGGCCGGGCTTTTGTGGCGCAATCCATGACATGGGCGGAGTTGGAGGCTCAGAACGGCGGCCAGCGTGTGAAGGATGTATTTAAAACCAAGGTACAGCATGGCGAAGTCATAACAGGCAAAGTATTGCGTGGGTATTGTATTCAGGATAAACATCTGGTCCTATCAGATGAGGCTCCCGCTATGTATGACAGCATAGCCTTTTTTCTTCGGACTCAATCAATGGGTAAAACCATCAAGTATATGCAGCAGACCCATGGCATTACCATGACTCTGCAAAACTTTAGAAACTCATATCTGCGCAACGAAAAATTGACCGGCCGGTACAGGGGTGTGGAGAATTACTGTCCCCGGCTTATATCCGACGAAATGTTTGCGCAGGCGCAGAAGCTCCTTGATGAGAAGCGCAATGTCCGTGTCAGTCAGAAGTATCCATATATTTTTACAGGTCTGCTTGTATGCTCAGAGTGTGGTTATAAAATGTCTGGATGCCATATTAATGTTGTTGTCAAAAAGAAGGGGGAAGTGTACCGATATCGATACCCCGCATATGAGTGCAAGCAATATGGGGCTTATCATAGATGTAATAACGGAGGAGAAATTCGTGAATCAAGAATTGAGGAATATCTGCTGGAGCATATTGGCGAAGAAATTGATAAGTATATGGCCGACTATGATGCATCCGGCCAGGCCATCATTGATAACCGTGCCAAAAAGAATAAGATTCGTAGAAAGCTGGATCGGCTGAAGGAGCTGTTCTTGAATGAGCTTATAACACTTGATGAATACAAACTGGACCGGGAGGCCCTGGAAGCCCAGCTTGAGCAAATACCGGACACAGAAGAACCCAAAAAGAATCTAATTGAGCTGAAGCACCTTTTAGATAATGATTTTAACATCTTGTACAAAGATTTTAGTAACGAAGAGAAGCGCCTGTTCTGGCGTTCCATTATCAAAGAAATACAGGTACCCAAAAGCGTGAATCGCCATAGGAAATATAAGATAATGCCTTTATAATTTTGTTTTACCTCTAACACATTGTAACCGACAGGAAACTGGCCGGGAAAAACCGTGACCAATGCCCAGGGCTACTGTAAGACAAGGGAACACAGCTACGTGCTGGTAGATATCCCCGGCACCTACTCCCTCATGGCCCACTCCACGGAGGAGGAAGTGGCCCGCAACTTCATCTGCTTTGGCGGAAGCGACGGGGTTGTGGTGGTTTGCGATGCCACCTGTCTGGAGCGCAACCTGAACCTAGTGCTTCAGACCATGGAAATATCGGACCGCGTCCTGGTATGTGTGAACCTGATGGACGAAGCCGCACGCAAGAATATTACCATTGACCTTAAAGGTCTGTCAGAAAAGCTGGGAGTACCCGTGGCCGGCACCATTGCCAGAAAAAAGCAAAGCCTTGACCAGCTGATGAAACAGTTGGATGGCCTGGTGGAAGGTACCCAAACAGCCTCCCCCTACCAGGTGGAGTATTCCCCCATTATTGAACAGGCCATCGCCATGGCAGAGCCTGCCGTAAAGGGCAGAGTGGAGGGAAAGGTCAATTCCCGCTGGCTCACCTTAAAGCTTCTGGACAGCGACCCGTCCCTCATGAAGGAATTAAGGGAATATCTGGATGAGGACATACTGGAAGTGCCTGAGATAAGCCTTGCCCTGTCACAGGCCAGGGAGCATCTGGCCAAATACGGCATTACCAATGAAATCCTAAAGGACCGCATCGTGGCTGCCCTGGTTGCATCGGCAGAGAAAATATGCCGTGATACGGTCCAGTTCCACAAAAACGGATACAATGAAGGTGACCGGAAGCTGGATAAGATTCTAACCAGCCGTTTCACAGGTTATCCCGTCATGATCGGAATGCTGGCCGTGGTATTCTGGCTGACCATCACAGGCGCCAATTACCCCTCCCAGATGCTGGCGGACGCCCTGTTCCGCCTCCAGGACCAGCTCACAAAAGCCTTCATGGCTGTGGGCGCTCCCCCATGGCTTCACGGTCTGCTGATTTTGGGAGTCTACCGGGTCCTGGCCTGGGTTGTCTCGGTGATGCTGCCGCCCATGGCTATTTTCTTTCCTCTGTTTACCCTGCTGGAGGACTCGGGTTATCTTCCCAGGATTGCCTATAACCTGGATAAACCCTTTAAGAGCTGCCATGCCTGCGGCAAACAGGCTTTAACCATGTGTATGGGATTCGGATGCAACGCAGCGGGCATCGTGGGCTGCCGCATCATTGATTCTCCCAGGGAGCGGCTCATTGCCATGATAACCAACAACTTTGTGCCCTGCAACGGAAGGTTTCCCACCCTAATCGCCATTATCTCCATGTTTTTTGTGGGCGTATCCGGAGGTGCCTTTGACTCCATGCTGTCAGCCCTGCTCCTGACCCTGTTCATTGTCCTGGGCGTATGCATGACTTTCGCGGTCTCCAAAGTTCTTTCCATGACCGTGTTAAAGGGAATCCCTTCCTCCTTCACTCTGGAGCTGCCTCCTTACCGGCGTCCGCAGATTGGCAAGGTGATTGTCCGTTCCGTCTTTGACCGGACCCTGTTCGTTCTGGGAAGGGCCATTGCGGTGGCCGCCCCTGCCGGCCTTTTAATCTGGATTATGGCAAATGTGCAGCTGGACGGCATCACCCTGTTGGCCCACTTTTCCGGCTTTCTGGATCCCTTTGCAAGGCTTCTTGGAATGGACGGCGTGATTCTTATGGCATTTATCCTGGGGCTGCCTGCCAATGAAATCGTAATTCCCATCATCATCATGGCCTATATGGCACAGGGAAGCCTTTTGGAGTTTGACAGCCTGGCGCAGCTGAGGGATTTACTGGTGAATAACGGCTGGACCTGGATTACCGCTGTCAGCACCATGCTCTTCTCTCTGATGCACTGGCCCTGCACCACCACCCTTCTTACCATCCGCAAGGAATCGGGCAGCCTAAAATGGACTGCCATGTCCTTCCTTGTGCCTACGGTCTGCGGTATCGTACTGTGCTTTGCCTTTGCAACAGTGGCCCGGATGTTTGTATAAGGAAGATCTACCCGGCACGTACGGCAGAGCGCAAAAAAGATGGGACAGCAGCACACATATTCCTGTGCTGTGTCCCATCCTTATTATACTTCATCAATCAAATATCGTACCCTGCGGATTAATACATTCCGCCCATATCAGGTGCTGCCGGGCCTGCTGGAGCCGGCTCCTTGATGTTGGCAACAACTGTCTCGGTTGTCAGCAGTGTGGAAGCAACGCTGGTAGCGTTCTGAAGTGCGCTTCTTGTAACCTTTACGGGATCCAGGATGCCTGCTTCAATCATATCCACATACTCTTCCT
>UMIC01030650.1_pt1 | contig 17293 bp, 12 predicted proteins | sample 1965681 | NCBI WGS metagenome assembly UMIC01 (sample SAMEA4836114, study PRJEB28245) | human gut metagenome | biome: gut microbiome; material: fecal sample | place: Denmark | collected 2008
GTATTGTGGATATTTTGTGGATAAAATGGGGATAACTAAATTGTACCACTATATATAGTTTCAAAAAGTCTATATATGCCTACAAATTTTACATTCTTTTTTATTTATCTACATATTTCGACAAAATTATTTATAATTTATTCACCACTTTTTACTCTTTATCCACCTTTTATCCACCAATAACTGTGGATAACTTAACAAATTTGTTTATAACCTATATATTTACTATAATTTAGTCTGTGGAAAAGTAACTTTTCATAATATATTTACTACATTTGTGTGGTATATTTAAACAAAGTGTGAATAGCCATATTTAGGGCAAAAAAAAGCCCTGCACTTTCGCACAGGGCAAATAAAAATCGGAATTAAATTACTTTAAAGTAACCTTAGCGCCAACTTCTTCAAGCTTAGCCTTTGCAGCTTCAGCATCTTCCTTAGATACGCCTTCCTTAAGAACCTTAGGAGCACCGTCAACGATTTCCTTAGCTTCCTTAAGACCAAGACCAGTTACTTCTCTAACTACCTTGATAACCTTAATCTTTTCAGCGCCTACTTCTGTTAATTCTACGTTGAATTCAGACTTTTCTTCGCCTGCAGCAGCACCATCGCCTGCAGCAGCAGCAACTACAACACCTGCAGATGCAGATACACCAAATTCTTCTTCAGCTGCCTTTACTAAATCGTTAAGCTCTAAAACAGAAAGCTCTTTAACAGCTGCAATAATTTCTTCAATTGATAACTTAGCCATTTTAATATCCTCCGTTAATTTTAAATATAATTAGTTTCTAGGCGACTAATTCGCCACAATTTCTGCAAATAACAATTAAGCTTCTGCAGTTTCGTCCTTGTCTGCAATAGCCTTGATAACTCTTGCAAAACTTGCCATTGGTCCCTGGAAAGAACCAAGTAATCTTGAGAGAAGTACTTCTCTTGATGGGATGTCTGCAACTGCAACCATACCCTTAGCATCGTAGCAAGTACCTTCGATAACACCAGCCTTGAATTCAAGAGTCTTAGCTGTCTTCATATACTTACTAAGAATACCAGCAGCTACTGTTGGGTCATCATAACAGATAGCGATAGCACTAGGACCTTCAAAGTAATCCTTTAAGCCTTCGAACTGTGTACCTTCTACTGCGAAGTTCATCATTGTGTTCTTGTAAACTTTGTAATCAACGCCTGCTTCTCTTAACTGCTTACGAAGTTCAGTATCCTCTGCAACAGAAAGACCTCTAGCGTCAACAAGTACAGCAGAAGTAGCCTTTTCAAGCTTTTCCTTAATTTCGTTTACAACAACCTGCTTCTGTTCAACCTTTGCCAAAACTTACACCTCCTATAATATTTATGGAAGCCGTATAAAAAAACCCTGTCGGGCAGACAGGGTGAAAAATACAAATCAAATGTATCCTCGGTAGGTAGTTCCACGTTACGACCATTGTCACCTACTGTCTACGGCACTTTTTGTATTATACTAAATTTATAATCTCTTGTCAAGAGTTTTTTTATTTTTTTCTTTCAATTTCTGATTCTGATATTTCATCATAGCGAGAAATGTTCATAAGGATACCCATACAAGCCATCATAATTACCATTGATGTACCACCATAGCTTATGAAAGGCAATGGAATACCTGTGTTAGGCATTGAGTTTGTAACAACGGCAATATTGATAATAACCTGTACAGCAATCATAACTGTAATACCTGTTGCCATAAGCATAGCAAACATATCGTCTTTATGATTTATTGCAATTACAATACCTCTCCATACAAGTATGGCAAACAATATTACTACAATAGCAGCACCGAACCATCCCAATTCTTCGCAAATAATGGCAAATATAATATCGTTGTGGGCTTCTGGCATATAGCCAAGTTTCTGACGAGAACCACCTATACCAAGACCAAACATACCACCACTTGCTATGGCATAAAGGGACTGAACAATCTGGTAACCTGTACCTTCCAAGTCTGAGAATGGGTCACGCCACACCCTAACTCTATCGGAACGGAAACCTGTACCAAAGGTCATCGCAAGTACGCCTACTACACCAAGTACACCAATAGGTATAACTCTGGAAATTTTAGGAGTAGCCACAAAGAACAGTGAACAGCTTACTACACCAAGTACAATGGCTGTACTAAGGTTTTCTTTGGCTACAAGACCTGTAGGCACAGCTACTATCAAGAAATAAATACCAACACCTTTCCAAGTGTCAAATATTTCAGGCATTTGAGAAATAATAGTTGAAAGCACTATAATTACGGCTAATTTAGCTATTTCCGAAGGCTGGAACCCCCATAACCATCTCTTAGCACCACCGGCTTCTGTACCAAAAAAGAGAACCAGTACCAAAAGTATATTTGCTATTACATAGCCAATCATAGCAACTTTTTTCCACTTCTTATAAGAGAATTGAGAACATAAAAACATTACTACGAAACCGGCTCCTGACCAAAGCAATTCCTTTTTCAAATAGTAATAAATGTCCCCTATTTTACCTCGGCCTGCTGTATAGTAACTAGACGAGAAAACCATTACTATACCAATAGCAACCAAAAGAATAACACAAAGAAGGAGAATATAGTCTGTACTACCCTTTATTCTAATTTTATTATCAGCCTTTGGCGTTGAACCAAAACCATATTTAGTCGGGATATTCATTTATTTCACCTTACCTAAATTTTTTACATAATCCTTAAATATTTCGCCTCTCTGCTCATAAGACTTAAACATATCCCAACTTGCACAAGCTGGTGAAAGGAGTACACAATCTCCGTCTTCAGCATTTTCAACACAAAGGTCAATAGCCTTTTCAAATGTATCAGCTACTTCATAATTCTTAAAATCTATGTTGTTAAGGCACTTTACAATATTGTCCTTTACCGCACCAATAACAGCTACAAACTTTACTCTGTTAGGGAAAAGGTCAACCCATTCCTGAAAATCTGAGCCCTTGTCATAACCACCTGCAATAAGGCAAATAGGACTCTTCATAGCTAAAACAGCCTTTATTGAGGCATCTGGATTTGTACCCTTTGAATCATTGTAATAAGCAACATTATTATATGTAGTAACATATTCTATTCTATGTTCAACAGCTACAAACTCTCTTAATACCTTTCTGATTGTGTCCATAGGAACACCTACAGCAACGGCACAGCCTACTGCTGCCATAGCATTTTCCACATTATGACCACCGAGAATATTGAGTTCGTCAATGTCCACAACTTTTTCGTTATAACCAAGACAGTTAATATATATGCTCTTTTCATCTGAGTATATACCATCTTTATTTTTGCCATCAAGAGAGAAGTAAACAACTTTTGCCTTTGTTCTGTCTGCCATACCACAAGTAACTTCATCGTTGTAATTTAATACACAGTAGTCATTTTCGTCCTGATTTTCAAAAACTCTTTCCTTAGCAGCAATATAGTTTTCAAGAGTATGATGTCTGTTAAGGTGGTCTGGTGTGATATTGAGAACAGCACTTACCTTTGGCTTAAATGTATCAATAGTTTCAAGCTGGAAACTAGAAAGCTCTGCTACAACACAGCCGTCTTCTGTAGTATCAAGACAACAGTCAGCAAAAGGATTTCCTATATTACCTACAACATATGAATTCTTAAAATAAGCCTTTAAAATTTCGCCTACAAGAGTTGTAGTTGTTGTCTTACCGTTAGTACCTGTAATGCCAATAACCGGAGATTTACAGAAAAGCCATGCAAGTTCAATTTCACCCATAACCTTTACTCCTGCCTTTTTAGCCTTTTCTACAAAAGGTAAATCAGTAGGAACACCAGGGCTCATAACAAGAATATCCATACCCTCTACAATATCATCTGGATTTGCACCTAAAAATAAATTAATACCCTCTGATTTAAGTTCAGATACAACATCTCCAAGCTTGTCCTCTGTTTTAGCATCCTGTATTGTAACTTCTGCTCCTAATTTTTTTAAAAGTCGAGCAGCTGAAATACCACTTTTAGCTACGCCACTAACCAATGCTTTTTTATTTTTGAAATCCATAATCTATTCTTCCTCCTAGAAAAGATTTTTGCTTGCTACAAAACCTAATAAACATAATACAGCAGTTGCAATAGTGAAAAGTTCAACAACCTTAATACCCTGCAAACCACTTAATTCAAAATGGTGGTGGATTGGTGCCATTTTGAAAATTCTCTTACCACCGGTAAGCTTGAAATAACCTACCTGAATCATAACTGAAAGAGATTCACAAACATATACAAAACCTACAATAACAAGCATTATAGGCATTTTTGTAAGTATAGCCACACTCGCTACAAAACCACCTAATGCAAGTGAACCGGTATCACCCATAAATACCTTTGCAGGATATGAGTTGAATACTAAAAAACCTAATAATGCACCTATTGCAGCACCACAAACTGGAATAAGTCCCTTGTTTACAGCATATGCAATAAATACAAAGTAAGTTGCTACAAGTACAGTAACACCAGATGCAAGGCCGTCAAGACCGTCTGTTAAGTTTACACTATTTACTGTACCAACCATTACAAAGAAAAGGAAAGGCACATAAAGCCAACCTAAATTAATGTAAAAACCTTTTGTAAATGGCACATAAATTTCTGTGCCAAAATCATTCATCTTTAACAAGTAAATCGCAAAAAGGATTGTTACTATAAGCTGGAAAACAACCTTCTGCCAAGCTCTCAAACCAAGAGAACGTTTCTTAACAACCTTAATATAGTCATCAAGAAAACCTACAAGTCCATAACCTACTGTAATAAGTAATACTACAATAGCATCGGGGTTGTCCTTTACAAAGAACAGAGTTGCAATAGCAAATGCACCAATCATAAATATACCACCCATAGATGGTGTACCCTGTTTCTTTAAATGTGACTTTGGTCCGTCATCTCTTACGTTCTGTCCGAAATTATGAAGTTTCGGAATAACAAATGCTCCTAAAACAACACAGGCAATAAAAGCAATAATTAAAGCATATGCTGCTGAAAATAAATCGTAATTCATATTATTTAATCTCCTTTATTCTTTCTGTTGTTTTTTCAAAGTGCATACCTCTGGAAGCTTTTATTAATATAGTCATTCCGTCCTCGAGAATGTTGCCCATTTTCTCCCAGAATTCTTCCTGTGTAGGGAAGTAATATACATTTTCTTTTCTTAAGCTCAATGCTCCCTCGTACATAGACTTACTTATTTCGCCTATGCAAACAAGGGTGTCAATATTTTTCTCTATAGCATACTGACCTACTTCGCTATGGAGCTTTGGTCCAAAATCTCCAAGCTCAAGCATATCACCTAATATACAACAGCTTTTACCCTCAACCGGAGCAACTACATCAATACCAGCCTTTGTAGAGTTTGGATTTGCATTATATACGTCATTTACTATTGTATATCTGTCTGTCTTTACAATATCCATTCTCATTTTTGTTGGTACAAAGGACTCAATACCCTTTTTAATTTCATCTGCATTAAGACCAATCTTTAAGGCAATAGCAGTTGCTGCCATAGCATTACTTACCATATGAAGTCCCGGTACAGGAATATCTACATCAAAGGAAACATCTTTTGTATGTATAGTACAAGAAATACCCTCTATTCCCTTTGGCTGAATATTGTCTGCATAAACCTCTGCATTTTTATCATTCATTGAAAAATAGCAAATATTCTTGTATTTATCCTTTACAGTAACAAGCATATCGTCATCGCCATTGAGAACCTTATATCCGTCCTCCATAGACTCAAACATTTCACATTTAGCCTTTAAAATGCCTTCTCTTGAGCCTAAATTTTCAATATGGGAAACACCAACATTTGTAATAACAGCCATATCAGGATTTGCAATATGAGTAAGATAGCTAATTTCTCCAAAATGGTTCATACCCATTTCAATAACAGCACATTCTGTGTCATCCTCTAATCTGAAAAGAGTAAGTGGAACACCAATATCATTGTTAAAATTGCCTTCTGTTTTCAAAACATTGTATTTCTGTGCAAGAACAGATGCCACAATATCCTTTGTTGTTGTTTTACCTGTACTTCCTGTAATACCAACAACAGGAATTTTATGAATAAAACGATAATATCTGGCTAAATCACCTAAAGCCTTGTGAGTATCTTCAACCATAACTACAGGAACAGTAGTATTAACTTCTTCCTGAGAAATAACAGCTACCGCTCCATTTTCAACAGCTACATCTATAAACTTGTGACCGTCAAAAGACGCTCCCTTTAGTGGAATAAACAATGCTCCATTAGAAATAGTTCTTGTATCAGTAGAAACGGCTGTAACAACAGCATTATCTCCTATAAGTCTACCCTCAACAGCCTTAGCAATTTCTTCTAAAGTAAGTTTCATTTTATAATTCCTCCAAAGCTTCCTTGGCAACTTCTACATCGTCAAAGTGAATAGTCTTATCCTTGAAAATTTCGTAGTCCTCGTGACCCTTACCGGCAATTACAACACTATCTCCAGCCTTTGCAATAGCAACAGCTCTAAAAATAGCTTCTTTTCTATCAACAATTTTTTCGTAATCATCAGTTACTGGGCGTACACCTTCTTCAACCTGATTGATAATGTCAATAGGTTCTTCAGACCTTGGATTATCAGAAGTAATAATAGAATAGTCACCTAATCTGGCAGCAATATCACCCATAATAGGACGCTTTGTCTTATCTCTGTCGCCACCACAGCCAAAGACAGTAATAACCTTACCCTTTGTAAACTCTCTAACAGCATTTAAAATATTTTCAAGACCGTCTGGAGTGTGAGCATAGTCTACAATTACATTAAATCCCTTGTTGTTTGGAACAGACTGTATTCTGCCCGGTACACCCTTTATGGCATTAATGCCAGTCTGAATATCATCAACAGCAATACCCATTGAAAGAGCAGCACCAATAACACCTAAAGCATTGTAAACACTAAATCTGCCAGGAACTTTTAAGTTAAAATCAACATCAGCACCGTTGATATTAACTGTAAATACTACTCTGTCCATTAAGTAGTGAATGTTCTTAGCCTGTAAATCACTAGGTTCATCAATACTGTAAGTAATAATGTTACAAGTAGCTTCATCAATAATCTTCTGACTCCACTTATCATCTACATTTATAATACCAATCTTACACATTTTGAATAACTTAGCCTTAGCAAGGCAGTAGTTTTCCATAGTCTTGTGGAAATCCAAATGATCCTGTGTAAGGTTTGTAAAAATACCAATGTTAAAGTCGATACCGTCAACTTTCTTTAATGCCAAACCATGAGAAGAAACTTCCATAACAAGGTCTTCTACATTTTCGTCAGCCATTAACTTTAATATGGCATTTAAGTCAAGAGTATCCGGAGTTGTACTTGTGGCAAACTTAATATCTCTTTTCTTGCCACCAATTCTTGTTTCAACAGTACCTATAACACCTGTTTTATGTCCTATTGTATTTAAAATAGATTCCATAAAATATGTTGTACTTGTTTTGCCGTTAGTTCCTGTAACACCAATCATATTTAACTTTTTAGATGGGTGTTCATAGAAATTGCCGGCTATAACAGTAAGAGCCTCTCTGCTTTCAGAAACCTTATATACTGTCATATCCTGTGGTAAATTTTCCACATCTTCCTCAACAATAACAGCTCTGCATCCCTTTTCATAAGCTCCACCAATAAAGCTATGACCATCAACCTTCATACCTTTAATAGCTACAAAAAGCACATTGCTTTCTGTCTTTCTTGAATCAATGGTAATGCTATTGATTTCCTGTTGCAAATCCCCCTGCAACAATGTACCGGATACGCCATTTAATATATCCTTTAATATCATAAGCTCTCTCCTTTATATATAGGCATAGTAAGCCTAGTATCAGATTTTACTTTTATATTTTATTATACACCATTTTCACAATTATGTATAGACAATAATTTTAGTATTTTGATTTATAACCGTTTTTTCCTTAGGGAACTGTTTAACTACAGTTTTTCCCTCACCTACAACCTGTAAATTTATATTGTTTTTTGTCAATTCCTGTCTTAATTTGTCTACATTTTGTCCTACATAATTTTCAACAGTAAATGTACCTATGCCTTTCATTTTTTGCTCATTTTCATTGTATATAGGCTCTATGCCTAAGTATGGCAAAGAGTTGGCAAGTATTTCTTTCATTACCGGACCTGCCACCTGTCCTCCATAGTATACCCCCTTTGGTTCATCAATAAGCACCAATGTAATTACCTGTGGTTTTTCAGCCGGAGCAAAGGCACAAAAACTGGCTATATACTTGCCTGAGCGTCTTGGTAATTTTTCACTTGTGGCAGTCTTTCCACCTATTCTAAAGCCGGGAATATAAGCCTTATTTCCTGTTCCTATTTCTACTACACTTTCAAGAATAGTTCTCATAGTGTCAGAGGTTTCCTTTGATAAAATCTGTGTTCCATTTCCATATTCAAACTCTTTCACAATATTTCCTTTTTCATCACTTAAAGCCTTAGCAACATGAGGTGTAACCAATCTACCACCATTTATAGATGCTGAAATAGCTCTTATAAGCTGTATTGGCGTAATCTGCAAGGATTGACCAAAGCCCATTGTGGCAAGTTCTACCGGTCCTATTTTATCCTTTTTGTACATAATACCAACAGCCTCACCAGGCAAATCTACACCAGTTTTTCTGTCAAAGCCAAATTTAATAAGGTAGTCATAAAATTGAGAACTGCCCAATCTTTCTGCTACATCCATAAAAACAGGGTTACAACTGTTTTGAACACCTTGTACAAAGGTTTCTGAGCCATGACTTCTAGGAGAACGCCAACACTTGATATATCTTCCACCTACTGTTCTACCGCCACCACAGTTAAAAGTGTCATCAGGTTTTACAACTCCAGCCTGTAAACCAGCCGATGATGTAATAACCTTAAATGTAGACCCCGGCTCATAGGTATCATTAATATTGAAATTTCTCCACATTTGATTTAAGGCATAGTTTTTGTCCTTTACTTCTTCCGTAGTATTTAATTTATATGGTTCGTTTAAATTAAAATCAGGTTTACAAGCCATAGCCAATATTTCCCCATTTTGTGGATTCATCATTATTACAGAACCTCTTTTTGCATTTTTACCTATAACAGCCTTTTCCAAGGTCTGTTCTGCATACTGCTGTAAATTAATATCTAAAGTCGTAACTAAATTGTAGCCCTCTTTTGCCGGCTTTCTATCCTGTTCACTATTTTTTAACTCGTCACCTCTACCGTCTGTCTGTGTCAGTATTTTGCCCTTTTCTCCCTTTAAATATTGTTCATACTTAGCCTCAAGACCTATAATCCCCTGATTATCCTTTCCTACAAAACCAATGACGTGGGAAGCTAAATTATTAAAGGGATAAATCCTCTGTATATCCTCATCAACAACAACACCTTTTAAATTAAGGTCTGCTATTTCCTTGCCCTTAGCCTTATCCACTTTTGTTTTTATACGCATTAAGGCAACTCTTTTGTTTATTTTTTCAAGAGTTTCTGTATAATCTAAGTCCAGTTTTTCTGAAAGTATCTTTGCAACCTTTTCAGGTTCTTTAACCTGTGCGTGAATAACGCTTATAGCAGAAACACTTTTAGATGTTGCAATAGGTGTATTGTTTCTATCTAATATTTGTCCCCTGACCGGAGAAATAAGTCTGTCCCTTGTCTGCTGTTCAAAAGCCAATTTCTGATAAAAAGGTCCTTTAAAATATTGTATGTAAAAAATTCTAAAAATAAGGCATAAAAGCAAAAACTCAAATACAAAAAGCATAAAAGCTAATCTGCGCCTTGATTTTAAGGTCACTCTCTCCATAATATCACCTGTATTTCTTTATATATTATATTATGAAAAAGGTATGTTAATAACAAAAAAGGTAGGCTTTTCGCCTACCTTAATATGTACAATTTATTTTATAAATCAAAAGCACATTCATCTTCTGTATTAGTCAACTCTGCCCATCTGGCAGTTCTGAATTTTGCATATTTTATCACATCTAATCCATATGAGCCTATGGAACAAGAGGCATTAACTTCAACAACTAGAGTTTTGTCATTGTCAGTTACACCAAAATCTATAGCATATGCCTTAGGCGAATCTGTAAAATCATTTATACAGCTTTCAATAACCTTATAATCCGGATATACTCTCCAATCTCCCTTATAGTGTCTGACATCTAACACTTTACCATATCTTACAAACACTCTATATTCAGATACAAAATTTACTATTTCGCTTACATAAACTTTTTGGTCTATCCCACACATTCCACAACCAATAAGGTCTTTTGCCTGTCTAACAATTCTGCCATTAAAGGTTTTATTATTTATAGGCTTTACAAATACATTCCATAATTCTGGATTTGAATTAATAGTATCTATTGTAGATTTCCATATTTTTCTACCAAAATATTTTCTTATACTTTTAGGATAATCAATATTCGGTACTTCTATTCCAAAATCATGTAATCTAGTTTTAACTGGTCCAAAAAAAGCAACTATTACATCATTTTTCTCTGATACTTTTAATTGTTCATAATTATGAAAAAATACTATTTCAAACCCCATTTCCTTAAAGCCTGCGTAAGCATTAAAAAAATCATAATCTAAAGGTAGCCCATTTTTATCACATTGTACGAAAACTTTCATTTTAACCCCTCATTTTCTTAATATTAATAAACTTATTGCACTTAATTTCACTATGAAAAAATGACAGCCATAAGACTGCCATTTACTCTACACAAAATCCACAAAAACTGTATTTGCCAAATCTAAACCTTTTCTTGTAAGTCTTATATTATCTCCACACTTTTCCAATAGCCCGTCTAAAATATGGGTATTTATTGCTTTTCCGTAAATATCATATATATCTTCATCATAAAGTTTTCGGAAATCATTTATATTAATGCCATCATTTCTTCTAAGACCTAAAAACATAAATTCGGAATAAATATCCTCTTTTGTAAGTTCTTCGTCTTCCACTACATAAGTGCCGGCAATATAGTCATTCATATTTTCAGTATTTTTAAGTCGATGATTATTTACAAGGCTTGATGCACCCAGACCAAAGCCTTTGTAATCTCCCCTTATCCAATACACATTGTTATGAACCGACTCTTTTCCCTCTTTTGCAAAGTTGGAAATCTCATATTGATGAAAACCTTTTTCTTTTAGAAAATCCTGTGCAAAATGGTACATTTCTCTATCCTGTATCTCATTAGGCAGGTTTAAGTCCATATCGTAAAAAGGCGTACCCTCTTCAATAATAAGACTGTAAGCTGAAATATGCTGAGGCTCTAAAGCACATACATTTTCAAGACTTTCTTTCCATTCCTCAAAAGTTTGGTCCGGCAAGTCAAACATCAAATCCACATTTATATTGTCAAAACCTGAATTTCTAGCCATAGTATAGGAATGTAAAAACTCCTCAACAGTATGAATTCTGCCTAGTTTTTTCAAGTGATGATTTTGCCAAGCCTGTAAACCCATACTTATTCTGTTAATACCAAAGGTCTTGTAAGCCTTTAATTTTTCTTCTGTCAATGTACCGGGGTTTGCTTCTATTGTAATTTCGCAGTTTTTATCAAAAGTAAACTTTTCAAGGGCAGTAAAAATCTGCCCTATTAAACTACTTTCAATAACTGACGGTGTACCCCCACCAATAAAGACACTTTTTACAACATTGTCAGTTTCAAAAGTCTTTATTTCTCTGACAAGAGAGTCAATATACTCCTGTCTACATTCCATATTTGGAAAACTGAGGAAATCACAGTATTTACACTTGCTTACGCAAAAAGGTATGTGTATATATAATGCTATTTTATTATTCATCATCAAGTTTGAGAACGGACATAAATGCTGCCTGTGGAACTTCTACACTACCAACCTGACGCATTCTCTTTTTACCTTCCTTCTGCTTTTCAAGAAGTTTCTTCTTACGAGAAATATCACCACCGTAACACTTAGCAAGTACGTCTTTTCTATATGCTGAAATAGTTTCCCTTGCAATTACCTTATTACCAATGGCAGCCTGAATAGGAATTTCAAACTGGTGTCTTGGAATTTCTTTCTTTAACTTTTCAGCCATTTTTCTACCCTTTTCTGCTGCACTATCTTCGTGAACAATAAAGCTAAGGGCATCTACAACTTCTCTATTTACAAGCATATCAAGTTTAACAAGTTTACTTTCTCTGTATCCGATTAATTCGTAGTCAAAACTTGCGTAACCTCTTGAACGAGATTTAAGAACGTCAAAGAAATCGTATATAATTTCATTTAATGGTAATTTATAATTAAGTACGGCTCTTGTAGACTCAATATATTCCATACCTAAATATTCGCCACGTCTTTGCTGGCAAAGTTCCATAATTGTACCAATGTACTCTGTTGGAAGTATAATTTCAGCCTTTACAATAGGTTCTTCCATTTTTACGATTGTACTTGGGTCTGGTAAATCACTAGGATTAGATAAGTCGAAATGAGTACCGTCTGTTAAGTAAACCTTGTAAATAACAGATGGAGCAGTTGTAACCAAATCAAGGTTATATTCTCTTTCCAATCTTTCCTGAATAATTTCTAAATGTAATAAGCCTAAGAAACCACAACGGAAACCAAAACCTAAGGCTACAGAAGTTTCTGCCTCAAAGTTAAGAGCTGCATCATTTAACTGTAATTTTTCAAGAGCATCTCTTAAATCCTGATATCTTGAACCGTCTGCTGGGAATATACCACAGTAAACCATTGAATTTACTTTCTTGTAACCCGGTAAAGCCTCTTTAACAGGATTGTTTGCAAGTGTTACAGTATCACCGGTATGAGTATCTCTTACGTTTTTGATACTTGCTGTTAAGTAACCTACATCACCGGCCTGTAATTTTTCAGTAGGAATAAACTGACCTGCACCAAAAGCACCAACTTCAACAACATCAAATTCCTTGTTAGTTGCCATAAAGCGAACTCTATCGCCCTTCTTTACAGTACCGTCAAAGACACGCATAAATACTATAACGCCCTTATAGCTATCATAAAAGCTGTCGAAAATAAGAGCCTTTAAAGGAGCATTTTCATCGCCCTCCGGAGCAGGAATATCTTCAATAATCTTTTTAAATACTTGGTCAATATTAATATCAGCCTTTGCTGAAATAAGAGGAGCATCTTCTGCATCAAGGCCAATAACGTCTTCAATTTCAGCCTTTACTCTGTCTGGGTCAGCACTAGGTAAATCAATTTTGTTAATAACCGGCACTACTTCAAGGTCATTATCTAAAGCAAGATAAACATTTGCCAAAGTCTGTGCCTCTACACCCTGTGCAGCATCTACTACAAGTATAGCACCGTCACAAGCTGCCAAACTTCTTGATACTTCATAGTTAAAGTCAACGTGTCCCGGAGTATCAATTAAGTTAAGTGTATATTCCTGTCCGTCTTCTGCCTTATAAATAAGACGAACAGCCTGTGCCTTAATTGTAATACCTCTTTCTCTTTCAAGGTCCATATTATCAAGAACCTGTGCCTGCATTTCTCTTTCTGTCAAAAGACCGGAACGCTGTATAAGTCTATCAGCTAATGTAGACTTACCGTGGTCAATATGGGCTACAATACTAAAGTTTCTAATTCTCGATTGTCTATCAGAACTCATTTATATTCTCCTTACTAAATTTCTCTATACATATTTGCCCATTATTATAACATATTAACCACCTTAAAAGCAATTAATATGAAAAAAGTTTTCAAACTTTGTAAAAATATTTATATAAAACTATTGACAAATTATATTTATGGTGGTACAATGTATTTACAAACGGAGGTGAAGGTATGGCAAACAGTGTATACAGCATAGTTCTCAATGATGCTGTTGTTGAGGCAATAGACCGTCTGGCTTACCAAAATGGTACAAACAGGTCTAGTATGATTAATAGAATATTGGCAGAAAGAGTGTCATACACAACTCCTGAACAGAGAATAAGGAATATTTTAGGCTATGTAGAAAAGAGCCTTGATTCCACAGAACTGTTTCAGATTTTAATGAATACGGGAGATTCCTCCCTTAACATTAAAAGCCCTTTTAAATACAAATACAACCCTAGTGTTAAGTACCAAGTAGTCCTTAACAAAGGTGGAAGTAATAAAAAAGGCGAATTGAGAGTGACAATGCGAACTCAGAACTCCACCCTTTTAGAGGAATTGGATAAGTTCCTCAATGTATGGAGTGCCATAGAACTTAAATACCTTGACGGGAAAATGCCTTGCGAATTATCTTTCACAATTTCCAAAGGTAAATATGTTCGTGAGTTATATCTGCCAACTGACCAATATGATGAAAATACCATTGGCAGTTTAATAACAGCATATATTGAAAACTTTGACAGTGTAATGAAATTTTATTTTGATACCAATGATTCGGCAAAAGCCGAAAAAATGTATCTTAAAAATCTTGAAAAAGCAGACTATATTATTTAGGGGGTTTGTTTATGAATTTAGAGAAATTTACACAAAAATCATTAGAGGCTTTACAGCTTGCCCAAAGTCTTGCTGCAGAGCATAACAACACCCAAATAGAAGAATGTCATCTTTTATATGCAGTAATTGCTCAAGACGGTGGCATTGGTGCAGAAATATTCAGAAAAATGGGTGTTGATGTAAATCAGCTTGCTTTTGATATGAAACAGGCAGTTTCTTCTCTCCCTGGCGTTACCGGTTCAGGTGTAGAACAGGGAAAAATATATATTTCAGCTGATGTAAACACAATTCTTGCAAAGGCCGAAAGTATTGCATCTTCTATGAAAGATGAATATGTAAGTACAGAACACATTATTCAGGCTATTATTGAAAGTCCTGACACAAAAGTAAGTGGAATATTAAAGAAACACAATATCAGAAAGCCAGAATTTTTAAAGGCTATGAAAGAGATTAGAGGTAATACTAGAGTGACAACAGACAGACCAGAATCAACTTATGAAGCTCTTACAAAATATGGTCAAGACCTTGTTTCTCAGGCTGAAAAAGGCAAACTTGACCCTGTTATTGGTAGAGATACAGAAATTAGAAATGTAATTAGAATACTTTCAAGAAAAACTAAAAACAACCCTGTTCTTATTGGTGAACCCGGTGTTGGTAAAACAGCAATCGTTGAAGGTCTTGCAATGAGAATTGTAAAAGGCGATGTACCGGACAACTTAAAGGACAGAAGAATTTTCTCACTTGATATGGGTGCATTGATTGCTGGTGCTAAGTACCAAGGTGAATTTGAAGAAAGATTAAAAGCCGTTCTTCAGGAAATTAAGAAATCCGACGGCAAGATTATTATGTTCATTGATGAGTTACACACTATTGTAGGTGCTGGTAAGGGTCAAGGTGCTATGGACGCCGGTAACTTGTTAAAGCCTATGCTTGCAAGAGGTGAGCTCCACTGTATCGGTGCTACAACACTTAATGAATACAGACAGTACATTGAAAAAGATGCAGCCCTTGAAAGACGTTTCCAGCCTGTTATGGTAAATGAGCCTACAGTTGAGGATACAATTACTATTTTAAGAGGCTTAAAGGAAAGATACGAGCTTTACCACAATGTAACTATTCAGGATAATGCCATTATAGCAGCTGCTACACTTTCTGACAGATACATTACTGACAGATTTCTTCCAGATAAGGCTATTGACCTTATTGATGAAGCTTGTGCTACTATAAAGACAGAAATGAATTCTATGCCAACTGAATTGGATGAAATTAATCGTAAGATTATGCAGCTCCAAATTGAGGAAATGGCACTTAAGAAAGAAGACGACAAGCTTTCTAAGGAAAGACTTGAAAAAATCCGTAAGGAACTTTCTGAACATCGTGAAGAATTTAATGCTTTAAAAGCTAAATGGGAAAACGAAAAGAAAGACATTGATAGCGTTTCTGAAATTAAGCAGAAGATTGATGACATTAATCATCAGATTGAAATTGCTCAGAGAAATTCTGACTATGCAAAAGCTAGTAAACTTATGTATGAAGAATTACCTAAATTAAAGGCTCAGCTTGAAAATGCTAATGAATCAGCTGAAGATAAGGACAACAAACTTCTCCGTACAAAAGTTACAGAAGAAGAAATAGCTATGATTGTTGGACGTTGGACCGGTATTCCTGTTTCTAAGCTTATGGAAAGCGAAAGAAAGAAACTTCTTGACCTTGATAAAATTCTCCACAAGAGAGTTATTGGTCAAGACGAAGCCGTTCAGACAGTTACTGATGCCATTATTCGTTCAAGAGCCGGTATACAGGACCCTAACAGACCAATAGGTTCATTCTTATTCTTAGGTCCTACTGGTGTAGGTAAAACAGAGCTTGCAAAAGCCCTTGCTGAGGCACTTTTTGACGATGAGAGAAACATTGTCAGAATTGATATGAGTGAATATATGGAGAAATATTCTGTGAGCCGTCTTGTGGGAGCTCCTCCAGGATATGTAGGCTATGAAGAAGGTGGTCAGCTTACAGAAGCTGTAAGAAGAAAACCATATTCAGTAGTCCTCTTTGATGAAATTGAAAAGGCTCACCCAGACGTTTTCAATATACTTTTACAGGTACTTGATGACGGTAGAATTACTGATTCACAGGGCAGAACTGTAGACTTTAAGAACACAATTATTATCCTTACTTCTAACTTAGGTTCTAGCTTTATACTTGACGGTATTCAGCCAGACAACACTATTAGCGAAGAAGCCAGAGAACAGGTTAGTAACTTACTTAAATCACAGTTCAGACCAGAATTCCTTAACAGAATTGATGAGATTGTATTCTACAAACCATTAGCTAAAACTGAAATTACTAGCATTGTTGACCTTATGCTCCACTCTCTTGAAAATAGACTTGCCGACAAGCAACTTAAACTTGAGGTAACTCCTAGTGCTAAGGACTTCATTATAGACAGTGGTTATGACCCTGTTTACGGTGCAAGACCTTTAAAGAGATTTATACAGAGCCATATTGAAACACTTGTTGGTAGAATGATAATTGCAGAAGACCTTGCCCCAGATACTACAATCGTTGTAGATTATGACGGCAATAAGTTAGTTGCAAGTAGTAAGTAAGAAGTCAGGACTATCTAAAAAGTCTTGGTTTAAATAAATTCTCCTTAATAGATAAGGCGTGGATTGATTTCCACGCCTTATTTTTTATGTAAGCTATCAACTTCTATAATACCATATAACATCTATATCATCACAAAATCTGGCTATTAATATATGTAGATATATTTATAAATTTAATTCATATTTTATTAATGTATATATACCATATATTTAAA
>UMIC01013056.1_pt1 | contig 17195 bp, 14 predicted proteins | sample 1965681 | NCBI WGS metagenome assembly UMIC01 (sample SAMEA4836114, study PRJEB28245) | human gut metagenome | biome: gut microbiome; material: fecal sample | place: Denmark | collected 2008
ATCCGGAAGATAAGAAAAATGGCGCATACGACCGAATTTCACTTTCGAATTTGTAGAATAAAACTGAATATGGAATTTAACACGAGCAGTTAGTCTATGAAAAATAGGTTAGTTGCTTTTTTCATGCAAAACGGGAGGTGCCGTGTATGGGATACGCACGTAAAGATGTAGAGAAAACAAAGAAACTAGCAAAAAAATTTGTACGCTATCAAAAAGGAGCAGAGCTTTATAGCATTGGACTGACGAAATTCCAGGAGTTGGTGAAAGAAGCTAAAGCAGTGTATAAGATTGACAAGGTTGCTCTTGTAAACTGTGAGATATTTGAAAAATATCTGGAGACATTTTGGATTGCGTAGGGAACAGAAAAAAATTGTGGAAGGACGAAAAATAGGGACTGGAAAAAGTATTGAACAGACCTGAATAATATGTAGTCCTTCCTTTATTTGAAAGAGGATTTTTATGGCACAGACAAGAAAAGATCTGCGGGGCAGAGTCCTGCGGAAAGTCTACAGTAAATTTTAAAATGTAAAACAGGTGAAATCTCAATCGAAATTTGGAGGCTATTGGAAATGACTGAAAAAGAAAAAATGCTAAGTGGGGAGTTATACGATCCAACGGATAAAGAATTGGAGCAATTACGCCTGAATGCACGTAAATTAGCAAGAAAATACAATTCGACAGATGAAGATCAGCCGGAAGAGCAAGCGTAGATATTACAAGAATTACTGCTAAAAACAGAGGGGCTTCCGTATCTGCAGGCACCTGTTTATTTTGATTACGGATGCAATACATTCTTTGGAAAACTTAGTTCTGCTAATTTTAATTTTACATGTTTAGATGTATGTGAAATACATATAGGCGATAATGTGATGATTGGTCCAAATGTTACATTGGCAACTCCTATGTATCCATTATTACCTGAAGAACGCAATATCCGAAAGAGAGAAGATGGCAGTTTTTATAATCTTGAATATGCGAAACCAATAACTATAAAAGATAATTGTTGGCTGGCATCTAATGTAGTTGTATGTGGTGGTGTTACCATAGGAGAAGGGTGTGTAATTGGTGCAGGAAGCGTTGTAACAAGAGATATTTGCAAACTACAAGATAAAGCTAAAACTTCATATACTCTAAGAACAAGGAGGCCTCGGTTTGACTATGAATAACAGTTTAGCAGAAGTACGCCCGGAACTTGTTCCTGAGCGGTCAGAGAAGAACTTACCGCTTAAACCTGATGAGATTACTTTCGGTTCAAATAAAAAAGTATGGTGGATCCGCACAAAACGTTTTGGTGGCACATGCATCAGAAAGCGCCGGAAAAACTCAACCCCGGAGAGGGTTAATTCTTTCCACTGTTCTTTATTACGGTAGCAGTTTTGAGGTTATGAGGTTGTTTGGTGTGGTAACTTAACAATACATCATAAATTAAAAAACTGCTATTTTTATGAAAAAAGTAGAAATTTCACGTACTTAGGGCTAGCCGAAGCATTAGCATCTTGATACAATTAAACTGTATTGATTTTGAAAAAGATTTATAAATTCTTGTTAAAATGGCAAAAATGGAATTGTGACACCACTGAGGTCAAAATTCGGAAGGTGGAATATAGAGATTGTTGGAGGAAAATCCCTGTCGAAGAATAGAAGTCCAGTTACTTTTCTGATAAAGAAAACGGACGATGATTACAGTCTGTTTTTCTTCATCAATCGTATAAAAGGCAAGATAATTATTGATTATCACAAAACGAATGCCCTAACTTGCCAGTACCGGATCATCTACCAGATGGAACTTCTGTGGCAGGTTGGCTAACTTTGTTATGAAATCAATGAATATACAATTAATGCTAGCAGGATAAATGCAACTATTATCAGGAAGGAATAAAAAGTCAGGATGAATATAATGAAAAAAATATATAATGAATCAGACATTAGAAATGATTACAAAAAACTGACAAAGCTTTTAATTGAGCGGGGTATGACGATTACAACAATGGAATCTGCGACTTCAGGGCAGATTGCGTCACTGATTACGGACACCGAAGGCTCATCGGCAGTGTTAAAAGGAGCTTTTGTCACCTATTGCAACGAAGCAAAAATCATGCAGGGCGTTCCTGCTGAGATTCTGGAGAAGTATACGGTATATTCGAAAGAGACCGCAGAAGCAATGGCGAAGGCCTGCACAAAAGCGTATAAGGCCAATATCGGAATCGGTGTGACCGGAACAATGGGGAACGCAGACCCGGCGAATCTGGAAGCATCTGTGCCGGGGCAGGTATATTTTGCAATTGAACTTAATGGAGAGGTTATGTCTTATTATCTTGAATTGCAGCCACAGCCTACAAGACTTGCTTATAAGCTGGCGGTTGCAAAGGAAATTTATGATGCCTTGATGGAGAGATTATAGGATTGTGGGAGTACGCTTGCGAACAATCCGTGGGTATCATAGTTGTGACTTTTGATCCAAACATCAGATATAAAAAAGGAAGGTTCTTCTGCCATAGCAGAAGAACCTTCCTTTTGCATGTCCTTTTTTAATATTATTTATTCAACTTCTTCCGGTTCCATGCTTCGAATATGTTCCTCAATTTTTATGAGCTCATATTTCTGACTATATTCTGCCAGATAGGTCTTATATTCTTGAGTGTCGGAAGGATATACTCTTGAGTTGTGAATGTGGATATCCACAGGCTTTTCGCTATTCTTTGACAGTGCTACCATTGCGCTTGCGCAGTGGGCAGAGATACGTGTGAAGCTGTTCAGGATATCCGAATATACCGTCCCTTCTTCCAGACCGCAGGCTCCGTTACTCATACGTTCAACGTGGCGGATCTTGAGTTCATCACACAAAGTTGTAATGACCATTCCAAGTGGAGCAACTCTCTGAGAGAGTTCTTTATCATTTTCCAAAAACGCTTTGCAAGTTGTATTAATCTCCTCGCGGACAGCTTCCATAACAACATTCAGTTCATCCCATGCTTCTTCGGAAAATTGTGTTTTGTTCTGATTCATTTCATTAGACATGTGAGCAATACAGGAGGCATGATCACCAATCTGTTCGAAGTCATTAATCATATGTAGATAAAGAGAAACCTGTCTTGTCTGAACAGAATTCATCGGATGCTTGGTAAGCTTAATCAGATAGTCACCCAGACGGGATTCATAGCGGTCGATCAGGTCTTCTTTTCTCTGTACCTTGTCGAACTTGCCAAGTTGGAAATCATTCAAAAGGTTCATGGCGCGGTTTACATTTTTACGAAGTTTTCTTGCCATACCGCTCATAGCACGGTGACACTGTCCGAGTGCAAGTGCAGGGTAGTCAAGAAGACGCTCCTCAAGAAGATCAAAGTCTGCTTCATCTTCCAGTTCTTCCGCACTGTCTTTCACGAACCAACATACAAGCTGCTCCAGTTTTGGGATAAATGGAAACAAAATACAGACTGTTACAAGACGGAAAACCGTATTTAAAAGTGCGATGGACACTGGCGTCATAATCGTATTCAGGAATGAAAAATGTACAAATGCATTGATAATATAGAATCCGATTGACCAAAGCAACATTCCAAAGGTATCATTCAGCAAGTATACAAGAGCAGTTCTTTTACCATTTTTATTCGCTCCGATTGCGGAAATCAGAACCGGGCAGGAAGCTCCGACACCGATACCGAGGATAATCGGAAATGCACTGGAAAATGTAAGCAGTCCTGTTACAGATAAAGCCTGCAATACACCGACTGTTGCTGAGGCACTCTGCAGGATGGCGGTAAATACAATACCTACCAGGATACCAATGACTGGGTTTGAAAATGTTGTTAACAGATCCATAAATACTTTGCTTTCTCGAAGCGGTGCGACGGCTCCGCTCATGGTCTGCATACCAGTCATGAGGATCGCAAATCCAAGCATGATGTCCCCGATATTCCGGTGGACGGTTCTTTTGCTCGCCATTCTAAGAATAATACCGATAACTGCTACAACCGCAGCGATTGTGGCAGATGACAGGATACTTGCAATTCCGTTAGATCCTTCTATATAAGAAAGACATAAGATCCAACCGGTAATACTGGTTCCGATGTTGGCTCCCATGATGATACCGATGGCCTGGCGAAGCTTCATCATACCAGAGTTAACAAAACCGATAACCATGACAGTCGTTGCTCCGGAAGACTGGATAACGCTTGTAACGGCTGTACCAAGTGCGACTCCCTTCAGTGGCGTATTGGTCATTTTGTAGAGAAATGATTCCAGTTTATTACCGGCAACCAGTTTGAGTCCATCCCCCATCAAAGACATACCGAACAGGAATAAAGCAACTCCGCTTAACAATGACAATACCATAGAAAATATTCCCATAATTTCTCCTTTGTCGTCAGTTATTTACATACACTTAACTTTCTTTTTAAATTTTCTTAACACTACCTTTCTATTATGTCACGTTAAAACCAGAATTACAATTTAATCTTATTGAAAGAATTAAAAAATGTAAGATTATACAAAAAAATACCTGCTCACAGGGAACAGGTATGACAAAATCATGAGATATTTTACTTGAAAACAGGTTGCTTTACTATAGCAATGTTGATATATTTTTAACGCGTCAGAATCTTTACAGATGTATCTTCATATCCTTGCGCCAATGAAAATATATCCTTTAATCCATCTGTGATGTAAACAGTTCCATCGGTTGCTACGAACACGGCTTCGAAATCATCACTTTTCGCCCAGAGGTCATAGGCTTTATCCAGACCCATAACAAATAGCGAAGTGGAGAGGGCATCGCAAATTTCTCCTTTGTCCCCTACGACTGTGACGGACAGAAGCCCGCTCTTGGCAGGGTGTCCGGTAGCAGGATCCATAATATGCCAGTAAGTATGTCCGTCCTGTTCAAAATAACGCTCATTTCCAGATGCTTCGTCATATTGGATCTGTGTGTAATCTACTTTAGTCAGAAGCGTCTGAATTGTCTCCTCGTCAGGAACCTGATAGCTTCCGGTTGTAAATCCCCATGCTTTTACGATTGGGTAGATGGAAATATCCAGAGCACCATTGGTACGCCGGCACATTTCAAGAGCATTTTTCATCAGAGTGTCAGCTCCACCGCTTAGAATTCCGGAACCATTTTCATTGATTTTATAAATCTCACTGTCAGAATCTGTGACAGACACTTTCTTTTCCAGATCTGTGATAACATTCTGTGCGTCCTGTAAAAGACTTTTATCACCGTAAATACGAAAATCCATAGTCGTATCCATGGCGAAAAATGTATCTGAAACCGGCTCAGATGTTGATTCCTGAGCCTGTTTGGAACATCCACATATTAATATTTAAGCATAAGTAACACAGGTATGCACTTTTTCATGTCACGTCTCCTTAGAGTAAAATAAAACGAAATAATATTGTTACAATGTAAATTATAAAATAAATAAAGATATATATGTTTAATTAAGAACAATTACTTGTAAATTAATATAAAATTGACAGTTATGGGAATTATTGGTAGCATTTTGTATTACAGTTAGAATCTACTAACAAGGCTTTGATTAATATAGCATGAAAGGAGGATTACGGCAATATATTTTGTGTGATTAAAACGAAAAAAATTATCAACAAAATTCAGAAAATAATGAAGGAGAGACAAATGAAAAAGAATTGGAAAAGAATTGCATCACTGTTTCTGTCAGTGTTACTTTTACTGTCCATGACAGTTACACCTGTAATGGCAGCAGAGGGGAAAGCAGCACCGACGGAAGTAAAATCATGTACAAGTAGTGGTTTATGGACCACAGTTTTGAATTTGGAATTTGAAGACACGACCTGGATGAATGCAATTGATGGTGTCACAGTTAATGAAGAAGCATATAAAAAACAACCAATCAGCAGCTTTGGTTCAGATACGAAAATCTGGGAAGTTGGAAATGTGATTGGTGGGGTGTATGGAAGCTATACAGCGCTGAAGCTTGCAATTCCAAGTGATCTTACATTCCCTGCAACGGTCAAAGTTACGGCAAAGGGATATCATGATTTAACAGTAGAAATTGCAAAAGAAACAGTAAGCTATAATGATGTGTACACAGCAACTGTAAAGAAAGATACAACTGGCGGAAATACAGAGGCTACATACACAGCGATGGCAAAGAAAGCTTCTAACGGTACAGTAGCACTGGATAAAGATAAAGACCTGAAAGCAGGAGATACCGTGACTGTAACAGCAACACCGGCTGAAAACTACGAGATTGATGCAGTGACAGTAACAACTGAGAACAATAAAAATGTTGACGTGACCGGTTCTGGAGAAACTTATACATTTACAATGCCGGCAGAAAATGTCACAGTATCCGCGACATTTAAGGAGAAAGCACCGGTACAGAATGGTGTAATTGAATTAAGCCAGGTCAGCATTGAAACAGATTACTTTGGGAATAACTGGGAACTTGAATTCAAAAATGCAGATGGTTATGTAGGGAAAATTACAGATGTGAAGGTAAATAATACAGCATGGGAAGAGAAGTCCTATAGCTTGTCAGCAGGTGGAGCATACAAAAAAGATACAGATAACAATAAACTTATCTTTGCAACAAAAGACTTTGTCGCTAATCCTGAAATTCCAGCATTGAAGAGCGGAGATGTAGTTGCAATTTCTGCAAATGGATATGATGATCTGACATTTAAGCTTGTCATTGATACAAATGGAAATGCTTCTCTTGTAGAAGATGATGGTAAGGGAGATCCATACGAGCTTCATGTAAAAATCGAAGGAGAATTTGAGGCGGCAATCGTAGGACAGAAAGATTACGATGGAGTGTCCAGTGCCAGCGTCGGCGGTTCCTCAAGCAATAAGAACAGTGCAGTGAAAGTATACGGCGCACTGGTAGAAAAAGGAAAAGACGTTGCTGACAAGGATTGGGAAGAGCTGGATAATATGGCTAAGATTAAATTGAATGGAAGCAAATGCAGTGTTAGCATCGTTCCGGACACAGAAAAAGGAACATCTGCAGACAGTGACAGCGGTATGCAGGGCGTATATATGACAATCAGCAGTGATCTGACACTTAGCGGTACGCCAAAAAATCCTGGAAGTTATCTGGTTTCCGTGTCTATCGAGGATCAGCAGGGACGCAGCGCAGTCAGCAACACACTGCCATTCAGAATTTACAGCGGCGAGGAAACGCTTGCAGACCAGATGAAGAAAGAGAATTTTAAAGATTATGGAAATGGACTCTATGCATGGGATATTATGGAACCATGGGCAATCAGTAAATTTGGAAGTAATGTAAACGGTGAGGAAGAGAGCGTCCGTGTGCCAGCGTATTTGGAGGCATGGTTCGGTTCCCACGAGAGCGGAACTTACGGATATCTGGGGTATGACATTCCGTGGAAGCAGGTCGTAGCTGGAAATATTCCTCAGACACTTTATATTCCGAGTGGATGCAATCTGACACTGACAAATATGGAAGTACTCAGCAGTGTACATATTATTGTAGAAAATGGTGGTAAACTGACGCTTTCTGATTCTGTTGTACAGGGAATTATCGATGTACAGAGCGGAGGAACATTTTCTATGAACTATGATTCTTTCAACAACGAATTTACAACAGGAGCGTCTCTGTGTGGACAACTTCGTCTTGCAGACGGTGCTGTTTTGGAAAATGCAGCAATTTACTCTCACGCAAATTATCTTGCAAACGGAGATCTGACAGACCGTACAACTTCTGAGCCGGTTGTAGTGGCAAATGGAAATGTAACCGTAAAGGGTACGGTAGCTATATTAGGTGATGATGGCGGAAGCGATATCGGACAGACAGCACTCCGTGTAAATGGAACATTAACTCTGGCAGATAAGGACACAACACTTGTAGCTTACGGCGGAAGCGGAAAGACTCTGCTTTATACAGACGGTGGAACAGCCATTGACATTACAGAAGGCAGCCAGATTACAGGAGATGGAAAGTTAGTTGCAATCGGTGGAGATGTTCTCTGGGGAAATGGTGGAAATGCTGTATCCGGAAAAGGAACAATTGCAACGAAAAAAGTATTCCTTCAGGGAGCAACCGCTAATACATCTAACAAAGCAGAGGCTGGAAAAGCAATTGATGGAGATGTAAAAGTTATCAGTTCCAGCACTCATATTGAAGACGGAACAATGATCAGCGGTGCTGAGAATGATCCGTTAGCCGATTTATACTGGAAAGCTGGAATTAATGTACTGCCTCCATTAGAAAAATTTACAACAACAGATAACGGAAATAATGGTTCCGATAATGGCGATAACGGGGATAACGGAAATAACGGTTCCGATAATGGCGATAACGGGGATAACGGAAATAACGGTTCCGATAATGGCGATAACGGGGATAACGGAAATAACGGTTCCGATAATGGCGATAACGGGGATAACGGAAATAACGGTTCCAGCAACGGAAATACTGGCAATAATAGTAACTCCGGAAACAATGGTAACACAGGTAATAGTGGTGATTCTGGAAATAATGGAAAGATTACATCAGCAACTAAGACTGCAGCAACTAAGACTGCAGCAAATGTGAATACAGTTAAGACAGGAGATACAAACAATGTATTACTCTGGGCTGCACTCTTTGTAGTTTCCTGTGCAGGAATGGCAGGTATTACAGTAGTTGCTAAGAAAAGAAAATAGTATACAGCAGATGTAAATTTGCTAATATAAAAATGCGACCGGCATGAATGTCGGTCGCAAAAATATTCTATACTAGAAGTCCTTCCTGATTTGCTAATGAGAAAGCAGTGCTTGCATAGCCTAAAATATTAGCCGGTGATTTTTGATTCTCTGTAAGTATGTATCAACAGTGGTAATTCTGCCACCAACATCCCAATCCAGCCTGCCAGGTAGGAGAATGGCAGTGCTTCAATTCCAAATCCCCATACAAGAACGAGCGGTGCGGCAACAAGAACCCGAAGTCCCATATTGACAAAACTGCTGATCAGGGTAATCTTCAAATCACCGATTCCACGGAAGAATCCCTGAAGTCCATTGGTGATAGCCGGCAAGATATACATTATGGAAATCAGGTGCAGATAAGTAACACCGTGCCCGATAACTTCCTCATCTTTCACAAAGAGCATCATCAGATGTCTTGCAAAAACAAAACAGACAATAAAAATGAGGATGCCGTAAATGGTCTCCAGTACCAGTCCACATCGGAAGCCTTCACGCATCCGGTCATTTCTTTTCGCCCCCTTATTCTGCGCCATAAGTGCTGTCATGGCGTGGGCTATATTCTGCTCCGGGGTATAGGCAAAGTCATCAATCCGGTTGACCGCGGTAAATGCAGCGGCAACAGACACACCCATAGTATTAACAATTGCCTGAACACCGATTTTTCCGAGCTGTACAGTTGCCTGTTGCATTGCAGATGCCCAGCCGTATGCAATTGTACGCTTTAACAGGGAACGGTCGAAAATGAGCCATTTCTTTCCTAATTGAAGGAGTGGTACTTTTTTCTGCACATAGATCATACAGAAAATACAACACAGTGCCTCACTGATAACAGTGGAAACAGCGCAGCCATTACTTCCTGCTTTCAGTACAATGATAAAAAACAAATCTCCGAAAACATTAAGAATCGCACTTATGATCAAAAAATACAGTGGTGAATTACTGTCTCCGAGGGCTCTTAATGTACTGGAGAAAAAATTATATAAAAATGTAAACATAAGTCCTACAAATATGATGCGAAGGTAAGAAGTCGTCATATCCAAAATAGATGCGTCTACCTGTAGCAATCTGAGAAGTGATTTCGCAATTCCAATACTGAGAATGGTTAGAATTACAGAAAATACAGATCCTGAAATCATAGTCGTACTGATCTGGCGTGAGAGAGTATCGTAATCTTTCGCCCCGTAATACGTGCCGATCAGAATACTCGCGCCCATGCACAGACCATTCAGAAACAGAATGACCAATGTCGTGACCGGATTGCAGATACCGACCGCAGCCAGTGCTTCTTTTCCGATAAAATGTCCCACAATAATGCTGTCTACGGCGTTGTAGGTAAGCTGGAACAGATTTCCCAGTACAAGTGGAATTGTAAATCTAATAAGCATGGGCATAATCTTACCCTTCGTCATATCCTGTGTCATAATATCTCTCCCTGGTGTAAAACTAAACAGCGCAGGATATCCGCTCATATAAATGAAACGGTTTTCCTGCGCTTTTGATGATATTACTTCCATGTCCATTCGTCAATTGAAATCTTTACCTGAGATGAATTCCATTTATTAATCATTGATCATAATCCGAATGATTTCTTCATTTGTCTCTTTCATGCCGTCTTTTCCGAGACGTCCCACATTATCAATGGTTCCCTCGATTCCTTTTGTGATGATGCCATCACCGGCGTAGAACTGCTGCCCCTGCAGGTACATATTGTAACCAAGTATTCCGGCATCTACGGAAGCTGCGATTTTGGCTGCACAGGAAGCTTTTGCTCCGTCGCAGACCATACCGGATACGATCGCGAGTGCGTTGACAACAGTATGGATCACTTCTTCATATCCACCGCCGCACAAGTATGCGATTCCAGCTCCGGCAGCGGCTCCGGCGCTGACAGCTCCGCAGTAAGCAGAGAGGCGCCCGATTCCGGTTTTCTGGTGGATTGCGATCAGATTGGAAAGTGCCAGTGCGCGGTAAGTCTTATCTTCGTTAGTGTGTAGCTCTTTTGCATATTCCAGAACAGGGAGAGAACAGGTCATTCCCTGATTTCCACTTCCGGAGTTGATAACAACCGGAAGCTCACAGCCATTCATTCGCGCATCAGATCCGGCAGCAGCGCGAGCTTTTGCGCGTGTGCGGACGTCGTTGCCGTAAGTATTAAGAAGTACAGTTCCAATATTTGCACCATAATTTCCGGCGAGTCCTTCATCGGCGATTGCGCTGTTATACTCAATCTGACGGGACAGGACTTCACGGATATCGTCGATGTCAGCCATATTAATAAAATCCCAGATAGACTTTACATCCAAAAGAGTACGGTCAGTCAGTCCTTCTTCGCTTGCACCTTCAACTGGTACATAGTGAAGGATTTTTCCATTTTTTTCAATTCTTACAATGTTTGTATGATAGTTGGCAATACGGACTTTAGCAGAATCCTTTCCGGCAAATACTTCAACGATGATGTCGAAGATACAGCCGTTATCAATATGCTCGACGGTAATCTCAGCTTCTTCAAGATACTTTGCCATTTCTTTTGTCTGTGCTTCTGTTACATCAGAGATAACTTCCAGTTCTTTAGAAGCATCTCCGGCAATGATTCCGGCTGTAGCAGCGGCCGGGATTCCTTTTAAATGATTCGTGTTCGGAACGATTACACTTTTTACATTTTTAATAATGCTTCCGCTTGCTCCGATATGTACGCGCTCCGGTATGCAGCCCAGCACTTCACGGGCTTTGGCAGCAGCGTAAGCCAGAGCAATTGGCTCGGTACACCCCATAGCCGGTATTAATTCTTCTTTTAATATCTGGATATATGCCTGATATTTAATATCTTCTTTTGTCATAAAAACCTCCAAATGCCAGTTTTCTCCTGGCAATAATAAAAAACGTTCGACTTGAATTTATTGAACCATATTTTCGGGGAAAATGCACCTGTTATTTAAAAATTTGATGAAATTAAATGTTGGAACCTGTATTCCGCTTTTCTTTACCGCAGTCCAGATTGGCGTATTTGCGAAAGAGCCAGTCGTAGAAGTCAGGCAGGAAGTGACAGATGAGAGTGCTCCGGTACTCCGCGTGGCGGTTGATGATGGGTTTTGCCCAATGTCATTTTATGAAGCAGGTATGAATGAACATCTGACAAAACCTGTAGATGGTGAAAAATTACTTCAGGTACTTTACAAGTATAAAAAACGGGGCTTTAATATAAAAGAACAGGAATAACACCGGCAGAAATACCGGTGTGAGAGGAGAGATTTATGAGCCACATAGCAGACTGGCTTACGGCAATCGGACATAATTATTTCAAATTGAAGCTGAAGTGTTGAGAGATGGCAAGAACCGGAAAGTAAAAATTATGCTTCGTTATGAGTGGATTTACAGAAAGCCTGAAAAAAATAGATAAAAATGTATTTAAGTTTTAGTATATCCATGTATTGACATGAGGTTATAATATTTATAAAATACAGACAGAAAGGGAGCGTGAAAAAAATGAAAATCGCATTATTAGAACCAATTGGAGTATCAAAAGAAGTTATTGATGAGTTATCAGCACCGATTACAGAAAAGGGACATGAATTCGTATATTATGATACCAAAACAACAGATCCGGCAGAACTTGCCAAGAGAAGTGAAGGCTGCGGCATTGTTATGATCGCTAACAATCCGTATCCGACAGAGGTTGTAGAGAAAGCGGACGCACTGAAGATGTTATCTGTAGCATTTACAGGAATTGACCACATCGGAACAGACAAGTGTAAAGAGAAAAATATTATGATCTGTAATGCAGCAGGGTACTCAAACCAGACAGTTGCCGAGCTTATCATTGGTATGGCGATTGACGCATTAAGACATGTAGTAAAAGCTGACGGACTTGTAAGAAATGGTGGAACAAGTGCAGGCCTTGGAGGAAAAGAAATCTGCGGAAGAACGGTCGGAATTATCGGACTTGGACAGGTCGGACTCATGGCAGCAAAATTATTCCAGGCATTTGGCGCTAAAGTTATCGCTTACAACAGAAGTGAGTCTGAGGAAGCAAAAGCACTTGGAATCGAGTATAAATCATTAGAGGAAGTATTATCAACAAGTGATATCGTATCACTGAACCTTCCACTGAATGCAGAGACGAGAGGATTCCTGTCAGCAGATAAGATTGCACTTATGAATGAGAACACAATCTTCATCAACTGTGCAAGAGGACCGATCGTAGACAACGAGGCACTTGCGAAAGCGCTGAATGATGGCAAGCTTGGATATGCATGCGTTGACGTATTTGATATGGAGCCGCCGATCCCGGCAGATTATCCATTGCTTCAGGCTAAGAATACATTATTGACACCTCATCAGGCATTTATCTCCGAGGAGTCTATGGTAAGAAGAGCAAAGATTGTATTCGATAACGTGACCGCTTATCTTGACGGCAAGCCGGTCAACGTATGTAAGTTGTAAGAACAAAAAAGACAAAAAAGACATAAAAATAGAGAATGATATAGTACTTTGATAATTTCACATATTTACAAAGTTCTAAGTATGAAAGGCAGTTTCGTAAAAGTCAGCCAAATAGAGCAGACTTACCGAAACTGCCTTTTGTTGCCAAGCATACGACAAAAAGGTCCGGTGGACCTTTTTTAGTTTGAAATACTTGGTGTATCTTCCGTATGTGCAATTCTTCCAATCATGGATTTGAATGTAGCCGTACTGACCGGATGCCAGAGAATCTTCTCCGGTATCTCTGTATTCAGCCTGCTTGCTATCCCGTTCTTTATTCTTGCAGGAAATATTATGAATAAAGGTGGTATCGCCGTAAGACTGATCAACCTTGCAAAATTAATTACAGGACGCGCTCCTGGAGCACTTGCTCAGACAAATATCCTTGCAAATATGTTATTCGGTTCTATTTCCGGATCTGGTACAGCAGCAGCTTCTGCTATGGGATCTATCATCGGACCAATCGAGAAAGAAGAGAGATATGACCCGAACTTCTCAGCAGCAGTTAACATTGCAACTGCACCGACAGGACTTCTGATCCCGCCAAGTAACGTAATGATCACATACTCACTGGTCAGCGGAGGGACTTCCGTAGCAGCACTTTTCATGGCTGGTTACATTCCGGGAATCCTCTGGGGACTTGCTTGTATGTTAGTAGTATATGTGATTGCCAAGAAAAAAGGCTACCGTGCAAAAACACGTTTTATAGCATCTGAAGCTGGTAAGATCATCCTTCAGGCTCTGCCTTGTCTGCTTCTGATTGTAATCGTAATCGGTGGAATCATCTTCGGTATCTTCACTGCAACAGAAGGTTCCGTAGTGGCCGTAGTATACAGCCTGCTTCTGTCATTATTTGTATACAAATCAATCAAGATCAAAGAACTGCCGAAAATCCTTCTGGACAGTGCTGAGATGACTGGTATCATCATTTTCCTGATCGGTGTATCCAGCATCATGTCATGGGTTAGGGCATTTACAAATATTCCGGAACTGGTATCTACAGCATTGCTTTCCGTAAGCAGCAACAAGTTTATTATCCTGTTCCTGATCAATATTATCCTTCTGATCGTCGGAACATTTATGGATATGACACCAGCCTGCCTGATCTTCACACCGATCTTCCTGCCGGTATGTACTGCACTTGGAATGGACACTATCCACTTTGGTATCATGATGATATTCAACCTGTGTATCGGAACAATCACACCACCGGTTGGAACAACACTGTTTGTTGGTGTTAAAGTCGGTAAAGTACAGATTGAGACAGTATTCAGACAGCTGCTCGTATACTTTGCAGCAATCTTTATAGTACTGATGTTCGTAACATATATTCCGAACTTAAGCCTGTGGCTGCCGAAATTGATGGGATACATCTAGGATAAAATTTAATATAAGTTGCACAACTAAAAGCACGCAGATATGAATGATTTTCTATGACTGCTGCGCCGCATATTATTGACTTTCTACGCAAACTCGTCTAAAGGACAGGCTCGGACAAAGCTGCGAAAATCAAGCTATGCTCGCAGTCATGACGAAAATCACACAATTATCTGCGTGCTTTTTAGTTGTGCGTAAATATTGAATTTTGTGAGGGGATGTGGCGTGGGGTGTGATGCATGTGATTCGCTTATGAAATTGTTAATGCGTTGAATAAACAGCGAAATATGTAATCTTAGTATATGAGGGTGAATTGTATGTATTTGAGACGGAAAATAGATGATTATTTGAAGAATGGAAAAATAGTGAGGTAAGCCTTTGATTATCAAAGGTGCAAGTCAGATTGGGAAGAATCAAAAGTGAAAATTACCCGGATAGTTTGCTAAAAACTATGTCCCTAAATGAGCGTCTTTAATTGATGTCTTTCCGGAAATATGGTATATTTAACTTATCTGATGCCGTAGGCATCTTACATATGAAAAGAAGCAAAAAAGAATATGAGTCAGGAGTGGTAGAATATGTATCAGGATGATTACAAACGTTGGATGGAGGCTGATCTGGAGGATGCGGATCTGAAGCCGGAACTGGCGAGAATCGAAGAAAATGACGAGGAGATCAAGGAGCGTTTTGCAGTTGCGCTTAAGTTTGGAACTGCAGGACTTCGAGGTGTTCTTGGAGCAGGTACGAACCGGATGAATATCTATGTTGTACGTCAGGCTACGCAAGGGCTGGCGAACTGGGTAAAGACACAGGGTGGAACGCAGACAGTAGCAATCAGCTATGACAGCCGTATTAAAAGTGATGTATTTGCGAAGAATGCGGCAAGTGTACTGGCAGCGAATGGAATCAAGGTTCGGATCTATGATGCATTGATGCCTGTACCGGCTCTTTCATTTGCAACACGTTATTATAATTGTAATGCAGGTGTTATGGTAACAGCATCTCATAATCCAGCGAAATATAATGGATATAAAGCATATGGTCCGGATGGATGTCAGATGACAGATGATGCGGCAGCAATTGTTTATGAAGAGATTCAGAAGACAGATGTTCTGACTGGTGCAAAATACATGTCATTTGCACAGGGCGTTGAAGAGGGGATGATTCGTTTTGTGGGCGATGATTGTAAGAGAGCTCTTTATGATGCAATCGAGGACAGACAGGTTCGCCCAGGACTTTGCAAGACAGCAGGATTGAAGCTTGTATATAGTCCGCTCAATGGGTCAGGACTTGTTCCTGTCACACAGGTATTGAAAGACATTGGAATTACAGACATCACAATCGTTCCTGAGCAGGAGTATCCAAATGGATATTTCACAACATGTAGTTATCCGAACCCGGAGATTTTCGAGGCACTTGAGAAGGGACTGAACCTTGCAAAGGAGACTGGCGCAGACTTGATGCTTGCAACTGACCCGGATGCAGACCGTGTTGGTATTGCAATGAAGTGTCCAGATGGTTCTTACGAACTCGTCAGTGGAAATGAAGTCGGAGTTCTGCTTCTTGACTACATTTGTGCAGGACGTATAGAGAAAGGTACGATGACAAAGAATCCGGTAGCAGTGAAATCTATCGTATCAACACCACTTGCAGATGCAGTTGCAGAGCATTATGGAGTAGAGCTTCGAAGTGTACTGACAGGATTTAAATGGATTGGAGATCAGATTGCAGGTCTTGAGGCAGCAGGCGAAGTTGACCGTTTCATTTTTGGATTTGAGGAGAGCTATGGATATCTGGCTGGTCCATATGTACGTGATAAAGATGCTATTATCGGATCTATGTTGATTTGCGAGATGGCTGCTTATTATAGAAGCATCGGAAGTTCTCTGAAGCAGAGAATGGAAGAAATCTATTCCGAATATGGACGTTATTTGAATAAGATCGACAGCTTTGAATTCCCGGGACTTAGTGGTATGGATCGGATGTCTGAGATCATGCAGGGATTAAGAGACAAGCCGCTTGAGGAGATTGCTGGATATAAAGTTGTGAAGGTTACGGATTATAAGAAACCAGAAGAGACAGGTCTTCCGGCTGCAAATGTACTTATTTATAAGCTGGAGAACAACGAGACAGTTATCGTTCGTCCTTCCGGAACGGAGCCGAAGATTAAGATTTATTACACAACGCTTGGTAAGGATCTTGCGGAGGCGCAGGCTGAAAAAGATAAATTATCTGAGGCGTTAAAGCCAATTATGAAATAAAAAACATTAGAATGTCGAGGCATCCTCGCGGAGCGTTTATCTCAGTCGGAGACCTAACTCCCACTGAGACAAATTTGCTATTACTCACCACCTGAAGGACGCCACTGAAAAAGTCCTTATTTGCGCAAAGCAGCACAAGATAAAGTATATTTATATGTTTTACGCTACTATATATTGTATGTAAAAACAGTTTTTCAGTGGCGTCTCTGAAGAGGTGGGAGTCTTCTCGACTGAGATAAATCTAAGTCTGTCAGATGGATTTGACATGCCAGACAGACTCGGATTGCTTCCACGGGATTTATGAGCAAGTCCTGAAATCTCAAAAATTATAGGCGTATCTGCTCAAACATTACGAAATTGGGATGCAAATGGAAATATTGATAATACTG
>UMIC01020254.1_pt1 | contig 16886 bp, 14 predicted proteins | sample 1965681 | NCBI WGS metagenome assembly UMIC01 (sample SAMEA4836114, study PRJEB28245) | human gut metagenome | biome: gut microbiome; material: fecal sample | place: Denmark | collected 2008
GATGGCCTCCCCCTCGGCACTCACATTACCAGCCGCGGCACCTGCCCGGCACTTTCCTATCAGCCGTCGGGGGCGGCGCGTCCCGCGCCGGCAGCACCCAACTGGCCCTCTCGGGGGCAGGGACGTTCGGCCGTGCGCGGGCGCCCGGTCGGCGGCCCGTTCTGGGCGCGCCTCAATCGTAGCCCGAGACGGTCCCGGGCTGACAATTTCGACTGTAATGGACGTTCTTAAATGACTAGTCATCCAAGGACGTCCCCAACGACTACTCATTTAAGTACGTCCCTAATGAGTACCCAATGAGTGTGTGGGCGAGCGGATTTTCCCGCTCGCCGATTTGTGTCTTGAAAAATGTATATAACGACTATAACGTAGTGTGAAACATATTGGAAACAATACCGAGGAGGCTGCGTTGAAGAAAAGCAATCTGGGCTATGTGCTGGTGCTGATCGCCGCGCTTATGTGGGGCAGCATCGGAATCTTTGTAAACGGCATCTCGGCCATGGGCGTTTCGTCCCAGAGCATGGCCGCCTTTCGCTTGTTGGTCGGAGCGCTTATCTTGGCACCGGTCCTGATGTTTATGGGCTGCCGTCCGGGTGAGGGGTCTACCGTGGCTCAGGGTCCGCTGGCCCTGTTCAAGGCAAGCCCTAAAGAGCTTGTTCCCTGCGCGCTTGTCGGTATCGTCGGTTTGGCCGCCGCCAACACCTGCTATTACGAGTGCATGGGCGAGGTGGGCATGTCCACGGCCTCGGTGCTGCTCTATACCTCGCCGGTGTTTGGCGTCGTGCTCGGCCGCGTGCTTTATCGCGAGGACGTGACCCCCAACAAGCTCGTTGCCATTGTCTTTAACATCGTTGGCTGTGTACTTGCAGTGACCAATGGCGACCTTTCCGGTTTCCATTTTTCGGTTTGGGGCGTCACGTCGGGCGTGATTGCAGGCCTTTGTGGTGCGTCGCTCGCGGTGTTTAGCCGAATAGCAACCAAGACGGTCCACCCGCTGGCTGTCACGTTTTGGGGTTTTGTTTTTGGCGGTGCGGTTATGGCGGCCATCGCGGCTCCGTGGCCGGATGTCGCTGCGGCAATGTCGCCACAGCTGTTGTTGTTGTTCCTTGGCTTTGGACTCATCCCCACAGCCGTGGCCTACATCTTATATATGCAGGGTCTGTCCATGGGGCTCGAGACGTCGAAAGTTCCCGTCGTAATGTCATTCGAGACGGTCGTCACCGTACTGGTGGGCATTGGTGTCTATGCCGAGTCCGCCGGCGCGATCAAGGTTCTGGGCATTGTGCTTGTGCTCGCATCCATCCTGATCATGAACACCGACTTCTCCAAGCTGCGCAACAGTGTGTTTGTCGGTCATGTCATTGAGAGCATGACCTTTAAGCCCAACGCGTGGTGGACCGAAAAATCTCAGGACATGGATCTGTTTAAGGAACGCACCGGCATCGCGCTGGAACCCACCGTGCAGGAAAGCCCCTGGTACTTCGTGCGATAGAGGATTGTGTGCGGCGTCTGACCTGGGGTTATCCAGCCAGCGCCGGCCTATCCAGCCCCAACGTTTCAAGTACGTTAAACCCGTCAACGGTCGATTTTCACCCGCGAACGGTCTTTATACTAATTAGCAATATAGGCAACGTATAAGACGTTATAATGACCATAACGAAAAGGAGGAGGCAAGATGAATCAGATCATTCTCGCATCTCATGGCGGCCTGGCCGCAGGCGCCAAAGACACGCTCGAGATGGTTCTCGGCGACGTGTCGAACGTCCACGTCGTGTCGCTTGCTCGTGACGACAAGGAGCCCATCACCAATAAGGTTGAGGCTATGATCGCCACGTTCAACGCGGACGACACCGTCTATGTGCTGACCGATATGCTCGGCAGCTCGGTCAACAACAACATGGTCGAGCTTTCCAAGAACGGCACGAAGTTCACGGTTGTCAGCGGTTTCAACATTCCGTTGGCACTGACGCTCGCTATGAGCCCCGTCCCCGTCAAGGGCGCCGAGCTCGCGGCCCTCATCAACGAGGCCCGCACCGGTCTGACCAACCCCAACGCACCGGTCGAGGCCGCCGCGGCTCCCGCCAAGAAAGCCAAGGCGTCCCGTCACAGCTCCGGTCCCGCCAAGATCGTCCTCGCACGTCTTGACTACCGTCTGCTGCACGGCCAGGTCGTCTTTACCTGGACCACCAAGGTTCAGGCCGAGCGCATCATCGTCGTCGACAACGCTGCCGCCAACGATGACATCAAGAAGGGCGCTCTTAAGCTGGCCAAGCCCCAGGGCGTGCGCCTGAACGTCTTCACCGTCGAGCGTGCCCTCGCCAAGATGGACAAGCTCAACACCCTCGGCGAGCGCGTCATGTTCGTCTTTGGCAACACGGCCGAGATGCTGCAGTTCTGCCAGGGCTACAAGCCCGACGCCATCAACCTGGGCGCCACCGCCAACCACGACGGTGCCGATCAGGTCGGCGGCAAGGACAGCTCCGTCTTCCTCGACGCCACCCAGAAGGCCGACGTCAACCAGCTGCTCGACATGGGCATTAAGCTCTATGTCCAGCAGACCCCTACGTATCAGAGCGTCGACATCGACGCCAAGCTGTAATCAACCAGGCTTTTGCCTGACTGAAAGGAGAAGGGTATGAATACGTTCATCAGTGCGGTGCTCGTCGGCCTCGTCGGCGTGTTCTGCATGTGGGACTCCCGCCTGCTCGGTCGTCTTAACTTCGAGCAGCCCCTCGTTGGCGCTACGCTCGTCGGTCTGCTGCTGGGCGATGTGCCCACCGGCCTTGCCGTCGGTGCCGCCGTCGAGCTCGTGTCCATGGGCCTGGTGCAGGTCGGCGCCGCCGTTCCGCCCGATATGGTCCTGGGCGGCATCGTGGCCGCTGCCTTTGCGTGCCTGACCGACGCTTCCGCCGAGACCGCCATGACGATCGCCATCCCGGTCGCCGTCTTGGGTCAGCTCCTCGGCATCGTGTTCCGTTCCATCATCGCCGCCCTCACCCATGTGGCAGATAACGCGATCGATAACGGAAAGTTCAAGACCGCCTACCGTATGCACATCTGCGCCGGCTCCGGTCTGTACGCCGTCATGTACTTCCTGCCGATCTTCCTCGCCGTCTTTGTTGGCACCGACCTGGTTCAGGCCATCGTCAACATGGTTCCCGAGTGGCTGTCCACTGGTCTTAACGTTTCGACCAAGATCATGACCGCCTACGGCTTGGCCCTGCTGCTCACCATGATGATCAAGAAGGGTATGACTCCGTTCCTGTTCATCGGTTTCCTGCTCGCCGCTTACCTCAACCTGTCCGTCATCGCGGTCGCTCTGATCGGTGTGTGCCTGGCTGTCGTCTTCATGGGCTTCAAGTTCAACGGTTCCCATGCAGCCGCCGGTGTCGATTCCGACTACGATCCGCTCGAAGACGACGAAGACTAAGGAGGAACACACTATGGCAACCGCAACCAAGGACGTGTCCCTGAACAAGAAGGTCAGCCAGTTCTTCTGGCGCTCCTGGGCCATCCAGGCCTCTTGGAACTACGAGCGTCAGATGAACATGGGCTTCCTCTACGGCATGGTTCCCACGCTCGATCGCCTCTATCCGGATGAGTCCGACCCCAAGCAGCTCGCTGCTAAGAAAGAGGCTTACCACCGTCACATGGCGTTCTACAACTGCACCCCGCAGACGAGCGCTTTCATCCTGGGCCTCTCCGCCTCCATGGAGGAGGAGTACGCCAAGGATCCCGAGAACTTCGATCCCGATTCGATCAACGCGGTCAAGACCTCCCTCATGGGTCCGCTTTCCGGCATCGGTGACTCCTTCTTCCAGGGCACCATCCGCGTTATCGCCTTTGGCCTGGGCGTTCAGCTGGCTCAGCAGGGCTCCATCATGGGCCCGATCCTGGCTATGCTCATCTCCATCGTCCCCTCTGTGCTGATCACTTGGTTCGCAGCCAAGATGGGTTATCAGGGCGGCCACGAGTACCTGAGCAAGCTTCAGGGCGGCGACCTCATGGAGAAGCTCATGTATGTCTGCGGCATCGTGGGTCTTATGTCCGTGGGCGGCATGATCGCTACGCTGATCGGCGCCACCACCCCGCTGCAGTTCGCTGAGGGCACCGTCGTGATCCAGGACATCCTGGACGGCATGATGCCCCAGATGATCTCCCTCGGCCTCACTGGCCTTATGTACTGGCTCATCAAGAAGAACGTCAACACCGGTTGGCTTCTCGTGATCGCCATTGTGGGCGGCATCGCCCTCTCCGCGGTCGGCATCCTGGCTTAGTCGCGACTAAGCGCCTAACCGCTTTCCCCCGGGGGCCTGCCTGGCATCCCATACCCCAGGCAGGCTTCCATCCCCAACATGCGACAATGGGACAGTCCCTTTGTCGCATCCTCAACGGGCCGGCGACTCGGTCCAAACCACAGTAACCCTGCGAGCGCCCGGCAATGTGGCGCCGCAAAAATTGAAAGGAATGTGTCAAATGTACGAGATCGACCTTAACCTTCCTAAGCAGATCGTCGCTGACGTCCTGTCCAACCACGAGATCCACAGCGTCGCTTTCGTCGGCTGCGGCGCCTCCATGTCCGACCTTTACCCCGCCAAGTACTTCCTGGCCAACAACACGGACAAGCTGAACGTTCAGATCTTCACTGCTAACGAGTTCAACTACGACACGCCTTCCTGGGTCAACGAGCACACCTTCGTGATCACCTGCTCCCTCGGTGGCTCCACGCCCGAGACCGTCGAGGCCAACAAGACCGCCAAGAAGCACAACTGCCCGGTCGTCTCCCTCACCAACAAGGCTGGCTCCGCTCTGACCGTCGACGCTGACTACGTCATCGTTCACGGCTTCCACGCCAACTTCGCTGCCAAGTGCGAGAAGCCCGGCTACGCCATCGCTCTTGCTGTCGAGATCCTTCAGCAGACCGAGGGCTATGACCACTACGAGGACATGATCACCGGCCTCACCAACGTCTTTGAGCTCTGCGAGAACGCTGCTCAGTCCTGCAAGAAGCTCGCCAAGAAGTTCGCCGAGGACTTCAAGGACGACAAGATGATCTACTTCATGGCTTCCGGTGCCTCCGAGAAGATGGCTTATTCTCACGCCGCCTTCCTGTTCACCGAGATGCAGTGGATCGACGCCGCCGCCTACAACACCGGTGAGTACTTCCACGGCCCGTTCGAGGTTTCCACCGAGGGTAAGCCCTACGTCTTCTTCATGTCCGATGGCGCTACCCGTCCGATGGACGCCCGCGCCCTCACCTTCCTTAAGCGCATGGGCGCCAAGGTCGCTCTGATCGACTCCAAGGACTACGGCCTGGCTGACGCCGTGCCCGCGAGCGTCGTCACCTACTTCAACCCGCTGCTGCACCTCGCCGTTATGCGTGAGTACGGCAACCAGATCGCCGAGGCCCGTCAGCACCCGCTGACCATGCGTCGCTACATGTGGAAGCTTTCCTACTAATCACAAGTAAGTAGACCTTACGGGTTGATTGAGAGGGGATGGGGCTTGCGCCCCGTCCCCTTTTTGCTCTGGGGAGGGCGTGTCTGTCGCGCCATAAAACCCCAGATAAAACCTACCAAAATAAACCTGTCCCTTTTTGGCAGGTGGGAGGAGATGCGTATGATCAAGGCAGTGCTGTTTGATATGGACGGCGTGCTGGTCGATACCGAGTGGTTCTACAACCGTCGCCGCGTGGCGTTTATGGAGGAGCATGGCATTACGTACGATAGAATTCCAGATCTTTCGGGGTCTAATGAACCGGCAATCTGGGAAGCTCTAGTTCCTGGCAATCTCACGTTACGCGAGGAATTGCTCACGGAATATAAAAAAAGATATTGCCCCGCTCATCCCGTTCCGTATGCCGAGCTACTCAACGAGCAGACGGAGCCGGTGATGCGTGAGCTGCACAAGCGCGGCGTGAAGTGTGCCATCGCGAGTTCGTCCTATCGCGAGCTCATTGACGAGCTGGTGGAGATTGCCGGTATCGCCGACGTGCTGGACTACACCATCAGCGGTCACGAGTGCAGTGCGTTTAAGCCCGACCCCGAGATCTACCTGCGTGCCATGGAAGCACTGGGGGTTGAGCCTTCCGAGTGCCTGGTTATCGAGGACTCGCCTTTGGGCATCGAGGCCGGCAAGCGCTCCGGCGCCCGCGTCCTGGCGCTGCGTCCGCACGAGGGCGTCAACCTGGACCAGTCCGCCGCCGACGTTGTCATCGACAACCTGACCGACATCCTACCTGCCATTTAGGGACAGGTTTATTTTGGCAGGTTTTATCTGGGCAAACGCCGTATTCGCCGTGAAGGGACCGCTCTCTTCACGGCGTTTTTCTTTTGAGCGGCCTCACGGTCCTTCTGATGGTTGTCGAGAGAGGGTGAATTGAAGCGCCCTCGCACACTACATGCTACAATCGCGGACATGCCCCACAACTACATCTGCCTTCGAAAGGAGCCTACGTGGCGAACGCCATTGATCAGCTCACGGACCGAGTGCTCGTACTCGGCCGTCTCGCCATCGTTCGCCGCGCCATCACCGCCGTGGCGGTCACCATTTCGGCCGTTCTCCAGACATTTCTGATCCAGGCGTTCATTCGGCCCGCTGACCTGCTTCCGAGCGGCCTTACCGGCGTCGCGGTCCTGCTCGATCGCGTTACCTCGCTCGGCGGCGTTCACATCGACATCTCGCTCGGCATGCTCGCGCTCAACATCCCCGTGGCGCTCCTATGTTGGAGCGGCATCAGCAAGCGCTTTGTCATCTTCTCGATGATGCAGGTCGTGCTCTCGTCGCTGTTCCTCAACATCTTTCACTTCGCTCCGTTTTTGGGCGACAAGATTATGCTCATCATTTTTGGCGGCGTGGTCTCGGGTCTGGGCGCTGCCATCGCGCTAAAGTCCGGCGCATCCACCGGCGGCACCGACTTTATCGCGCTGTGGGTCTCCAACCACACGGGCAAGACTATCTGGGGTGTCATCTTTGGTTTCAACTGCTTTATCCTGGCGATCTTTGGCTTTATGTTTGGCTGGGACAAGGCGGCGTACTCCATCGTGTTCCAGTTTATTTCGACCAAGACTATCGACAGTTTCTATCGTCGCTACGATCGCGTGACGCTGCAGATCACAACGCGTAAAGCCGACGAGGTCATGACCGCCTATGTTGACCATTTTCAGCACGGCATTAGCTGCGCCGAGGTCATTGGCGGATACAGCCGCGAAAAGATGTATCTGCTGCACGCCGTTGTCTCGACCTATGAGAGCCAGGACATTATCAAGCTAGTGTGCGACATTGATCCCGGCGCCGTAATCAATGTGTTCCACACGCTCAACTTTGTGGGCGGCTGGTGGGGCGGTCATGTTGACGAGCCCATGCCCACGGCCGTACCCGATCCCGACAAGCCCGCGCGCATGGCCAGCAGGCAGGCGCGCCTCATCGAGCAGGACAGTCTGCAACAGGACGACGGCAAGTAGGGTATTGGCATTTTGCCGGTCCTGCGCAACCCATCCGAACGAGCCCCCCGAAAGCCCCGTTGCTTTCGAGGGGCTCTCGTTTGACATGATAAAAACCTACCAAAATAGACCTGTCGCTTTTTTGGTAGGCAGGGTGTATCGTTTTATCGTTATGATGTAATATAGAGCTAGACGTTATATATGTATTAGTAATTTCGATATTTTGATAAGAGTGATCAGATATGCCCGCGACCAAAAATGCACCGCTTTACCAGCAGATTTACGACGAAATCAAGGATGCGATCGAGAAAGGTGTTTATGCACCCAAGGAGCGTATTCCGTCCGAGCTCGAGCTAGCCGAGCAGTACGAGGTGAGCCGCATTACGGTGCGCCGCGCCGTCGAGGAGCTGTGTTCCAATGGCTACCTGGTTAAGCAGCAGGGCCGTGGCACCTTTGTTTCCACGCCGCACATCAACCGTCAGTTCCACGCCTCGACGCTGCAGACGTTTACCGCGCTGTGTGCCGACAATGGCATGAAGGCCGGTGCACATGTGGTCGATCGCCAGATTGTTCCGGCGCGCCAAAACGAGATGGAGTTCTTTGGCCTGCAGAAGGGCGCGCTGCTGCTGCATATCAAGCGCGTGCGCACGGCCGACGGCGAGCCCATCTTTGAGGAGAACGTCTTTGTGCCGTTTGACGCCTACCGTGAACTGTTGACAGCCGACCTTGAGGACAAGTCGATTTTTGCCGAGGTCGGGCGTGTTGGCGGAACCCCGATTGTCTCGGCTGGCTACCGTACGGTCGAGGCCGTTCGCGCCAGCGCTGAGCAGGCGGCCGAGCTGGGCATCGCTCCGCACGATCCGCTGCTCAACCTGCGCGCCGGCTTTATCGGTCCCAATGGCGAGCCGGTCTTGCTCGGCAAACAGTACTACGTGGGCAGTCGCTACGTCATGGTCCTGTAGGGTTGGTTCCGCCGTTCTAACGAACGGCGGACCGGTCGACGCTGCAAACGCTCCTAAGCGGCAATCTGCAGAATGAGCGTGGATAATCTCCCGTTTTTTGCTTGATGACGGGCTCAAAGTGGGAGATTATCCACGCTCATCCGGAAAGTGTCCAAAAATCCACGCTCATTCGCCTTGGATTGCGTTGCCCGTGGCCGGCAGCCGCGCGGCACCGGTCCGCGTGGCGGCGTATAATCGGCGGCAGATGACTTGGACGTTAGGAAACCATGACCGATAACATGCAGCAGATGGCGCTCGACACGCTCGGCGCCTATTTTGGCTACACCTCGTTTCGCCCGGGACAGGACCGCATGGTCGATGCGATCCTTGCCGGTCGCGATGCGCTGGGTGTTATGCCCACGGGCGCCGGAAAGTCCATTTGCTACCAGGTGCCCGCGCTCATGCTGCCCGGCATCACCTTTGTGGTGAGTCCGTTGCTGTCGCTTATGGAGGACCAGACCCGCGCACTGCTCGCGGCGGGTGCGCGCCCCAGCTATCTCAACTCCAGCCTTACGCTGGCTCAGCAAAATACCGTGCTCAAGCGTGCTCGTGAGGGGCGCTACCAGCTAATGTATGTGGCACCCGAGCGCCTGCTCGAGCCACGCTTTCTGGCCTTTGCGCAGGAAGTTGCGGCCGAAGGCGGCATTGGCGTGCCACTCGTAGCTATTGACGAGGCCCACTGCGTGAGCCAGTGGGGGCAGGATTTCCGCCCCGCCTACCTGCAGATTCGCGAGTTCATCGATTCGCTGCCGCAGCGCCCCATCGTGGCGGCGTTTACCGCCACGGCGACCGAGCGCGTGCGTGCGGACATTCAGCAGATGCTCGGCCTGCAAAACCCCGCGACGGTGGTGACGGGTTTTGATCGCAAGAACCTCTACTTTGGTTGCGAGGAGATGGGCGACAAGGCCAAGACCGCGTGGGTGCGCGACTACGTGATTGCGCATTCGAGCGAGAGCGGCATCGTGTATTGCTCGACCCGCAAGACGGTCGACGCGCTGGCCGCGGAGCTTGCCGAGGCTCTGGGCCCCAGCGGCATTCGCGTTGGCCGCTACCATGCAGGCATGGGCAACGACGCCCGTCGCCAAAGCCAGCGCGCCTTTATCGACGACGATATCCAGGTGATGGTTGCCACCAACGCCTTTGGCATGGGCATCGACAAGCCCAACGTGCGCTACGTGATCCACAACAACGTGCCCGAGAGCATTGAGGCCTACTACCAGGAGGCGGGCCGCGCCGGCCGCGATGGCGACCCGGCCAGCTGCCATCTGCTGTGGAACGGCAACGATTTTCGCATGCGCCGCTTTCTGATCGATCGCGGCGATGCTGCCGATGAGGCACTCGACGACGAGCAGCGTGCGTGGGCGCTCCAGAATCGATATCGTCTGCTCAGCCAGATGGAGGGCTACTGCAATACCACCGGCTGCTTGCGCGAATACATGCTGCGCTACTTTGGCGACGAGGCCGCGGTCGAGCATGCCGCGGCCGGTACGGGCGGCGTCGCCACGGACGACGTCGAGGGCTGCGGCAACTGCAGCAACTGCCTCACGCAGTTCGAGGTCGAGGACGTCACCGATATGGCCCGCGCTGCCGTGCGCTATGTGGCCATGCGGCCCATGCGCTTCGGCAAGTCGCTCATCGCCGACGTGCTCCACGGCGGCAACACCGAGCGCATTCGCCAGATGCATTTGGACGAGGACCGCGGCTACGGTGAGCTGTCGAGCGAATCGGTCGGGCGCATCAAGGACATCATCGGCCAGCTGTGCGGCCGCGGTTATCTGGCTACCTCGCAGGGACAGTACCCGGTCGTGGGGCTGGGCCCGCGTGCCGCCGAGGTCGAGGATGAGGCGTTCGCCTTTACCGTTAAGCGTCGCGCGTCCAAGCGCAAGGCCTCGGCCCGCGCCCGCCGTGCGGTGGATCTGCTGCGCGAGGAGGCCGAGCTGGATCAGCGCCCGCGCGTGGGTGACGATGCCGAGCTGTTCGAGCGCCTGCGTGCCCTGCGCAAGGAGATTTCGACCGAGCTGGAGATGGCGCCGTACATGGTCTTCTCCGACAAGGCCCTGCGCGGCCTGTGCCGTCTGCGCCCCCAGACGCGCGACGAGCTGATTCAGGTCAACGGCATTGGCGAGAAAAAGGCCGACGCCTTTGGCGAGCAGTTTATGACGGCGATCGAAGAGTTTGAGTCCGAGCATGCGCGGGATGGAGCGTAACGATGGCATTCGACGATAAAACCGAGCGCACTGAGGTATCCGCCGTGCCGCTGTACCAGCAGGTTATGGACGACCTAAAGGGCGAGATTGCGCGCGGCGTGTACGCATCCGGCTCGCGCATTCCTTCCGAGATGGAGCTCGCGAAGTCCTACGGCGTGGGACGCATCACCGTGCGCCGCGCCATCGAGGAGCTGTCGCGCGCGGGGTATCTCAACCGCCAGCAGGGGAGGGGCACGTTTGTGTGCGCGCCCAAGCTCAAGCGCAAGATTGTCCAAAAGGGTGACGTTCAGAGCTTTTCCGAGGGTTGCGCTGCCAACGACATGGTGGCCGGAGCACACCTGGTGTCGCGCACGGTGGTTGCGGCGACGCGCGAGGACGCGGCGTTTTTTGGGGTGGAACCCGGCTGCGAGCTCATCGTTGTCGAGCGCGTGCGCACGGCAGACGGCGTGCCCGTCATGCTCGAGAACAACGCCTTTGTGCTGGCCGACCATCCCTACCTGCAGACGCTTGCCGACAAGGACCTCACGGACAATTCCATCTTTGCACTCGTTGCCGAGCATTCGGGCCGCGCGCCGCTCAAGTCCGACCCTTGTACCGTGGAGATTGCGCTTGCCGATGTTCAGGCGGCCTCACTGCTGGAGGTGCCGGTCGGCGAGCCGCTGTTTTATATGGAGGCGTACTTTACCGATGAGGACGAGCGGCCCTTGCTGCTCGGACGCCAAAAGATCGTGGGCTCGCGCTACGTGTTCGACATCTAACGTCCACAGATAGAACAACATGGAACAAATTTGTCGCAATGGCTTCCACCGTGGCTGCTTGCGTGGTATATATAGAACAACATAGAATGACAGCAGGTACGAGCTGCCGTCGTTCAAAGCCGCCACACAAGGAGGAGCATCACCGTGAACGCACACGATCTGGTTCAGGAAATTATCGAGCGCAAGGGCAAGATTGAGAACGTCTTTTGGATCGCCTGCGGCGGTTCGATGATCGACCTGATGCCGGCCAACGAGCTGCTCAAGCGCGAGGCCACCACGTTTGCCTCGACGGTCTACACGGCGCGCGAGTTTTGCCTGATGGCTCCCAAGAGTCTTGGCGAGAAATCACTCGTCATCGCCTGCAGCCACAGCGGCAATACGCAGGAGGTCGTCGACGGTTGCGAGATGGCGCTGGCAGCCGGCGCCGAGGTCGTGGCCATGACCGACTGCGAGGGCTCCAAGATTGATAACGGCAAGTGGACCACCTGGGTCTATCCGTGGGGCGAAGGCGTGCCGCAGGCCGAGGTTCCGCAAGGCATCGGCGTCCTGATGGCTGCCGAGCTGCTCGACCAGCAGGAGGGTTACGAGGCACTCGCCGACATGTACGCCGGCCTTAAGCAGATGGATGCGCTGTTGCCCGCTGCCCGTGAGAAGGTCAACGCCGAGCTGGGCGATCGCTTTGCCGAGCTCTGCCAGCAGCATAAGTTCTTCTATATCCTGGGTTCCGGCCCCAACTTTAGCCAGACCTACGCCATGGCCATCTGCTCGCTCATGGAGATGCAGTGGCAGCACTGCTGCTATATCCACTCCGGCGAGTATTTCCACGGCCCGTTTGAGGCCACCGAGCCCGGCGTGTTCTACTTTGTGCAGCTCGGATCGGGCGAGTGCCGCCCCATGGAGGAGCGCGCGCTCGCGTTCCTCAACACGCACACCGATACAGTCATGGTGCTCGATGCACTCGAGTACGGCGTAGGCGAGGTGCCCGCCAGCGTGCGTTCGTTCTTGGAGCCGATCTTCTTCTACAACATGAGCTGCGAGCTGCGCGCCGCCCGCGGCAAGGTGTTTGACCACAGCCCCGAGGTTCGTCGCTACATGGGCATCGAGCAGTATTAGGTACCGGGAATTATCTTTTTTGACGGGGTCTGCGCTGCGCGCGGGCCCCGTATTGCGTTGTGGCGGCCGGATTCGTGTCTGCGCGAAAGCGAAGTTGAATACTTTTCCGCGAAGTGAACGACCTGTTTTGGACCCCCGAAGCATCCACACTTTTTGGCGGTAAAACTGCAGGAAAAACTCGACGAAACCGCAGGAAACAGCGCCTGAAAAATGTCGATGCTTCGGGGGTCCGATTTTGCTCGTTCACTTCGCGGAAAAGTATTCACCTTCGATTCGCAAGGGCACTGCGTGAGTCAAAAAAGCGGGCCGCGCCGGTAGTATTCCGGCGCGGCCCGCTTGGTATTGCGCTTAGATTCGCGAGATTGCGGCGATTGACGGCCTACTTTGCGTCGTAGGCCTCGGCGTCCCACCAGTCGAGCTGGGCGATGTTGTCGCGAATGTGCTGGCAGCTCTTGTGGAAGCCCTCGAGCTCGTGCTCGGACAGGTCCAGTGTGTAAACCTCCTCGACGCCCTCGGCACCGATCACGCACGGCAGGGAGGTAAAGATGCCCTCTTCGCCATACTGGCCGGTCATAAGCGTAGAGGCCGAAAGCACGGCGTGCTCGTTGTGCAGCACGGCAGCGCAGACGCGCGCGGCGGAGTTGGCGACGGCGTACTCGGTGCACTGCTTGCCCTGGTAGGTCACATAGCCGCCCTTGCGTGCAAGCTCCTCGACCTCCATGTGGTCGAAGGCGTACTTGTCGGGGTTTTCGGCCTGAAGCTCGTTGAGGCTCTTGCCGGCGATGGTCGCGGCCTTAAAGGCAGCCAGCTGGCTAAAGCCGTGTTCGCCGATCATGTAGGCGTCGATGGACTTGGGGCTCACGCCGACCTTCTTGGAGATCTCGGTGCGCAGACGGGCGGAATCCAGGCCGCAGCCCGAGCCGATGATCTTCTTGGGATCGTAGCCGGTCAGGTGCCACAGCTCGGTGCACACGACGTCGCAGGGGTTGGAGATGCTCACAAAGATGCCGTCGAAGCCGGCGTCGACGATGCGCTTGGCAAAGGTGCGGGCGGCGTCGGTGGTAAAGAACAGCTCGCCGTCGCGGTTGCCGGCGGCCAGCGCGACCTTGCCGGCGGCGTTGACGATGACGTCGCAGCAGGCAAGCTCCTCGTAGTGGTCGTAGCAGTTGACGATCTTGGTGTTGTACGGGACAAACGAAAGGGAGTCGCGCAGGTCCTGGACCTCGGACGTCACCTTGGCCTCGTTGATATCGCACAGGTACAGCTCATCGGCAATGCCCTGCATGAGTAGGCTGTTGGCGACATGTGCTCCTACGTGGCCCTGGCCGACCACACCGATCTTACGCGTCTGGTACATATATGTATCCTTTCGGCCGAGTTTTTCGCGTCGAACCATTGTAGCGTCCTGCTGCCACTTTGCTAGGCTAAAGCGCCGTAGATTTTTGGACATGCCTTAATCTCTACTTTTGGAGTGATCTGGGCCGCTGACGGCATCGCTGGGCGATGTGCTCGCGCGGATGGGGCCGGTCGTTGTACCATAGCTGTAACTGACTCGTAAGGAGCATCCATGCCCATTCGCATTCCCGACGCCCTCCCTGCCGCCGCGCAGCTCGAGAGCGAGAACATCTTTGTCATGACCGAGTACCGCGCGCTGCACCAGGACATCCGTCCGCTGCGCGTGCTCATCCTCAACCTCATGCCCACCAAGATTGCCACCGAGACGCAGATCATGCGCAAGCTCTCCAACACGCCGCTGCAGGTGGAGGTGGACCTGCTGCGCACCAAGACGCACGAGGCCACGCACGTGAGCGCCGGCCACCTGGAGACGTTCTATCGCACGTTCGACGACATCCGCGATATCCACTACGACGGCCTGATCATCACGGGCGCGCCGGTGGAGCAGATGCCGTTCGAGGAGGTCGACTACTGGCCCGAGCTCTGCCAGATCATGGATTGGTCCACCACGCATGTGCACTCTACGCTGCATATTTGTTGGGGCGCGCAGGCCGGTCTGTACCATCATTACGGCATCCAGAAGCATGACCTGCCGGCAAAGGCGAGCGGCGTGTTCGAGCATTATCTGGTGAAGCCGCAAAGTCCGCTGGTTCGCGGCTTTGACGACCGTTTCTATGCTGTGCATTCGCGCAACACCGATGTGCGTCGCGAGGACGTGGAGGCCGAGCCGCAGCTTGAGGTCGTGGCCGTGTCCGACGAGGTGGGCCTGTACATCGTCAAGTCGACCGACAGCCGTCGCTTCTTTGTCTTTGGCCACCCTGAGTACGATACCGATACGCTGCGCCTGGAGTACGAGCGCGACGTGAAGCGCGGGCTCAACCCTCAGGTGCCGGCGCATTACTTCCCGGGCGACAATCCCACCGCCGAGCCGCGCAACGTCTGGCGCAGCCAGGCTCAGCTGTTCTACACCAACTGGCTCAACTACTACGTCTACCAGACCACGCCCTACGACCTAGCCCGCGCCGGCGAGGAGCACTAGGCTGTCGGGAGGTGCGCCAGCCGTTGGGCGCTGATGATGTGGGGTAGCGGCAGGTCGTGGGCGTCGGTGGGAACGTGGTCGACACGCTGCTCGTCAAAGGCGATGCCGATGATTTGGCATGCGGACGAGAGCGTGGGCAGGTAGCGGTCATAGCAGCCGCCGCCGTAGCCCAGGCGCGCGCCGGCGCGGTCGAATGCTACGAGCGGCACGACGATCATGTCGAGAGCTTCGGCAGGCACGATAGGGAAGCGGCTGCTGTCGATGTCCGTGGCCGCGAAGGCCCGCGTGGGGTGGGCGATAAACGGAGCCGCGGACGCATCGTCGGCGGCAACTGCCCGCATGCACATGCACTGGCCACAAGCTGCGGCATCAATTGCCGAGAGCATGCACGGATAAGCTACGCGCCAGCCGCGCGCAGCGGCCGCAGCGGCAAACGCGGCAGGGTCGACTTCGGAGCCCATCGCGGCATAGATGGCAACGGTGTGCGGCGCCGCGGCACCCAGGCAATCCAACAGCTCAACAAGCCGCGCACAGATAGTGGCGGACTTCGCCGCCCGCACATCCAAATCAATCGCATCGCGCCGAGCAATCACCGCCCGTCGCAACTCAGCCTTATCCATCCCAGCTCCCTCTCCCAAACCTACCAAAAAGGGACAGGTTTATTATGGCAGGTTTTATCTGGGTAAACGTCGAAGCCGCCGCAAAGGCACCCTTTGTGGCGGCTTCGACTCGACGTTGGCTTCACAGCGCCGCAGCGATCGCTTCAGTCACAAACTTATTGAGTGACTCACCCTTCTTTGCCGCCGCTAGCGCTGCTTGCTTGTGGAGCTCAGAGCCCGTTCTTACGTTGAACGAGCCCTTAAAAGCCCGCTCGGGTTCCTTGCCCTTCTCGGCGCAAAACTCAAGGTAATCGTCGACGGCGTCGTGGAAGCATTGCTCCACTTCTTCAGCCGTGGAGCCTTCAAATACGATTGCGTCCCTAATGCCGGCGACCATACCTGTTAGCACATGCTGTTCGGCATCGAACTCGACCGGGGCGAAATAACCCTTGTATGCCAAAACGTTACTCATGACTACCTCCGACATCTTGCAGAAAGCGAACGATGTTTCGAATGGTCCCCGCTGTCAATTCGTCAGATGGATGAGGCGCGTGCATTACGAACATCCTGCCATCTGATGGCCTGTAGAAGCGAACGCGCGATCCGGATGTCTTGCCTTTGCTGTCCATTTCAAAGCCATATGAAGCCATAACTTTAAGAAAGTCAGCGAATCTATACGTTGAAGGACAGCTAAGCAGCTGGGCGATGAGTTTGTCGATCCGAGTCATCCTGCCTCACATCCCGCAACTATATTATAGTTGCAATTTAAGCCCGAAGCAATCACCCATACTATAGAACACATGTACGTATAGAACAAGTGTTCGAACCACAACTGAGGAAGGAGACAGGCACCTTTGTGGTGGTCTGTGCTGTGGAGTGGGCGTCTGCGGCGGTTTGTCTCAATCTGTAACAGTAACTCGGCAAAATTGGACCTAGATGTTACAGATTGAGACAAAGAGCTGGTGCCGTTTGGGAACGTCTCGACCTGTAACATCTGGAGCCGATATTGCCGTCTAGATGTTACAGATTGAGACAAACCGCCGCGGTGGGCTGCGCCGCCCCGCTCAAACCGCAGAAAAAAGGTAGATTTTCGGGCATGTCCCAAAAATCTACCTTTGCCGTGCGTTAGCCCATCAGGTCGACGACGTTAAAGCCGGCGTTGCTCTTGGCGATGACTTCGCGGCCGCCAAAGACGCAGGTGGGCGACTCGGCTGCGATGCGCGTCACGTCGGCGCCGAGCGAGCGGAGCTCACCGGGCGTGGCGGCGAGCAT
>UMIC01001524.1_pt1 | contig 16733 bp, 8 predicted proteins | sample 1965681 | NCBI WGS metagenome assembly UMIC01 (sample SAMEA4836114, study PRJEB28245) | human gut metagenome | biome: gut microbiome; material: fecal sample | place: Denmark | collected 2008
TCGGCTCCGGCACCTCGATGCCCATCAGCGACCACGTCCCCGACGAGAGGTAGGCGAAGCGGCTGTTCCGGGCAGGCACGGCCGCCACGGCCGAAGCCGTATCGTGCCCCGCGACGGCCACCACGGGCACCGCCCCCAGCCCGGTCTGCCGGGCTACGGCGTCGCAAAGCACCCCGATCCTCCGGCCGGGCATCACCACCCGCGGGAAAAGCGCGGGATCGACGCCCGCCTCGCGCAGCAGTGCGCCGTCGATCTCCCGCGTGCGGGGCTCCATGAACTGCGACGTCGAGAGGATCGTATACTCGCATACCTTCTCGCCGGTGAGCAGGTACGACAGCGCGTCGGGCATGAAAAGCACCGACGCGGCATTTTCCAGCGCCGACATCCCCTCCCCGCGTGCGGCACGGAGCTGGAAGAGCGAATTGAAATTCATGATCTGGATACCCGTGCGGCGGTACACTTCTTGCCGGGGTATTTTCCGAAAGAACTCCTCGGGAACCCCGTTGGTATAGGGATCGCGGTAAGCCCTCGGAAGCCCGGCCAGCGTACCGTCGGCCGCCACGCAGGCCATGTCGACGCCCCACGTGTCGATACCGATCGAATCGACCCGAAGCCTTCGCTGCCCGGCCAGCGTCAGGCCGTGCAGGATTTCCTCATAGAGGGAGTAGATGTTCCAATAATATTTGCCGCCGATCGAAAGCAGGCGGTTCGGGAAGCGGTGCAGAACTTCGAGGGCGATGCCGTCGCCGCAGAGCGTGGCGAGAATGACACGGCCGCTCGTGGCACCGAGATCGACACCGACGAAATAACGGTTCATCACGGAAAGTTTTAGGTTACTGATGCAAAACTATACAATCTTTTCCCTACCTTTGTTGATGGTTTTGACAAACTATATATAGATTTGACACTATGGACGACCGGCCGCTGAGCATCCTTCACTACCTGCCAGTCTCCCCGCGCGACGAGCAGTGGGGCATCGTCTGCACCACGGCCGGACACCAGCACGTCCCGCCCGGAACGCCCTACCCCGTCTCGGAACACCCCGAGCACTACCTGTTTTACAAAGGCAGCGGCCGCACGCTCGACGAATACCAGCTGGTCTACATCACCGCCGGACGGGGACGTTTCGAGTCGGCATCCTGCCCGTCGCAGACGGTCGAGGCGGGCACCATGCTCCTGCTCTTCCCCAACGAATGGCACTCCTATTCACCCGACCCCGGCACCGGATGGACGGAGTGGTGGGTCGGCTTCCGCGGCGCCAATATCGACCGGCTGGAACAGCAGGGGTTCCTCTGCCGCCGGCGCCCCCTGCTGCGGATCGGGTGCAGCGGCGGCATCGAGCGGTGCTACCGCGAGATCATCGGCACGGTCGAGGAGGAGCGCGTGGGATTCCAGCCGCTTATTTCGAGCATCGTGCTCCACATCCTGGGGTCGGTGCTCTTCAAGCACAGCAACCTGCTCTACTCCGACAACCCCGTCGTCGAGAAGATCAACCGCGCGAAAGCCATCATGCGCACAGACTTCGGCCGCAACCGCTCGCCCGAACAGATCGCCCGCGAAGTGGGCATGGGCTACACGTGGTTCCGCCGCGTCTTCCGCGAATACGTGGGGATGGCGCCGGCGCAATACCAGCACACGATGCGGCTCAACAAGGCCCGGGAACTGCTCGCGACGACAGCCCACAGCATCTCGGAAATAGCCTATGCGCTCGGCTTCGAAAGCGTGAGCGCCTTCTCGCTCTTTTTCCGCCTCCGCGAACGGCTCAGCCCCAGTCAGTACCGCGCCCGCTTCCGGGGCGGGAAGGGGCAGTGACCCGCCGGAACAGACCACGGCCGTGACGCACCGCGGGTTGCCCACGGCAGCGATGCACGGGGGCTACAACCCGCCGCCGACCAAAGCATTGACCCGCGGGCGCAAATAGGGGTTGATGTTATGTATTAAAATGAAATCACGGCATATCACTTACAATCTGTAAGCATAATACACCAAAAAACTGCGCATCCTTTACTTTACTTCCCGTTTCAGCCTAATCGCCCTCGATAAAATCCCCTTTGAGAACTCTTTACGGGGTTTCGCGTATTTCCTCCGTACACCACCGATTGCCGGAAAATTGTTATCTCCTCAGGTTTTCGGGGAAGTTCGTCCCCTCCGGCGAAAAATATTTTTATATTTTTTATATTTTTTCAAAAAACCACCCCGCAGGTTGGTATATATTAAATAATATTAAAAAATAAGGTATCCAGAAGCACCTACGTCCGGAAACTCACCGCATATCAAACCGTACCGGAGGGTATTTTTTCGCCCGAAACCCCAAAATATTCAAAACATATTGAATTTTATTTTCGTTTTTATAAAAATATTTTAACCCGTGTTCAACAATGGTTCTTCGGGTTAAAACAAAATGTTAAGTTATTTATATTTAGTCTTATAGCACCTGTTTTCGCCCTGAAAAGAGGGCCGGAAAGACCCTTTCCGAACACTCCTGCTTACATTTCATCTATTTTGAACATTTGGCAAATTCGTTTTAATTATTTTTCTTTGTCGCGTAAGAAAGTATCATTTACTTATGCAAAAAACGAAACTTCTACTCAACATTCTTGCATTTTTCCTATGTGCCTTGCCGGCGATGTCCGTAGCTCAGGGGGGGGGGAAATGTGACCGTCAGAGGCATCGTCACCTCGGCGGATGACAAGCAACCCCTCATCGGGGTCAACGTGATTTCCGGGGCCACCAGCGGGGTGAGCACCCTTGCGGACGGAAGCTACTCGATCAGCGTCGCCGCAGGGACGACGCTCACCTTCCAGTACATCGGCTACAAGCCCGCCACCTTTACGGTTCCGGGCGGCAGCGCCTCGCTGACCTACAACGTCTCCCTCGAGAGCGAGGCACAGGCGCTCGACGACGTGGTGGTCATCGCTTACGGTGTCCGCAAGAAGGGCACCATCGCCGGGTCGGTATCGACCGTCAAGGCCGAAAAGGTCGAGAACACCCCTACGGCGGCGTTCGACCAGGCCATTCAGGGACAGGTTCCCGGACTGACGGTACTTTCCAATTCGGGTGAGCCGAGCACGTCGGCAACGATGATGATCCGGGGCATGAACTCGATCAACTCGGGTACCTCGCCGCTCTACATCCTCGACGGGGTCGCCATCGCCAGTTCCGACTTCAACGCCATCAACCCGGCCGACATCGAGAGCATCTCGGTGCTCAAGGACGCCTCCTCCACCTCTATATATGGTGCGCGCGCGGCCAACGGCGTGATCGTCATCACGACCAAGCGCGGGCGCATGGCCGAGCGGGCGAAGATCAACTACCGCATGCAGCTCGGTTTCTCGCAGATCGCCTACGGCAACTGGGATCTGATGGACACCGACGAACGCATCCGGTACGAGAAGGAGATCGGGTTCACCGACGGCAAGAACTACAACGTCCTGGGCAAGACCAACGTCAACTGGCTCGACGAGGTGTTCAACGATGCCGCCCTGCTCCAGAACTACGAGCTCTCGGTTTCGGGGGCCACCGACAAGACCAATTACTACGTCTCGGGCGGCTACTACAACCAGGAGGGCATTGCCGCAGGTTCGGCCTTCGAGCGCTTCTCGCTCCGCGCCAACGTCGAACAACAGGCAGCCAAGTGGCTCAAGCTCGGCACCAACACGATGATGAACTACCAGACCATCGAACGCGCCGAGTCGGGCGAATATACGCTCGTGACCCCCATCTCGGCCGCACGTTTCATGATGCCCTACTGGAACCCCCACCGCCCCGACGGCTCGCTCGCCTCGATCAAGGACGGCACCTGGAAGGGCGAAGGCCAGAACCCGCTCGAATGGCTGGCCAACAACAAGATCTCCTATAAAAAATACAAGGTGATCTCGACGCTCTTCGCCGAGGCCACCCCCATCGAGGGGCTCACCATCCGGTCGCAGTTCGGCGTAGGCTATTCGCACACGACGGGCTTCGGCGCCTCCTACCCCAACTACCCGCCCAACCTGGGCTCGGGGACGGCCCAGCGCTACTCGACCGACGGCATGAGCCTTTCCATCACCAATACGATCAACTACCGCTTCTCGCTCGACGGCGGACACTCGTTCAACTTCCTGTTGGGCCAGGAGGGCGTCGATTACAGCTACGAGGAGTTCACGCTGGCCACCCGCGGCCAGAACAACGACAAGCTGGTAAACATCTCTTCGGGAACGCGCGCCACGTCGTGGAGCGACGTCACCGACGACAACTACGCCTTCCTGTCGTTCTTCGCGCGCGGCGAATACAACTACGCCGACCGTTACTACGTCGACTTCTCCGTCCGTACCGACGGTTCCTCGCGCTTCGGCACCTCGGGACGCTGGGCTGCGTTCGGCTCGGTGGGCATGATGTGGAACCTGCGCAACGAGAAATTCATGGAGAACTCGCGCCGCTGGCTCACCAACGCGCAGGTCGCCTTCAGCACGGGTACCTCGGGTAACTCGTCGATCCCCAACTACGAACACATGGCGCTCGTGAGCGGCGGCCTGAACTACTACGGCGACGCCGGCATCGCCCCCTCGCAGCCGGGCAACGAAGACCTGCAGTGGGAGAAGCTGTGGATCACCAACCTGGCCGTGCACCTGGGCTTCTGGAACCGCCTGAACGTAGACGTCGAACTCTACCACAAGAAGAACAGCGCCATGCTCATGGAGGTTCCCGTTTCCTACACCACCTCCAACGGTTTCGGCTACCGCTGGGACAACGTGGGCGACATGACCAACCGCGGCGTCGAGCTGAGCCTGGCCGCCGACGTCATCCAGCACAAGGATTTCGTGTGGAGCGTGAACGCCAACGTCTCCTACAACAGGAACAAGATGACCAAGCTCTATAGCGGGGTCAGCGAATACGAGCTTTCGAGCACCAACACCAAACTGGTCGTGGGGCACTCCTTCGGCGAGTTCTACCTCAACCGGTTCGCGGGCGTCAACCCCGCCAACGGCGACGCGCTGTGGTACACCAAGGAGGGCGAGCTGACCACCGAGCTGCGCGACGAGGACAAGGTCATGGTCGGCAAGAGCTACGTGGCGCCCTGGCAGGGCGGCTTCGGCACGACGCTGGCCTGGAAGGGGCTTTCGCTGTCGGCGCAGTTCAGCTGGGTCGCCGACCGCTGGATGATCAACAACGACCGTTACTTCGATGAATCGAACGGCCGATTCGCCTCCTACAACCAGTCCAAGCGCCTGCTCAACCGCTGGAAGAAACCCGGTGACATCACCGATATCCCGCGCCACGGCGTCTACACCGAATTCGACGACCGCCTGCTGGAGGACGCTTCGTTCCTGCGCCTGAAGAACCTCATGCTGAGTTATTCCTTCCCGCAGGAGTGGCTGCGCAAGACACGCTTCATCAGCGGCGTGAAGATCTACGCCCAGGCCCAGAACCTCTTCACCTTTACCAAATTCACGGGCCTCGATCCCGAAGGGTCGAGCAATATGTACCAGGCACAGTACCCGATGGCACGCCAATTCACCTTCGGACTCGACTTAACATTCTAATCAGGGACTATGAACATGTTACGCAATATAAAATTCTATCTTTCGGCCCTCGCGATACTTGTCGGCGCCACCTCGTGCCTGGACAAGTACCCCGGCTCGTCCATCCCGGAGAAGGAGGCCATGCGCACCTTCGCCGACGCCGAGCAGACGCTCACCGGCATCTACGCCTCGCTCAAGAGCAGCGCGCTTTACAGCGGCTACCTCACCCTGCTGCCCGACATCCAGGCCGACCTGGTCTATGCCGTCGAAGGCAACACCAACACCTACGGCTCGTTCTGGCGCTGGGACATACGCCCGACCGACCTGCAGCTCGAAGCGGTTTACGCCGCCCTCTACAAGGTGATCGGCAACTGCAATTTCTACCTCGACCGCATCGACGAGGTGATGGCCAACGAAATCAGCGACACCAACATCGAGAAGCTCGAGCAGTACACGGGCGAGGTCTACGCCGTGCGTGCGCTCTGCTATACCGAGCTGCTCAAGACCTTCTGCAAGGCCTATGAGCCGGACACGGCCCAATCGGAACTGGGCGTCGTGCTGCGCACGAAATACTTTACGCCCGAGGCGGCCCGCCGCGCGTCGCTCTACGACTCGTACCAGTTCGTGCTCGACGACCTGGCCGAGGCCGAGAAACGCCTCGACAAGGAGAACGACGCCTACGGCAACGTCTACATGACCTCGGCCTCGGCCGAGGCGCTGCACGCCCGCGTGGCGCTCTACATGCAGGACTGGGACACGGCGATCGAATATTCGAGCACCCTGATCGACGAAAAAAAGGCCACCTTCCAGCTCTCCGATGCCAAGACCAACTACACCTCCGACTACACCTATTTCGACTACATGTGGGCGTACGACCTGGGATACGAGATCATCTGGCGCATCGGCTTCACCGACACCTCCTACGGCGGGGCGCTCGGCACGGTGTTCCTCAACTTCAACAAGGACTACACCTATTTCTATCCCGACTATGTCCCCGGCCAGGCCGCCCTGGATCTCTACGACGATGCCGACCTGCGCTATTCGGGCTACTTCTACCAGACCGAGACCGGTTATGCCCACGGGCTGAGCTGGCCGCTGCTGGTCAAATACTACGGCAACCGCAACCTGATCGCCAACCAGATCTACCATGTCTCGATGCCCAAGCCGTTCCGCCTGGCGGAGCAGTACCTGATCCGCGCCGAGGCTTACTGCCAAAAGAACGATTTTTCGAAGGCCGGCAACGACCTCTCGACGCTGCGCAAGATGCGCTACAAATCGGGCGGCACGATCAACGTCACGAAGGACAACTGGTTGCAGACCATCTCCGACGAGCGCCTGCGCGAACTCTACATGGAGGGTTTCCGCTTGCACGACCTCAAACGCTGGCACAAGGGCTTCGAGCGTAAGCCGCAGGCCAATTCGCAGGCCGAGGGAAGCTCGCTCAAGATCGAAGCCGACAACCCGCTTTTCGTATGGCCGATCCCGCAGCACGAGCTGGAAGCCCCCGGCTCGGAGATACTCCCGAACGAAAGCAACAGATAGCAACAACGAATAGAAGAGAGACAATGAAACGAATTATCACGGTTTTGTTTGCAACGGGACTCCTGGCCGCCCTCGCAACGGGTTGCAAGGAGGAATATAAGACCTACTCCGATGCGGAGTACGTGCTGTTCGCCGACACCCTGGCGACCTACGCCGTACTCCAAGACCAAGACTATTTCTCGGTACCGGTCTCCTCGACCGTCGCGTGCGATTACGACCGCACATTCGGCGTGGAGATCATCGACCAGGGCAGCAATGCCGTCGAGGGGAAGCACTACCGCCTCCTGTCGAACACCATCACCATAAAGGCCGGTTCGCGCAAGGCCGACGTACAGGTGCGCGGGTTGTACGACAACATCGAAGATACCGACTCGCTGGGCTTCATCCTCAAACTGGTCATGCCCGAGCAGCTGAAATGGGATCTCTACCACGACCGGACGAAGGTCGTCATGCAGAAAAGCTGCCCCTACGACATCAACGAATTCACGGGCTGGTGCGTGGTGACCTCGACGTTCCTCAACAGCTACCCCGGCGTGGAAAACAAGAGCATCCAGCGCCTCATCCGCACCGAGAAGCACCCCACCGAAGAGAACATGATCATCCTGCACGACTGGCTCTTCTCGGGCTACGACGTCACGATCCGCCTCGACCCGCGCGATCCGATCGAACCGCTGGTAACCATGGACAAGAACCAGGTACTGGCCGACGAGGCTTCGGTCTTCGGACAGATCGTCGGGGACAACAAGATACTGGTCACTAACAGCCCGCTCTACGACTCCTATTTCAACAGCTGCCAGCACTACGTGGCGCTGTGGATCAAGGTGCATGTCGAGGACATGGGCGTGAATATGGGCCTGGTAGGCCATTTCTACAACATCATCGAATGGGTCAGCGACGAGGAGGCCGAACGGCTCCAGCGGGAAGAAGGCATGCTCCCGGGAGGCGTCACGGCGTCCGGATCGCTCTAAATCATAACGTAAATAAAGAAACGAAATATGAAAAGACATTATTTACACTTGGTGATGTCGCTGCTCGCCGGAGCATGTCTGGCGGTCGCTTCGTGTTCCGATTCGGATGAGGATACGAAGCTCCCCAGCCCCAACTTCCCCGAGGCGGTTTCGGCGACCATCGAAGCCGGCGGCACCTACACGCTCGAGATAGAGCCCAACCAGAACTGGGAGGTGAGTGTCCCGACGGCTACCGCCGCATGGTTCTGGATACAGGACGAAACACAGAAAGTCTGGACGCTGCGCGGCGGTGCGGGCGCATCGCGGATCGTAATCGGCGTGGCCGAACTCGATGAGTTCGACGACACGCGTGTCTGCGAGGTAACCCTCAAGATGGGCGGCCAGAGCAAGGTCATCGCCACGATCACACGCGGTACGCTCGAACGCGGCTTCAGCCTCCGCACATGCAAGCTCGACCAGTACGGCGACTTCGAATACGGCGGCAGCGAAACCGGCCTCACCTACTCCTATAACGAAGGGGAGGCCGAAAGCATCGACCTGACCTGGCCCGAGGGACGCACCGATTTCTCGATGCCGATCCTGGTCGAGGCCAACTACGACTGGGCGATCAACCAGTTGCCGGAGTGGGTATCCACCCCGTCGGTGACGGTCGGGAAACCCGGCACGAAAGTCGAGATCCGCATCCAGGGCAACCCGTCGGCCTACCCGCTCGACGGGGCGCAGGACAAACTGGTGTTCATCGACAAGAACAACCTCGACGCGAAGGTCGAGATTCCGGTCACGATCCCCTCCTGCCGCGACATTTTCGATGTCACGCTCGATAAGGAACTCAAGTTCAACGCCGCAGCCGAGATCTACAACAGCATGAACGGCGACTGGTCGCCCGGCACCGCACGCGGTTCGGTCAAGGGCATCAGGGGTGCGAGGATCTATGTCATCGCCGAAGTCACGGATCGCTGGGGCAATACCGGCCTGAGCGGCGACGAAGCCGACACCAAATGGGTCATCGTCGAGGAAAGCGCCTGGGACGAGGAGCTGGTCATCATGGATCGGGGCTTCACCGTCGGCACGGAGGTCAACCAGGGCGATGCCCGCACGGCCAGGATCATCGTGCTCCCCGCTTCTATGGCGGTCTCCGACCCCAACGAACTCTTCGACTACGACATCAAGGAAGAGTACCAGCCCTATGTCTTCGCCACGCTGACACAGCAGGCCAGCCCCGGCCCGATCCAGGCTGCCAACCCCGAGGGCATGGCGGAGATCGGCACCTTGTTCGAGAAACTCCCCTCGACCCACTGGTCGCTCCGCGAGCTCGAGGTCGACGATGCCTACAAACTGACCTACACCAAAGCCTGGTCGAACGACCCCGAAGCCACGCTGACATTCGAACGCGACTTCACCGGCTATAAATGCTACGACGCCGACTGCCAGCCGCTGTCGGACGAGCAGAACTGGCTCTCGGTACGCCGCGTCGAAGGCGGGGCCATCATCGACATGGATCGCGAGGACGAAGGCTACATCGTCTTCTACGACGCCGAGGGCAATATCGCGGCCGTCAACTGCCTCTACGATCCCAATGCGGACATCGGCGGCACGGACATCGGGTTCGCATATCCCGAATACGTCACCGGCGCGACCCTCGAAGAGATCACCTCGGGCGAATACTACGAACAGTATGCGGAGTACGGCGCCCCGATCTACCACCTGACCTACGAGGGAGAAACCACGAACGCCGTGATGAACGTCCCGACCTACTCGAGTTTCATGGCCCAGGGCGATGCGGAAAGCTGGCTTACGGCCGAATCCTACGGCCCGACCCAGATCTACGTCAACATGGACTCACAGACCGCCGCCGAGGGCGTCATGTTCCTCTACGGTGCCAACTGGAACGTGGTGATGGTGATCATCTGCACGCTCAACATCTGACCCCAATGATTCAGGGCCCCTCTCCGAAGGGGGCAGGGGCCCTGTTCGATACGACTACAATTTATGGAGAACATACAGACCAGGTTTTTAGATATGAAACTTTTAAAATTTTCCGTAACGGCACTCCTCGCACTGGGCATGGCCTTCCTCGGCGGATGTTCCGACGACGACGGCATCGACAACCGCGACCAAGATTACGGATACGTTCAGTTCAAGCTACACAAGGAGGCGTCCTACGACGCCCTGAGCCGGGCCCAGAAACCCCAGCTCGACTACCTTTCCGAAGCCAGCAAGGTGCAGGTCTCGCTCTATTACGACGGCACGACCATCACCCAGTCGCTGACGCTCTCGGCCCCCGACAAGCAGAGCGCCGAATTCGGGCTGCGCAGCGAGAAGCTCCGGCTGCTGACGGGACAATACCAGATCATCACCTTCTCGCTATTCAATGCCGACGACGAGCTGATCTACAACGGCATGCCGGGCGAAGAGAGGCTCGACATCGTGGCCGGCGGCCTCGTGTCGCACGACCTGACGGTCGACGTGGAGCCGCGCGGTACGGTACGTTTCTCGATCTCCAAGGACTTGTCGGACTTCACCGAGACGCCCGTGGTGACGCGCGCCGCCGAACGGCAGTACACCTTCGACGAGATCGCGTTCCTCGACCTGACCGTAAGGCACAAGACGACCAACGAGCTCACCACGTTCGAAAAACTCCCCGCGAAGTTCTCTATCCACTTCAGGGACGACCGCGAGGACGGGGCTCCCGAGGACATCGAGGAAGGCTACCAGACCTCCTCGCTCGAATGCGACACGCTGCTCTCGCTCAAGGCGGGCGATTACAGCCTGGAGAAATACCAGGCCTACGACAAGAACAAAGTCCTGCTGGAGACCAACAAGCGTCCCAAGAACCTGGATTTCACCATCGAGGACAACAAGACCACCGAGGCCAAAGTCGGCGTCACGCTCTACGAGGCCGACGAGTATATCCGCGACTACTACGCGCTTTACGAAATCTGGAAGGCGCTCGACGGGGAGCACTGGTCTTACAGGGGTGAAAACTATCCCACCGGCGTCAACTGGGATTTCAACAAGGATCCCGACCTGTGGGGCGTCCAGCCGGGCGTGGAGGTGCACTCCAACGGCCGCGTGGCGAAGATCTCGATCGGCGAGTTCGGCTTCCGCGGGCACGTGCCGGCAGCCATCGGCCAGCTCTCGGAGCTCGTCGAGTTGTATCTGGGCACGCACAACGACGGCAACCTGCTCGAATACGACCCCTCGCTGGCACACGACAAGAGCCTCTCCGAGCGCAACCGCACCCGCATGGAGCGTCACAAGGAGTTCCTCTCGCTGATCCATATCCCGACCCAGACGTCCGAGCCGATCGCCCGGGCCCTGGCCGAACACGGCATCTCGATCCCGGCCACGTCGCTCTACAAGAATTTCACCGAGGATCAGATCATCGACCGCAAGACCGGCCTCCAGAACAATATCCGTCCCTACGACGTCGTACACGGCAAGCTCACCAACGGGCTCAAGTCGATCGACCCGGCCATCGGCAAACTCGAAAAGCTCGAGTACCTCAACATCGCCAACGGCGAGCTGGAGGAGATTCCCGCCGAAGTGGCCAACCTCAAGTCGCTGACCGACCTGGAGGTCTACAACTGCCCGAAGATGACCCGCTTCCCGGTGGAGATCGCGCAGATGCCCGAGCTCGTTTCGGTCAACATCTCCAACAACGCCCAATGGTCGGCCGAAGAGCTATACAAGGGGCTCGACGCCATCGCCAACGGCCCGTCGAAGGAGAAGCTCCAGATCCTCTATGCGACCAACAACAAACTCAGGGAGATCCCCGAGTCGTTCAGCAACCTGAAGAAGATCGGCCTGCTCGACCTGTCCCGGAACCAGATCGAAACGCTCCATCCGCTGGGCAAGGAGGTCGCACCCGTACAGCTCTACCTCGACCACAACAACATCACTTCGCTCCCGGCCAACAGCGACGGCATCTTCTGCGGCACGGACGACACGGAGACCTTCTCGGTGACCTACAACAAGCTCAAGAAGGTTCCCAACATCTTCTCGGCCAAGTCCAAATACGCCATGAAATCGGTGGATTTCTCCTACAACGAGATCGACGGCTTCGAAGGCGAAGAGGAGGGCAAATACAAGGGCCTGCGGGTGGAGACCTTCTCGCTGGCGGCCAACCCCGGGCTGACGAAGTTCCCCAAATGCCTCGGCACGACCAATTCGCTGGTTTCCTACATCATCCTGCGCGGTTGCAGCATCGACGAAATCCCCGAGGGCAGCTTTGGCGGCAAGAACTCGACGTCACTCGTATCGCTCGACCTGACCTACAACAAACTGAAGGCCCTGTCCAAGGATTTCACGGCCGAGCAGCTGCCCTACCTCTACGGGCTGGATATTTCGTACAACTCGTTCGATAAGTTCCCGTTCGGGCCGCTCAACTGCGCCGGGCTGACCGTATACGCCATCCGCGGCCAGCGCGATGCCGAGGGTAAGCGCTGCCTGCGCGAGTGGCCCACGGGGCTCTACCAGCACACGGGCCTGCGCGGGTTCTACATCGGTTCGAACGACCTGCGCAAGATCGAGGACACGATCTCCTACCTGATCTACCACCTCGACATCAGCGACAACCCCAACATCACGTTCGATGCCTCGGCCATCTGCTACTACTGGCAGCAGGGGGTCTACAACCTGATCTACGACAAGACCCAGAACATCCTGAACTGCGACAAAATGCTCGAATAACACCTAAGGAGAAACGACAATGAAAATAAAGAATTACATACCGGTCATCCTCTGCTCGATCGCATTATGCAGTTGCTCCGACGCCGACAAGAACATCGCGTTCGGGCTCGACAGCGACGCCATCAAAGCCGAAGCCGCAGGGGGAAGCCACAAGATCAAAGTATCGGCATCGGGGGACTGGGTCGCCACCACCGACGAGCCGTGGATTTCCATTTCGCCGGCCAACGGCCGCGGCACCACCGAGTGCAGGATACTCATCGACTCGGCGCTGACCGACTCGCCCCGCCGCGGCGTGGTACGCATCCAGGAGCAGAACACCTGGGACAAGAAGGAGATCACCATCGACCAGCAGGGTTTCGACTACGCCATCACGCTCGGGGAGAAAGAGGTTTCCGTGGCCAACTTCTCGGCCTTCGGCACCCGTTATTTCGACGTGAAGGTCAAGACCAACGTCGACTTCGCCGTCGAAGTCCCCACCTCGGCCGAAAGCTGGCTCAAATACGACAGCTATAAGGTCGAACTCGACCGCGGCATCCGCCCGCGCGAGGTGACCGTACGCTTCAACTGGAGCATCAACTCCCAGCCCAACGAGCGTATCGCCGACGTGGTGTTCAAGCCAAAGCGCGAGGTGGAACTCGCCCGCCAGGACAACCTGCTCGTCACGCAGGGCGCCGCCGAACCCATCGAGGAGAACACCCGCAGCGGCGACTCGATCGCCCTGCTGGCCATCGCACGCACGCTCGGAACCAACAGTTCGTGGGAGAACGGCGAACGCATGGACAACTGGGACGACGTCACCCTCTGGGAGGAGGGCATGACGGGTTACACGCCCGAGAAGAGCGGCCGCGTGAAATACGCCCGGTTCTTCATGTTCGACACCAAGGAAGAGCTGCCTTTCGAAGTGCAGTACCTGACGGCCGCCGAGGAACTGAACTTCTACAGCAACGTCAACGCCTTCCTGAAAGACCTCACCACCGGCGAGTACATCACCAAACTCACGCAGCTCAAACGCCTCACCATCGCCGCCTACGGGCTGGTTTCGCTGGACAAGAACTTCACGGCGCTCAAGAACCTCGAGTTCCTCGACCTGAGCAGCAACAACTTCCAGAAGATTCCCGACGAGATCAACCCGACCAACTTCCCAAAACTGCGGACGTTGCTCATGGGCGCCAACACGCGCAGGAACATCTACGACCTGAGCAACACCGTCGAAACCAACTACGGCGGCCTCGTCGATGAAGAAGGATTCCCGCGCCGCATGATCGAATGGGATCTCGACACGCTGCAGCTCTCGGTCAACTACCTGCAGGGGCCGCTGCCCAAGATGGACGACTGGGAGAAATACACCGAGCAGGACATCATCGACGCCGACACGCTGCCCCGCGCGCTGATCGGCACCCCGAAGGTGATGCCGCACACCAAGCGCTTCGCCATCAACCTCAACCGCCTGACCGGCGAACTGCCCGACTGGCTGCTTTACCACCCCGCCCTCGACTGGTGGTCACCCTTCCAGCTCGTGTTCACGCAGGAAGGCAAGGATGCGACGGGCGCATCGGCCGGATTCGGCAACGAACCCGCCAACCTGAACTATTACTACGAATTCTACGAGGGGTACAAGAAAGACCCCGGCGCAGAAGAGGAAGACGAGGATACGACCAAATAATCAAGACGATGAAAAACTATTTATACGGCATTTTTGCCATTGCATTCCTGGCATTTACCGCCTGCACCAACGAGGAGCTCCCGACGCCCGGCACCGGACAGGGCACCCCTGTCGAGCACAAGTCGGGGGAGATACTCGTCAAATTTTCGCCTTACGTGAGCGAGATACTCGACAAGGCGGCCGCAGCGACCCGCAGCGGCGGCCCCGCCACCCGCTCGGGCATCCTTTCGGTCGACGAGGTTCTCGACATCGTGGGCGGCTACCAGATCGAACGCGTCTTCCCCGTAGACGGCCGCAACGAAGAGCGCACCCGCGAATCGGAGCTGCACCTGTGGTACGTCGTACGCTTCGGCGACGACTACTCCGCCGAGGAGGTCGCCGAAAAACTCTCGGCCCTGGGCGAAGTCCAGCACGTGAATCTCAACCGCACGATCCGCCGTGCCTACAACGCCGGCAAGAAGGCGATGCCCCTCACCCGCGAAGCCCTCGCCGCCATGCAGCGTGCGACCCGCGCCGCCGGGGATACGGGTTATCCCTTCAACGACGAACTGCTGCCGATGCAGTGGCACCTGATCAACCGCGGCAACCTGTTCGGCGAGAAGTCGATCGTCAATGCCGACGTGCAGTGTGAAGAGGCGTGGAAATCCTCGACGGGCGACCAGTCGATCATCGTCGCCGTGCTCGACGAAGGCGTCATGGTCGAACACCCCGACCTGAAGAACAACATGTGGGTCAACGAAGGCGAGGTTTACCGCTCGAAGCAGGACAACGACGGCAACGGCTACAAAGGCGACGTCTACGGCTACAACTTCGTCTTCGACACGGGCGTTATCTCGTGGGACGACGTCAGCGATACGGGTCACGGCACGCACGTGGCGGGCGTGATCGCCGCACAGAATAACAACGGCATCGGCATCAGCTCGATCGCCGGCGGGAACGCCGACATCCCGGGCGTGAAGATCATGAGCTGCCAGATATTCTCGGGCAACGCGGTCAGCAACTCGCTGGCGACCGTCCGGGCCATCAAGTACGCGGCCGACAACGGCGCCGTCATCCTGCAGTGCAGCTGGGGCTATATCTCGGGCAGCGCCAACAGCTACGAGTGGGGGGGCGCCGGGCTTCAAGGACGAAGAGGAGTGGGCGACGAACGCCCCGCTGGAGAAGGACGCCCTCGACTACTTCCTACATAACGCCGGATCGCCCAACGGCCCGATCGAAGGCGGCCTGGCCATCTTCGCAGGCGGCAACGAGAGCGCCCCGCAGGCCGGGTTCCCGGGCGCTGCCGAGGAGTGCATCTCGGTATCGGCCACGGCTGCCGACTATACGCCCGCCGTCTACACCAACTACGGCCCCGGCACGACGATCGCAGCCCCGGGCGGCGACCAGGACTACTATTACGAGTACTTCGACGACAACCACAAACGCGGCGAGATCGGCTGCATCCTTTCGACGCTGCCCTATGCCATCAGCGAAACGGGCTACGGTTACATGGAAGGCACCTCGATGGCCTGCCCCCATGTTTCGGGCGTCGCCGCGCTCGGGCTCTCATATGCCGCACAGCTCCGCCGCCACTTCACGGCCGACGAGTTCAAGGCACTGCTCTGCGAAACCACCACGCCGATCGACTCCTACATGACCGGCCTGAAAAACTACTACCGCTACGTCGCCGAAGTCGGCCTGAACCAGCCCATGCAACTGACGCTGGCCAACTACCGCAACCAGATGGGCGTGGGACAGGTCAATGCGGCCAGGCTGCTCAACGCGGTCTCCGGCAACGGCAAGCAGGTTTCGTTCCCGAACCTCTACATCTCGCTGGGCAAAGAGGTGAAGGCCATCCCGGCCAACTACTTCCTCGGCGGCGAAACGCTGACCTACACGGTCAGCATCGCCGACACGGCGGTCGCCACGGCGTCGATGGAGGGTGCGAAACTGACGGTCAGGGGGCTGAAGGCCGGCACGACCAAGGCAAGCATCACTTCGAGCAAGGGCGAGACGCACAATTTCAACATCACGGTGCGTAAAACGGCAAACGGCAACGGCTGGCTCTAACGGACAATGCGCTGCGGAACGACGATAGCACGTATGCTCTTCTGCTGCGGGGCGTTGTGGGCGGTAACCGCCGCCACACCGCTCTGCTCGCAGATCCGCATCGTCCCCCGTGCCAAACTCGACAGCCTGGCGCACCCCGCCACGGCCGACGGTGCCGAAGCGATGCGCTTCGAACGCACGCAGATCGACGCAGGGCATATCGGCGAGGACGACACGCCGCCGGGCTACACGTTCAAATGGCATAACGCAGGGACGGCACCGCTCGTCATCACCCGCGTGCAGACCACCTGCGGCTGCGCCGCGGCCACCTACGGCCGG
>UMIC01036763.1_pt1 | contig 16412 bp, 16 predicted proteins | sample 1965681 | NCBI WGS metagenome assembly UMIC01 (sample SAMEA4836114, study PRJEB28245) | human gut metagenome | biome: gut microbiome; material: fecal sample | place: Denmark | collected 2008
GACCTGCGCGACGCCGTCGTGCGTCTGCTCTCCGACGAGGGGCGCTTCGCCGTGGTCTTGCCTGCGGACGAGGCCGCCCGTTTCATCGGCATATGCCGGGACGTGTTGCTCCCGGTGCGCCGTACCGACGTGCGCACGACGCCCCGCCGCGCGGCCAAACGGGTGCTGCTCGAATTCGTCCGTACGCCTTCCGGCGACGTTTTTCCGCCCGCCGCCGCTTCGCCTCCCTCTGGTTTTTCCGCCGCGGGTTCCGGCCTTCGTTCCGATGACCCGGCGGCCCTGTCGGATGCCGTCCCCCTCTTTTCTGTGCCTTCCGCCCCGGCCCCCGATCGCACCGAGCTGGTTATCGGCACGGGTGTGCACGAGCAGTATACCCCCGAATACCGCGCCCTGACGCGCGATTTTTACCTGAAATTTTGATAGCACGGCAAAATAAGTTACATTTGCGTTAGCGATTAAAAAATTCGAACCCATGAAACTCAGACTTCTGGCGCTCGCCCTCGTCGTATGCGGCGGCGCCGCGGCGCAAAACCCATACATAGCCCTGCAAGGGGCCGACGAAACATCCGGCGGCATCGTCGTGTCGCAGCCCCGCACGGTGCTGGCTGTCGACGTCACGGCCGAACGCGACGTGACCTTCAGCGGCCCCTATGCGCGCTATGCGCAGAAATTCCTCGGCGTCCGCGCCCCGCTGACCGACAAGATATCCTGGGCTGTTACCGGGGCTTCGGTCGCCCTGCTCGACCCCAAGGCGTGCCTCGACGCGCCCGCCCCGGCCCAGCCTTCGCGCACGGTGATGTCCCATGCCACGTCCGAGGACGAATTTTCGCGCCTCCAGGCCGACAAGAACGACATGGCGGTGCTGGCGTTGGAAGACGCCGCCCGAGAAGCCGCCAACACGATCTTTTCGCTTCGCAGGCACCGTATCGAGCTCATCACGGGCGAAGCGGGCGAAAATGTCTTCGGTGAGGGGCTGAAAGCCGCCCTGGCCGAGATCGAACGCCTCGAACAGAGCTATCTGGAGCTCTTCCTGGGCAAGCGTGTCGTCACCACCGAGACCCGCCGCTATGTGGTCTATCCGCAATCCGACAAGAAGCAGTATATCGTCTGCCGTTTCAGCGCCGCCGCCGGGCTGCTCCCCGAGAGCGACCTTTCGGGCGACATGGTGCTGCTGCAGATCGAACCCTCGGGCAATACGGCTACCGCCGTCGAGGCTTCGGCCAAGGAGTCCAATACCGTAACCTGCCGTGTGGCCGACCCGTCGGTCTGCACGGTCATCGCGGGCGGACGCGAGTATGCCCGCGCGGTGCTTCCACTGTTCGAGTTCGGCCGTACGATCAACGTCGCGCTTCCCCGCCGCAAATAGCTTCTGACGATGGATTACACGTCGCGTATGGTGGCGCTGCTCAGGGAGTTGCGCCGCGAGCGTAACGGTGCCGTAGCCGATGCGATGCGCTATTACGGTGCGCCCTACGGCCTGAATTACGGGGTGAGCCTGCCCACATTGCGCCGGATAGCGCGTGCGGAGGCGCCCGACCACGCTTTCGCCCGTTACCTCTACCGGCAGGATGTCCGTGAACTGCGCCTTGCGGCGCTGCATATTGCATGTCCGGCGAGCCTTACGCCGGAGGAGTTCCCCGCATGGGCCGCCGGCATCGTCAATTCCGAAATCGCCGAGGAAGCCGCTTTTGCCCTGCTGAGCCGAGCCGAGGCGTTCCCCGCGCTGTTCTCGGCGTGGATCGCCTCGCCCGATGCGTTGTTGCAGTATGCCGCCCTGCTCGCCGCCGCGCGCAGTCCCCGCCTTACGGCCTCATGGGTTGCTCCGGCCGTCGAAGCCGTGCACCGCAATGCAACGGCCGAGGCGATGACCGAAGCGACCGCCGCCGCAATTTCCGCCGCTACGGATACCTCTGTTGCACCGGGTGCCTTTGTCTCTGATACGTCTGTTACGGAGGCCTCTTCTCCGGAAGTTACCACGCTTGCTCCCGGCGATTCTTCCGTTGGCGACACCCCTTCCGCTGCAACTGCCTCAGCAGCCGCAGGCGTTTCTCCGGCCTCAGACCCGCATGTCGCCTCCCCGTGTGCTGCCGGGCAGCAGGTTTCCTCCCGGCCTCTGGCGCAGTATCCCGTCCCCGCCGCCCGCCTTACGGCTCAGGGTGCGGTGGCGCTGCTCGCTGCCGTCGCGGCGCAAAACGAAGAGAACCGGCAGGCGGTACTCCGCGCAGCCGGTTCTCTGGGTAAGCTCCCTGCCGAAGACTACGTCCACGAGGAGCTCGCCTGGCGTCTGGAGGCTTAGGCCTCCCTTTCTCTCGTTGTTTTTTTCGCGCGGGTGTTCATCGCTGTGCCACATGTTCGCGCTTTTCCAGCTCCCGCAGCACGTTTACCAGGTGGTCGTAACTCGCGAGTCCGCTCTCGCGCCACAGCACTTCGCCCCGGCGGAAGAACATGAGCGTCGGTACCGACATGATGTTGTAGCGGTGCACTGCGTCCAGCATTCCGCGGTCGTCGATATCCACCTTGTATACATCCACGCGGCCGTTCATCTCCCGCTGGAACTTGTCGATGGCGGGGTGCATCATCTGGCATGGCCCGCACCATGTGGCGAAAAAGTCCACGAACGTCAGCGCGTCCCGCCAGATGATCTTGTCAAAATCCGTTGTTGTCATTCTGTCTTCCCTTTTTAGTTCATCTCCGCCCATGTGACCCCGGCGTAGGCTTTGTCCGCCAACTCCTTTTCCGCATAGCTGATCGTGCGGCGCAGCCCTTCTGCGAGCGGTGTCCGGGGCACCCAGCCCAGCTCCCTGCGTGCTGCCGAGATGTCGGGTGCACGCCGCCTTGCGTCGTCGGCCCGTGCCGCCGTGTGTACGATTCGCGAGCGGCTCCCGGTCAGCGCGACGATCTTCTCCGCCAGCGCCCGGATGGAGATTTCATGGTTGCTGCCCAGGTTCACCGTGCGTACCGCCCCGGCCGACGGCGGTGTTTCCATCAGCCTGACGAGTCCGTCCACTATGTCTTCGACCCAACAGAACGTGCGCAACTGTTCTCCGCTGCCGTTGACGACGATGTCGCGGTTCTGCAGGGCCGCTACGACCATCTTTATCACCACGCGCTGATCCATCGGGTCGGCGCCGATGCCGTAGGTGTTGAATATGCGGGCAATGCGTGCGTCGACGTCGTATTCACTGTTGTATGCCCTGTGCAGCGCTTCGGCGGCGCGCTTGCCTTCGCAGAGGATGTAGTGCGTCGAGCAGCAGTTACCCGGCTCGCTTGCCGGATCGCGGTGTCCGATGCCGTAGATGTTTCCTGCCGAGGCGAAGACCACCCGCGCATGTTCGCTGCGGGCTGTCTCGAGCGTGTTTATGGCACCCAGCACGCTCACGCGGAGCGTCTCCACCGGGAGCGCTTTGTTGTAGCGTACGCGCGACGGCGACGCGAGGTTGTATATCTCGTCGCAGCGGATGCTGAAGCCGTTGATGATGTTGTGGTGTACATACCGGAACAGGGGATGCTGTAACACGCCCCGCAGCAGGGGCGAGTTGACCGCATCGCGGATATCGACACAGAAAACCTCGTGCCCTTCCTCCAGAAGGCGCAGGCAGAGGTGCGTGCCGATAAATCCCACCCCGCCGAGAACGACTATTCTTTTTTGCATCTCTTACTCCTTTTTACAGGTGTAAGAGCAAAATCTATTCCACAAAAAGGGCCCGTGGCAGTTGGTCTACGCTGTTTATCGTCACGACCTCGATCCCCTTGGGGCGTTTGGCGCCCTTGCCCAGATACCCCGATACGACGATGCGTTTGAATCCCAGGCGTGCGGCCTCGCTGATGCGCTGCTCGGTGCGGGGCGCCGGGCGCACTTCGCCCGAAAGCCCGATCTCGCCCGCGCAGCAGACCCCCTCGGCGACGGGGCGGTCGTAGTACGACGAGATCACCGCCGCGACCACGGCCAGGTCTAATCCCGGGTCGGCGACCTTGAACCCGCCGGCGAAATTCAGGAAGACGTCCTTCTGGAACATCTTCATTCCCACGCGTTTTTCCAGCACGGCCAGCAGCATGTTCATGCGCTTGGTGTCGTAGCCCGTCGTCGAACGCTGGGGCGTACCGTATGCCGCGCCGCTCACCAGTGCCTGCACCTCGATCAGGTAGGGGCGCACGCCGTCGGCCGAAGCGCCCACGGCGATGCCGCTCAGCGGCTCCTCGTAGTGCGTCAGCAGGATCTCGGACGGGTTGTCCACGCTCCGCAGGCCGCTGTCCAGCATCTCGAACACGCCGATTTCGAACGTCGCGCCGAAACGGTTCTTTATGCCGCGCAGGATGCGGTAGATATTGTTGCTGTCGCCTTCGAATTGCAGGACGACGTCGACGATGTGTTCCAGGATCTTGGGCCCGGCGATGCTTCCGTCCTTGGTGATGTGGCCGATGATGAAGATCGACGTCCCGGTCGACTTGGCATACTTGAGCAGCGTCGCGGCGCATTCGCGTATCTGCGACACGCTTCCCGCCGACGAGTCCAGCAGGTCGGTGTAGATGGTCTGTATCGAGTCGATCACCACCAGGTCGGGCCTGTGTTCGCCGATCTGGTTGACGATATTTTCGAGCAGCGTCTCGGGATAGATCAGGCATTCGTCGTTCCCGATGCCGAGGCGGGCCGCACGCATCTTGATCTGTTCGGCCGACTCCTCGCCCGAGACATAGAGCGTTTTCAGCCCGTTCGCCGCCAGTGCGATCTGCAGCGAGAGGGTCGACTTCCCGATGCCCGGCTCCCCGCCCAGGAGGATCAGCGACCCCGGTACCATCCCGCCGCCCAGCACGCGGTTCACTTCGCTGTTGCCCACGTCTATGCGGCGGTGTTCGCTTTCGCGGATGTCGCCTACGCGCTGGGGTTTCGCCGCGGGCAGCGGCCCAGCGACGGTGGCCGCCACGGAACCGCTTTCGCGGGCTATGATCTCCTCCGTAAAGGTGTTCCACTCGCCGCACGAGGGGCAGCGCCCCAGCCATTTGGGGGCTTCGAACCCGCAGTTCTTGCAGAAAAAGGCCTTTTTGACTTTTGCCATCGGTGTATTGTCGGTTTGTAAAGGGTCTTCTCAGTCCTTAGAAGGGGTGCGTCGTGTATTCCAGCCTCTCGACCTTGGTGATGCCGGCCGTGGGGTAGAGCGCCTGGTATTTTGCCGTGAGGTCTACGGTCAGCAGCGTGAGGCTCTTGCCCTCCTCCGAATAGTAGGAAACCGCATAGGTGTAGTCGGCGTCCTCGTAGAAGAACCGCAGCTGGTCGGGTTTGTCGGGTTCCTTGTTGAACGACCCGGTGATCGGCGCGGCGTCCGGTGCGGGTGTGATATAGAGCCATCCGCTGTTGTGGTAGAGGAATTCGAGCCGGTAACCGCCCCCGGCCTGTACCGGGGCTTTGGCCAGCACGTCCGCGCGTATGGCCTCGATTACCGGGTTGGGCTCAGGCTCGGGTTCGGGTTCAGGTTCAGGTTCCGGCTCCGGTTCGGGCTCTTCTTCGGCCGTTGTCGTTGCTGCTGCGCCGAGCGTGACGGTGGCTTCGACCCGGCTCACCGGATAGCTTGTCGTGTAGTACGGTTCCGATTTCTCCCCGCAGGCCGCGAGTGCCGCCGCGAGGATCAGTATGGCTATGTATCTTATGGCTTTCATCCTTCCGGTATTTGTCAAAGTCCCAGTTCCTGATCTATCAGCACGACCAGCACGCGCCCTGCGGGCCAGCACCGCATCATCTCCATACGCGTGTTGCACACGCGGTCGGGCGAGTTGCAGTCCGAGCATACGCCCGTCCGGGCGCACGGCGTGCGGAACCCCGGGTGCCGTGCGACGTTTTGCGGTGCGGCGATCGTGCGGATGCGCTCCTCGGCCTGGGCACGGTCGGCGACGATCTTGTTGCGTCCGGCCACGATGACCACCTTGCGGGGCCCGAACGCCACCGGGGCGATGCGGTTGCCCACCTTGTCGAGCCAGTGGAGCGAGCCTTCCATGCTGATGGCGTTGACCCCCGTGATGAAGAGGTCGGACATCAGCGCCTGCCGGCGTATCTCCAACCGTTCGGGATAGCTCATCGCGGGGTCGAACCCGTCGAGCAGCTTCCAGCGTCCGTCGCCGCGCAGCCACCCGACGATGCCCGTGGCGTGCATCGTTTCCGAGTCGCCGAACGATACTATTTCCGGCCGTTCCCGCTCCGCGATGGCTTTCAGCACCGCGAACGCCTCGGTGATGTCCTTCACCGTTTCAACCTCAAAATGGTGTCGCCGTAATGCTTCGGCGCAGTTTGCCAGTTTCATCTGTTTCGAATTGTCCGCCCCCGAGGAATCCCTCAGGGCTATAATTAAGGTACGAAATTATAAGGTAAATCGCCGCCCCGAGTGCCAGGATTACCACGATCCATCCGATGACTCGCTTTCTGCGTCGTTCCCGGCGGGTCTCTTCCCGGATCTCGGCTTTGACGCGTTCGACCGTTTCGGGCGGGAGTTCTTCCCGACGCGTCGGATGACCGGCCCTGTCCCTGCCCAGCAGGTCGAGCATCTTCTCTTTCTTGCTGCGGGGCTGCCGTTTGCGGCGGTTGGCCGCGAGCCGTTGGATCATGTCCTGTACATGCCCCAGCAACATATGCCTACTTGATAAAGAACCTGTATATGTCGTTTCCGTTGGCGTACAGCAGCAGGAACAGGATGATGACCAGCCCGACGTACTGCGCGCCTTCCAGCACCTTGTCGCTCACCTTGCGTCCCGTGACCATCTCCCAGAACGTGAAGATCGCATGCCCGCCGTCCAGGCCCGGTATGGGCAGGATGTTCATCACCGCGAGGATGATCGACAGGAATGCCGTCTTTAACCAGAAATCCTCCCAGTTCCAGTCCCCGGGGAAAATACTGCCGATGGCGATGAACCCGCCCAATTCCTCGTACATCTTGGTCTTGGGCTGTACGATCATCTTCAACTGTTCCCAGTAGGACGAAATGACTTTCCCGGCCTTTTCGATGCCTGCCGGGATCGACTGCCAGAAGGTGTACTCCTGTGTGCGCAGCGTATAGGGATTGCGTGCTATCACGCCCAGCTTGCCCTCATCGGACACCGGGACGGCGATCTGCAGCAGCATGTCACCTTCGCGCTTCACTGTCAAGGTCACCTCCCCGCCCGCCCGGGTCTTCAGATATTGCTGGTAGCCGGAGTATTCCAGCCCCCGTGCGTCGTCGATGGCCACGATCTCGTCGCCGCGCCTGAGCGCCGCCGCCGATTCGTACACCGCGCTGTCGATCAGGAACGGCACACGCAGCGTAAAGAGGTCTTCGTAACCTTTGGCCTGGCGCATCTCGATCAGCTCGTCCAGCGGCAATGTCAGCTCCACGTGCTTCCCGCCGCGCTCGACGACGACCTTCCGCTCGCCTTCGGTGATGAGCAGCGAGTTGAGTATCTTGTTGATGTCGCCGACCGGCTCGCCGTCGATGGTCACGAATTTGTCGCCGTCCTCGAAGCCGAGCTTGTGCCCCGCCTCGTTGAAGTTATAGCCCCATTTGGCGTCCTCGTTCGAGAAGTAGTTGTCGCCCCACACGTAGCAGACGCCGCAGTAGATGACGATCGCCAGCAGGACGTTCATCACCACGCCCGCGATCATCACCAAAAAACGCTGCCATGCGGGTTTGGTGCGGAATTCGTCGGGCTTGGGGGGCTGTTTCATCTGCTCCTTGTCCATCGACTCGTCGATCATGCCGGCGATCTTGCAGTATCCGCCCAGCGGCAGCCAGCCCAGCCCGTACTCGGTGTCGCCGCGCTTGAACTTGAAGATCGAAAACCACGGGTCGAAGAAGATATAGAACTTGTCGACGCGGATCCTGAAAACCCGCGCCATAAGGAAGTGCCCCAATTCGTGAATGCCCACCAGGATGGTGAAGCAGAGGAAAAACTGAATGATCTTGATGATTATATCCATGTCTGTCTTTTGGTTACAACGCTAAGTATTCCGCAGCCAGCCGCCGGGCCTCGTCGTTCGCCTCGGCGTAGTCCCCGAGGGTGGGGGCGGCGGCGAACGAGGCGCGCCCCAGGGCGTACTCGATGGCACGCACGATATCCAGCCATGCGCACTTGCGGCCGAGGAACGCCGCGACGGCCACCTCGTTGGCGCCGTTCATCGTGCAGGCCGCCGTGCCGCGGCGGCGCAGGCACTCGCAGGCGATCTCCAGCGCCGGGTATTTCGCCCGGTCGACCCCGGCGAATGTCAGCTGCGGGTGCGCCATGAAATCGAACCGCTCGCCGGGGCGGGTCGCCCGCCGGGGGTACATCAGCGCGAAGCTGATCGGCATACGCATGTCGGGCGTGCCCAGCTGTGCCTTGATCGCCCCGTCCTCGAACTCCACCATCGAGTGTACGATCGACTGCGGGTGTAGCAGCACCGTTATTTTCTCCACCGGGGTGCCGAACAGCCAGTGTGCCTCGATCACCTCGAAGCCTTTGTTCACCAGCGTCGACGAGTCTATCGTGATCTTTGCGCCCATCTCCCACTGGGGGTGGCGCAGCGCCTGTTCCACGGTCACGTCGGCCAGCTTTTCGCACGGCAGGTCGCGGAATGCGCCGCCGCTGCATGTGATGATGAGCCTCCGTATGGGCGACTGTTCGCCCACCAGGCACTGGAAGATGGCCGAATGTTCCGAGTCGATCGGCAGGATCGGGGCACGCTTTTCGGCCGCCAGCCGCATCACGTATTCGCCGCCTACCACGAGCGACTCCTTGTTGGCCAGCGCCAGTTTCTTCCCGGCGCCGAGCGCCGCCACTGTCGGCGCCAGCCCGGCGTAGCCTACCAGCGCGTTGACCACCACGTCCGTATTGCCGCCCGCCGCGACCTGGGCCACGGCATCCTCTCCGGCGTAAACCTTCACGTCGGTGCCGGCCAGCGCATCGCGCAGCTGCCCGTAATAGCGTTCGTCGGCGATGACCGCCGTGTCCGCGTCGAATTCCCGTGCCTGTGCCGCGAGCCGCTGCCAGTTGCGGTTGGCCGTCAGCACGCGCACTTCGAACAGGGAGGGGTTCTCACGCACGATGTCGAGCGTCTGCACGCCGATCGAGCCCGTCGAACCCAGTATTGCAAGTCGTTGTTTCATGCCTGTGCGTCAGAATACGATATACCCTTCTGGGTCTACGGGCTTGCCGTTGTTCCAGAGTTCGAATTCGAAAAGCCGCACCTCGCCCTCTTCCGCCTCGGCGTTGTAGCCGACCATCTCGCCCGCGCGGATGGTCTGCCCCGTGGTGACGAGCGACTGCGAAAGCCCCTTGTAGACCGAGAGGAGGTTGTTCGCATGCTGCAGCTCGACCATGTAACCCGTCTCGGGCGTCCAGAGGCTCAGCACCACCGTGCCGTTGTCGATGGCCGTGATGCGGTCGCTGGCCGCCGCCGCGATGCGTACCCCGAAATTGCCGTTGCGGATGTCGAAGCGGTCGGTGATGATCCCCTCCACGGGTTTGGCCAGCTCGATCGCCTCGCGTACCGAACGCCGCGACCCGCCGCTGCGGCCCGCGATGGCGTACGGGCCGTCGCCCTCCATCTGCGCCCGCAGGAGCGAGTCCTCGGGCGAAGGCATCACCAGCACCTTGCTGGTGCGGGTGCTGTCCGACGTGGCGAGCGTGCGCGCCACGGGGGTTTTGCCCTCCATGATCAGCGCGATATGCTGGTTGTAGGTGAGCATGTCGTTCATCATGCGCTCCATCGAGTCGAGCCGGATGATGTTCTGCACGAGGCTTTCGCGCGAACGGTCTGCCTCGGTGCGGTATCCCGGCAGGAATTCCAGGATCGGGGAGTAGGCCACCAGCGACAGGACGAGGATGAACAGCAGCAGCACGAACGACAGGAAGGCCGCGAAGATGCTGGCCGGCGAGAGGTGCATGTGCCACTCCTCGCTGTTGTCCGTGGCATTGAGCATGTTGAAACGGCGTTTGCGGAAAAGCCCGCGCCACCATGCCCGTATGGATTTGAAAAATCTCATCGGTTTATGACATTATGAATGCAAAGATAACCAATTTCATAGAAAACCTTTGCGGAACGCGCCGAATTTTTTAACTTTGTGATCGTTTAGAATCAACGCAAAAAACAGCTGAAAAGTATGGTAAAACCTACATTACTCGTCCTCGCCGCAGGTATGGGCTCCCGTTACGGTTCGCTCAAGCAGATGGACGGGGTCGGCCCCAACAACGAGGCCATCATAGATTATTCGGTCTACGACGCCATCCGCGCCGGTTTCGGCAAGGTCGTTTTCGTCATCCGCCACTCCTTCGAAAAGGAGTTCCGCGAGGTCTTCTCCGCGGAGCGTTTCGGCGGCCGCATCGCCGTGGAGTTCGTGTTCCAGGAGCTGGACTACCTGCCCGAAGGGGCTGCCGTTCCCGAAGGTCGCGTCAAGCCGTGGGGCACCAACCATGCCGTGATGATGGCGGCCGACGCCGTCCACGAGCCTTTCGCCGTAATCAATGCCGACGATTTCTACGGTGCCGAGGCCTACAAGACCATCGGCGACTACCTTTCGCAGCTGGGTGAGAGCCGGAACCGCTACTGCATGGTCGCCTACGACCTCGACAAGACCCTTTCGGACAACGGTACCGTTTCGCGCGGCGTCTGCGGCGTGGATGCTGCGGGCAACCTCACCTCGATGGTCGAGCGCACGCAGATCGAACGCATGCCCGACGGCAGGATCGTCTTCTACGACGGCGGCGCCGACGAAGTACTGGCCGGGGACACGCCGGTGTCGATGAACCTCTTTGGCTTCACCCCCGATTTCTTCACCTATTCCAGGGAGTATTTCAAGACGTGGCTCGCCCGCAACAAGGAGAACCTCAAGGCCGAGTTCTATATCCCGACGATGGTCAACAAACTCGTCGGCGAAGGCACGGCCTCGTTGCGTGTGCTCCGCTCGGCGGCGCAGTGGCACGGCGTCACCTACAAGGAGGACAAACCCGCGCTGGTGGCCTCGATCGAGAAGATGATCGCCGAGGGCAAATATCCCCGCAACCTCTGGGCATAATTGCCGGTTGCGGCATCGCATATGCAAAAGGGCGGATGTTTTCATCCGCCCTTTTGCTTATTGCTTGTGGAGTGCCGTTTGGCAGCCGGCTTCGGAAAGCCTGATGTGCCTTCGGTTTGGCCGGCTTCCGCGGCGGCTCAGTCCAGGAAACCTTCCCTGACCAACTGCTCCCGGATGCGCGTCCAGTCCGCTACGGGGCGTTTCACACCGTCCACGAACCGGATCGGGCAGCCGAGGCTGCTGTCGTCGATGTAGAGGTCGGCGTGGACTTTCGGCGAGGATGTCCAGCGCTGCTGCGAGGGGTTCTCGTTCACGGCGTAGAGCGGGATTCCCCGCTCGCGGAACCACCGGATCGCGTCGTCGAGCAGCTTGCCGTGGCGCATCGTGTAAAGTATCAGGCGGCAACCGTTGTCCGTAAGTTCTTTCAGTACGGGAACCGCCCCGGCGTCGTCGCCGATTTCGGGATATGCGTGTGTCACGACCGTTCCGTCGAAATCGACGGCGATCAATGCATTGCGTATAGCCATTTATTCCTTGTTCCTAATTCTACGTCCGATTTTGCTGAAGAAAAGTTTCAGGCGCTTGCGGTAGCTGGTCTCCTTGTAATCGTCGTAACCATACCCGTATCCGTACCCGTAACCATATCCGTACCCATATCCGTACCCATATCCGTACCCATATCCGTACCCGTATCCGTGGCGGCGGGTGCGCGTGCCGTTGAGTACGACGCACATGTTGCGGAATTTCTTCTCGCGGTAAAGCCGTTCGATGTCGGGCAGCTGCCGGCGGTCGAGTACGCCTTCGCGCACGATATAAATGCAGAGGTCAGCCAGCCGGTCGGTGATGACTGCGTCGGCGACCGACATGGCCGGGGTGCTGTCGATGAATACATAGTCGTAGCTCTCCCGCAGCTCTGCGATCAGTTTGTCCAGACGATCCGAAAGCAGCATCTCCGTGGGGTTGGGCGGCTGGATGCCGGCGCAGATCACGTCGAGGTTCTTGTGTACGTCCATCGGCGTAATCAGTTCGCCGATGTCGGTGATTGTCCCTGCCAGGTAGCTGGTAATACCTTTCTTGCTGTTGCTGCGGCCCAGCGTCGTGGAGAGCGCGTGGCGGCGCAGGTCGAGGTCGATCAGTACGACCCGCTTCCCGGCCGTGGCGAGCGTCATCGCCAGGTTCATCGCCACGAACGTCTTGCCCGCATGGGGGTCGGACGAAGTGAAGAGCACGCACTTGATCTCCTTGCCCGACGACACGTTCATGAAGGTCATGTTCGAACGCAGGATGCGGAAAGCCTCGGACAATGCGTCGCGGCCGGTTTCCCGGACGACGATGCCGCCCTTGTTCTCGCCTTCGAGGAAGGGAATGTCCCCCAGGAACGGGGCGCTGATGTTCTCTTCGATGTCCTTGCGGCCGCGGATGGTCGTGTCGAGCATGCCGATCAGGTAGATGATGCCGAAGGGGATCGCAAGGCCGGCCAGCAGGCTGATGCCCAGGATGATCATCGAACGGGGCGACACGGGCCTGGGGCTGCCGTATGCCTGGTCGATCGTACGCGAATTGCTTTCGGCGACGGCATAGTTGAGCTGCGTCTCCTCCTGTTTGTTGAGCAGGTAGAGGAACAGCTCCTCCTTGATCTTCTGCTGGCGCATGATGTCTAACAGGACTTTCTCCTGCGACGGCATGGTGGATATGCGGTGGTTGGCCAGCGCCTCCTCCTTGCGCATGTTCGAAAGCTGTATTTCGAGCGTCGAGACGTGCGAGTTGAGCGAAGCGATGATCGAGCGGCGCACGGCAGCCAGCACGTTGTCCATGTCCTGGATCACGGGGCTGCGTTCCGAACTGTTTTCGAGCAGTTTCTGGCGGCGCAGGATGGCGTCGTTATATTCGGTGATCTGGGCGACGATCCCGTTGTTGGTCAGCGAGGCGACCATCGGGATCAGATCCCCCGCGTGCGACGGGTCGTCGAGGTAGTCGCGGATGTAGTTGGCGACGCTGATCTGGTTTTCGATCGAAAGCCCTTCGACCTTGAATTTGCTGCTTTCGGTGATGGATCGGGTAGCCTCCGAGGTGATGTCGATCATCTGGTTGCTCTTCTTGATCCCCTCGATTTCGCTGTCCACGACGCCCAGTTCCCGCCCGATGGCCAGCATACGCTCCTTGATAAAGGCGTTCGTCACGACCGATACCTGCCGCTTGTCGGCGATGGCGTCCTCTTCGTACACGGCGATCAGCGTGTTGATCACGTCCTCGGCACGCTTGGGCACGGAGCTGTTCATCGAGATGGTGACGATCGACGCCTGTTTGTTGGCCACGTCGCTCTTTACGGTGGCGCGGTAGGCGTTCGTCGTGACCATCGGCGAACTCTTGGTGACGGTGATGGGCCTGTCCACGTAGGTCGAGTCCATGAACGGCGTCTTGTGTACGACCATCTGCCCCAGCGGGGTGGGGATCGTGTCGCCGTACTGGGCGCGGATGACCCTGCGCTTCTCCTGCTTGGTGAGGTACTTGTCATCGAAGTCCGCCAGCTTGATCCGGCCGTCCTCGAGTTCGGTCACCTCCAGCGAAAGGCGCTGGTTGTCGTCGTCGATGAAATCGACCTCGATGGGCGAGCGGCCGTAGAGGTCGAGCGTCCGCAGCCCGTCCCGTACGGAATAGTTGACCGTCAGGTGGAGGCGCTTTACCACCTCGGACATCAGCCTGTGCGACTGGAGGATGTAGACCTCGTTGTCGACGTTGCGGCGGTTCTGGAAACCTACCAGGTCGCTGAAAGCGCCCAGCTCCATGTCGCCGCCCTTGCGGCTGTCCTTTACGAGGATGGTGGCCGTACGGCTGTATATCTTCGGGGTGCTGGCCAGGTAGTAATAGGCCACGCCGAGGCAGATGAGCACCGACAAGGCGAACCAGTACCAGTTGGCCAGAACCATCTGTAACAGGTCGTGCAGCGTGAGGCCGCTGCCGTTTTCGTTCTCGTCGTTCTGCAGGTGTTGCTGCTGGTTGTTGTATTCGGTCATGGCCCGGCTTATTTGGTTAAGGTTATGATAAGCGTCGCCACGGAGATGGCCGTACCTACGAGCGAGAGGTAGAAGTTGCGGTTCTGGCTGATCTCACCGGCCTGTGCCTTGTATTTATTGGGCTTGACATAGATCACGTCGTTCTGCTGGATGTAGAACGCCGGCGAGTTGAAGAGGTCTTTCGATGTGAGGTCGAGGTATTCGATCGTGCGTACGCCGTCCACTTCGCGGGCCACGGCCACGTCCGTACGGATGCCGTAGATCGTCAGGTCGCCGGCCATGGCCAGGGCGTCGAAGATCGAGATCTTGTCGCGCGTGACGTCGTACTGTCCCGGGCGGGCTACTTCGCCGACGACCGAAATCTTCATGTCGGCGAACTGCACGTTGACCGACGGGTCGTTGATATACCCGCCCTCGACGATCTTGTCGGCGATGAGCTGCGCCAGTTCGCTGCGGGTTTTTCCCTTGCAGTCGATCTTCCCGATCACGGGCATGTCGAGCATGCCGTTCTCGTCCACCGTGCGGATCTGCAGCGACTGGTTGGTCGCCGAACTGTACGAGGCGACTCCCGTCACGGAACTCAGCGAGGTCGACGAGTTGAACGGCACTGCCAGTTCGGGGTCTTTGCTGTTGACCACGATCGTCAGCCGGTCGAGGGGCTTGATCCGTATCTGGCCGCTTTCGGCGATTTGTTCGGGCGTAAACGGGTTCGCGTCCTGCAGGTACCAGGCACGTTTCTGCGAGGCGCAGGACGAGACCAGCAGGGCCAGGATGGCCGGGACTAAGAGGCGGAAATGCTTCATTTTATTACTTAGAGCGTTTTGTTTTTGTATAAGGCGTTTTATATCGTGCGCAAAGGTAGTAATTTTTTATGAAATAAACATACCCGCCCGCCCAGCTATTTTGTCCCATTTTCACCCGATTCGGCCGCAGCCCGGATTTTTTCCGGAAAAAAACGTACATTTGACGTCCCGGAATCCGGTTACGTATTAAAATTCGCAAATTATGCTGCATCCCGAGTGGAGCTACCAGGCTGTAATCTATGAAATGAACGTGCGCCAGCTGACGCGCGAAGGTACCCTCAGGGCCGCCGCCGCGAAGCTCGGCTTCCTGCGCGACATGGGCATCGACGCCGTATGGCTCATGCCCGTCTATCCGATCGGCGCCGAGGGGCGCAAGGGCTCGCTGGGCTCTTACTATTCGATCCGCGACTATTGCGCCGTCGACCCCGGGCTGGGGACGATGGGGGATTTCGATGCGTTTGTCGCCGAGGCGCACCGCCTGGGCATGAAGGTGCTGCTGGACTGGGTCGCCAACCATACGGCGCGCGACGCCCGCTGGGTCGGCGAGAAGCCTGCCGACTGGTATGAGCGCGATGCCGCGGGGGCGCCCGCCGTGCCCTGGGACTGGACGGACACCGCCAAACTCAACTATGCGAACCGCGACGTATGGCGGGCCGAGGCCGACGCCATGGAGTTCTGGGTGCGCCGGCACGCCGTCGACGGTTTCCGCTGCGACATGGCGATGCTCGTGCCCGTGGAGTTCTGGAATGAGGCTGCCCGCCGCCTGCGGAAGGTGAACCCCGGCCTGTTTCTGCTGGCCGAGGCCGAGGAGCCTTACCTCTTCGAAGCGGGTGCCTTCGACGCCTGCTATGCCTGGGAGATGCACCACCTGATGAACGACGTGGCGCAGCAGAAGGTGCGCGTGACCGCCCTGCGCGACTACATCTATGCCGACCGGAAGCGTTACCCGCAGTCCGCCATGCGCCTGGTGTTCACCTCCAACCACGACGAGAATTCGTGGAACGGCTCGGAGTTCACGCGCATGGGCGGCGCCCGCGAGATCATGGCCGCCTTCACGTTCGTCGTGCCGCGCGGCCTGCCGCTGGTCTATACCGGGCAGGAGATCGGCTACGACCATTCGTTCGCCTTCTTCGACCGCGACCCGATCCCCTCCTATGCGGCCAATTCGTTCACGGATTTCTACCGCCGCCTGGCCGGGCTCCGGCATGCCAACCCTGCGCTCGCCGCCGGGGAGGCGGGCGGCGAGATGGTCGAGATACGCAACAACGCCGAGGATTGCCTGATGACCTTCGTGCGCGAAGTGAAGGGCAACCGCGTCGTCGCCGTGATGAACCTCTCGCCCTACGCCATCCATGCCGATTATTACACGGGCATCTATGCCGGCATGTACACCGATGCCATGACGGGCGTTGCCTGCGAACTGCGCGGGCATGTCGAGGAGGACATGGCGCCGTGGAGCTACCGCATCCTGACGCGCTGACCCCTGCGGCCGCGGAGGCAGCGGCCGCATCCCCGCCCGATCCCTGCCCGATGCCCGCCCGATGCCTGGCTGCTTCCCCGCCCGATGCCCGGCTGCGGCCTGCAAA
>UMIC01036687.1_pt1 | contig 16126 bp, 24 predicted proteins | sample 1965681 | NCBI WGS metagenome assembly UMIC01 (sample SAMEA4836114, study PRJEB28245) | human gut metagenome | biome: gut microbiome; material: fecal sample | place: Denmark | collected 2008
TAAGACAAAAGGCTGCCTCATCGCTAACTTTGCAACAGTGCCCTAAACTCGATATCCAAACTATCATTTGTTTTGGTATCAATAGCTAATAATTTTTTAAAATCCGTGACTATTAAGAAACGAATCTTATTGCCTTCAGTTCGTCTTTCTTGCTTCATTTGGTCAATGAGACCATATAGATCTTGTTGTTTTGCAATTTTAAAATAGAGTTGGCGCTTCCAAAAAACAGAGTTTTCCTTATCTTCAGCTAAATTTCGCTCACCAGAGCGCACACGCCCCACAGACTGACTGCGATGTCCATAAGCTAAAAGCAACTCATAGATAAAGTCTTGTTTGTTTAACTCATCTTGAGTAATTTTACTGATGATCTGTTTAACATTTTCTTCGATTTGGACAATATTCATGTGACATGACAACCATTTTTAAGCTGATAATTTGTTAAATAAACAATGAGTTAATATGACTAAGAACCTATCCCAATAGGTTTTTATTCCAGACAATGACACCACAGGCAAAATGCAGCATCGCCTCATAATTCTCGACTTTCTTCTCCCAACGAGTCAGGACACGACGATAGCGATTCATCCAACTGTGTGTTCTCTCTACAACCCAGCGGTGAGCCTTAAAATCCGTGTTTTTGATGGCTTCTGACTCATCCTTCCGTGACTGGATATGAGGTTCATAGCGACGACTTTTCAGATACGATTTCAACCATTCCGCTTCATACCCTTTGTCCATGCACAACCGGAGCCTCTTGCATGGTCTGCCCGTCTGGAGGGCATCGAGCGTATCCGCAACCAGCTTTATGTTCCGGCTACAACCAGTGCAAGCGGAAGCCTGTTCGCGTCAGTCATCAGACTGCGCTTTACTCCCTGTTTCCCACGGTCTGTAGGGTTCCGGCCTGTTTTTTTGAGCCTGCCAGGGGTGATTTTGTCATACAACCATCAATCGACAGCCACGACCAGTCAATAGCGTCCAGCTGTTCGCTGGCAAGCAACCCGTTTTGCCAGAAGCGTTCAAATACGCCAGCATCCCGCCACTCTTGAAATCGGCGGTGAGCAGAGCTTGACGAGCATATACCGGTGGCATTCAGCGCATTCCACTGGCAACCCGTCCTGAGTACGAAGAAGATGGCGTTCATTGCAGCGCGATTATCAACCCGCTTGCGGTGCGTACCCAGAGGATGGTGAGTTTTATGCTCCGGAATCAGTTGAGCCATTTTCTCCCAGAGTCCATCACTGATCTGCCACTTGTTGCCCGTCACGCTTCGCCTTCAGAAATTATCATTATGTATTATCTGACAATTCCTTTTGGGATAGGTTCTTAATGATGATATAGCATTATCTAAAGGAATTTGATTACTTGTTGCTGTGTGTAGTGTTTCATTTTCCATTCTATCCCATAACCCTTTTAAGTATTATATCTATCCTATTAACGCCTTTGCTTTAGCTTTTATCTCTGCCAGTTCTGATGCTTCCACTTTGCCTTTTTTAGTAACCTTACGAGCTCTCCAGTCAACACAAGTAACTTGATCAGCTAATGCGTAGCTGTCTCTTTCGTTCGAGATCTCGCATTCAAATGGATAGCCTTTGCCTTTAGTTGTACATGGTACGCATAGTAAGAGCCCTACTTTATTATTGTATGCAAATGGACTGAGGACAACAGCAGGACGATGACCGCCCTGCTCATGTCCCTCAACTGGATCAAAATCAATCCAAATCAAATCACCAGAATCAGGCACGTAGCGAGATACCATTATATTAATTCCTTACCTGTGCGAGCTCCGAAATCTACTTTCTCATGAATATTTTCCGGTGTGATACCGGCTAACAAATTATCTAATGAGTATTCTACCGCTTTAACTGGCGTAATGATGATACGACCTTCTTCTACCGCTATTTCAACCGTATCATCAACGCTAAGTGCCGCTTTTTGCATGATTGCAACAGGAAGCCGTACAGACGGGCTATTGCCCCATTTTTTTACTGTGACCTGAGCCATTTATCACCTCTACAATTCAACGTTCGAGTTTAAATAGTAGCACCCTATTTTAAATGTATCAACATTGTTGATGGTATTGATGTGTATAAACACATAAACACATAAACACATAGACACAAGCGAGCATAAGTAAGAATATACATAAAAACATTGACGCATGTGCGTGTGCATGTGTAACTAACTGATTTCAAGAGTTAGGTATGTACCTTTACGAGTTAATGTGTTTTTGCTCATATACACATAAACACAAATACACATTGATTATTTTTTGGCTTACTTAGATAATGAACAAAACACAAACACACATATGAGGGTTTCCAGTGAAGGTAATTTCTTTTTTAAATCCGAAAGGCGGGTCTGGAAAAACAACCACCGTCATAAACGTTGCTACTGCTATGCAAAGAGCCGGTTATTCGTTAGCGGTTGTCGATACAGACCCTCAAATGAGCCTATCTAACTGGTCTAAAGAAGGGAACTGTGATTACGATGTTTTCACCGCAGCCAGTGAGAAAGACGTTTATAGCATCCGTAAGGATCTAAGTGATTATGATTTTGTCATTGTAGATGGTGCTGGTTCACTTTCTGTAATTACTTCAGCAGCGGTTATGGTTAGCGACCTTGTTATAATTCCAGTCTCGCCAAGCCCTCTTGATTTTTCCGCAGCCGGTAGTGTTACATCAGTTCTTGAAGCTCAGGCATACAGCCGCAAAGTAGAAGCTAGGTTCCTGATCACTCGCAAAATTGACCAAACCACTATGTTGCAAGTATTAAAAGACAACCTCAAAGATACCGGCTTACCTTCTTTCAAAACCGCCATTGCTCAACGGCAGAGCTATATTAAATCTATTCTGGATGGTAAGAGTATTTTTGAAACTAACGATGGTAATGCAAAAGGCGAGATTGAAATACTAACCAAAGAAATTCTGACTATTTTTGAGTCATAATGTGAACTAACACATAAACACAAATGTGTGTTTACACATAAGCACTAAAACACAAAAGCGCATATGTGTTTTTAATGAAAAGAGATACTTTATGGCACTAGAAAAAGTAAATGAATCATCAAATTCACAAAAGATGAAGTTCGGTGAAAACAGAGACTTAGATAAAATTCTTGAAAAAAGTACAAAAACAAAACGTATAAATGTAGATCTTGATGAAGATACTCAAATTCGATTCAAATCTGCATGTGTCAAACGAAACACCACTATGAAAGATGTAATATCAGATTATGTTCATCAGTGGCTGAAGCAAAATGAATAGGTAGTGTTTTCTTGGGATGATATTTCATCCCTTTTTATTTTACTTTTATCTCAATTTCACTATGTAAAATTCAAAACAGAAGTGTCTCATGCTCAACTATTCGACCCAATCTGGTAGCTTTGGCAATGGTTGTCTTTTCCACGGCTCCTGCTCTCCAAGATTCCAAATTTCAGTGTTGTATGTTCCTGTTCCACCAAAATCAAGGCTTGGTCGTAACTGCGATATGTAGCAGTACGCGAGAAACCCGTTCTCTCTCTTGCGTACCAATTCAGTCCAACCGACCGCGTATATATCTTGTAGATATGCTTCCCAAGCAAACAGCACACCGGTATTGCTCCAATGTTCTAACTCAGGATAAAACCTTCTTATTTCCTTTATAAAATCAATCACGTCACTATTGAATTCATTATCTGGACATGGGTTGCTCGGGTTTCGTTGAAACGTTTCTTCATTAAAAACAAACATGCTCCGGTCCTCTACACTAACTGGCAGTGTTTTTGCTTTTTATAATTGTACCTGTGATTAAATTCTTCACTTTGATATTAGGCTAATTGCTATATCACGTAAAACACACTCAAATGTGTGAACACACATTAACACATACGTGTTCATGTGATTAACCCCACACAAATACACATTAACACATTAACACATATACACATACGTGTTTATGTGTATAATTAGTTTTGCCATACGTTATATGATTATAATAAGTACCAACACTAGGGTTATAACGCCACATTGTGGCGTTTTTTTTTGGCTGTCATTTAGGAAGGGCAGGGCAGGAAAAATAGAAGCTCAAAGCGAAGCACATAGCCGTCAGTATGCTTTGTTTAGCTGTGGCTCGATCTTTGAATTAGCCTTTTCTAGCCAATTCATACTATTAGAACAATCCTTCTCATGACCAATGATTGTCAATACCTGTTTATAAGCATCATCATTCAACATGAATTTCAAACTATTCAGATAGCCATATAAAGGGTCCCTAACTATCACATCGTCTGCCGTGACTGACTGCGCACATACCTGATAGCGGATATCTATAATGTTTTGAACAACACTCATACAAGCTGGACAGTTTGCTTTGTATTTCTCTAAATCAGAATATCGCTGTCCTTCAATCCCTTCCATTGCAGAATAACTATTACCTAATGCTGGCACTGCAAACAGTGAAGTTATCAGAATGAAAGGTAAGGATATTGTAAGTTTCATTTTTATTCTTAGTTTAGGTTGTTCTGCTGTTCACTTAGTAGTTGCAACTCAGTCCACACCTCAGTTTCCGAGGCTTTTAAAACCTCATCCAACTGATCTGGTGTCGTTGCTTCTAACACGGCTTGTCGGTTCTCACCACTTAACTTACCGGACATGATTTGTACACCTGACATGATCATTGCGTGATATAAGTTCTGGCGTTCCTTTTCATCTGCTGAAAATATGCTATCCAGCATCTCTAAAACCCCGTTATAGCGCATAATTTCGCTTTCACTGCACTGTGACGTATTCATAAGGTGTTTGAGCTCGTGTAGCTTCTCACGGGCTTTAAATAGGGCATAGTTTAGAACTGTTTGATCACGTTTCATTTCTGCCATCACATAATTAGGATTTTGAACGTTACAATTTGAAATTTGGTCTGCCTTAGCCATTCTGCTCTCCTGCATTTGTATTTTTACTATTAGGTAATACTCTAAACACACCTGTCTGGTAATTCATTATTATAGAACAGGAATTATTAGTCGGTTGTAGCCTTGCTTCGATGTAAACAAGTTGTCCTTTCTGACCAAAATTAGCTGCTATTTCTGCTATTTTTCCGTATGCACTAATGTTAAACCAATCTGTTATCGGGTTTCCTTTCGAGTCATGCCGGTTAATTGCAACAGAGAAGTAGGTCATAGCGTCACCGTTAAGCTCTGAATACTTCAGATTATCTTTCGGGGACGAACCTAATCGAGCGATCAGTTGCACCTTGTTAAGTAATTCCATTGTTATGCCTGAATAGCTTCAGTGTTAGATTCGGTTTCGTGCGGTTCGTTCTCATCATCATTAGATGCGGCTGATTCATCATTCGCAAACTTCTGAAGTACATCATTAAGCAGGGTCACAATTGTTACTGGCATTTCTACCGTTACTGTTTCATCATTTTCTTGAATATCAGCAACTTTGTCGTGAATTGTTGTGCGGATTTCACTTAATTGTGAAAACACAGAATGTATTTCTTTTTTTGAAAAAGGTACTTTCTTCACTGAAGGTACAAATTTCCGTGTAACTTTATTTTTGCCGCTGTCAGTCGCCTTCTGCAATCCTGCAATGATCACATCATATGCCTCTTGATTAGTTTCTTCACACTCAAGCAGTATTTCGATAGCTAAATCAGAAGTAATCAGGTTCTTCCTGACAAGATCAGTAATTCGGTAATCTGCTCGGAACAAGCGTAATAATCTGTTGATCGTAACAACACTTGTATTCGTATATCGTGCAATTTCCTTTTTTTCCCATCCCATACTAAGTAAACGATGGAAACCATCAGCTTTTTCTAACGGGGCTAAAGGTTTACCTTCAGAAGATGTCAGCATATTGACGATTTCGAGTTGCTGACTGCCTGAAAACTCCGTGACGTATACGCCCTTAATCGTGCAGCCTTCTTCCATTGCCATGCGTAGAGCACAGTATCTGTGGTGTCCATCAATAATCTGCAAGCGTGGCAAATTATCAACCGTTACTACTTTCACAACGATTGGAGGAACATAAACACCAGTTACATACGAATTTTTGATACGTGCGGCATGTTCAGTATCGATCTCTCTCAGGTTGAACCCTTCCTGTACGTACAGTAACTCTACGTTGACGCGATAAATATCACCACGTGAACACACCTTTTCCTCAAAAGCATCCGACATTTTGCGTAATGTTGAGATGTTGTGTGCTTCAGTATTTTTTTTCAGCGTAGGGTAGGGTAGGTCATTGAGAAGTACCTTGCTCATATCCGAATTGTGTTGACTACCATTCGTAGAAATTGCTGCGTTAGTATTCATAGTCCTCGCCTTGTCATTGTGTAACTAGGTATTATTTTTATTCAACGTAAGGCTATCACACAGGATTTTCTATTTTCCTTAGTTACATAGGGAAAACGGTATCATTTCGATTTATGTTTATTGTTATCAATCGGTTAAGAGATGACAATCATATAGAGTAATACATGATAATATAATTAAATCAATGGCTTGCATTGATAATCATAAATTGATAATGATTGTTTCTTTATCTGAATAATATTTGATTATTTGAATATAATTCTAAACGAAAGGAATTCTCAATGTGAGTATTTTGGCTGATACAATTAGCAGGGTCGTGGTGAATCCTGCTTAATTTGATTAGGGGTATTATCTAAGTATTAATTAATAATGCGTTTATCAATGAATGTGATAAACGAAGCTAATCGGTCTTGATTAGAGTCGCCCCTAAATCTTCACTACGGGAAGATCTGATATTCTCGTAGTGTATGCCGGTGAAAGCATTTCTCGCTTCATGCGCCAGCTTGTATCCATTACCTTTCCAGCGAACCATATTTTGCTAACGCCTCGATTATTTATCTGGTCCAAGGTTTTCATCAATTGTTCACTTCCTTTGTAGGGTTTACTCTCAGAAAATAAATTAAGTTGAGTAACTGATGGATCAGAAAAATCAGTGAGCATGATGCCAGCTTTGTGATATCTAACCCCTGATTTCCAGATTGTCTTTAACAAACGCACTGCGACATTGATAATGTCTCTTGTATCAGCACTTGGATATTCTAACCGTTCAGAACGGTGGTTGTAGTATTGCGTTCCGCTGGCGTAATGGCTGGTTTGGATAAAAACAGAGACAAAGGAACAGACTCGTTTTTCAGCTCGAAGTTTCTCTGCTGCTCTCTCTGAATACTCGCAGATAGCCTGATGCATATGCTCATAGAGCTCAATTTTTTTTCCAAATGAACGTGAACAAATGATTTGCTCTTTAGTTTTTGCTACTTCTTCAAGCTCGATGCAAGATTCACCGTTCAGCTCTCTCACAGTGCGTTCTACAACCACACCGAATGTTTTACGGATCATGGTTGTTTCAGCCCTAGCCAAATCAAGCGCTGTAACTATTCCCATAGCATTTAGCCGGTTACTTATTTTTCTACCCACACCCCATACTTCATTAACAGGCACAAGGGACATGAGCCTTTTCTGACGTGAAGTAGCACTCAAATCGACTACACCGCCTGTTTTGGTCCATGTTTTAGCAGCATGGTTTGCCAGTTTAGCCAGTGTTTTAGTTTGAGCAAAACCAACACCGACAGGTACATGAGCAATCTGCAAAATTCGTTGTTGTATCTTGCGACCGTAATCTTCTAACGGGAAATTTCTAAGCATACCGGTCATATCAAGGAATTGTTCGTCAATACTATATGTTTCTACTCGTGGGGCAAAACCTGATAGTGTGTCCATTACGCGGTTGCTGATGTCAGCATAAAGAGTGTAATTACTACTAAAAACCTGAATGTCATGCTTTTTGACCAGTGACTGAATCTCAAAGTATAGAGCCCCCATTTTGATCCCAAGCAACTTCACTTCCTTGGAACGTGCAATGACACAACCATCATTGTTTGATAAAACAATAACCGGCTTATTGGCAATATCAGGGCGAAAAATCCGCTCACAACTGGCGTAGAAACTGTTTACATCAACTAAGGCAAACATTATCTCGCCTTGTGGATAATGTAAGTCACAGTGCCGAATATACTCAATTCTTCACCCTCACTGATGTATATCGGTGAGTAGTTGCTGTTCATGGGTATAAGGGCAATAACAGGGCTGGTTTGTAGTCGTTTTATCGTAAACTCTCCATCGAGAGAAGCAATGACGATATCTCCATGTTTTGCATCAATCGAACTATCTACTATGACGATATCTCCATCTAGAATCTGTGCGTCCATCATAGAAGTACCAGATACTCGTAAAAAGTATGTGCCTGAAGGGTGCTTGATCAGCAAAGAGTTTAAATCGATACGATCCTCTAAGTAATCACTCGCAGGAGAAGGAAACCCCGCAGGGATCTGCTCTGCGAAAAAAGGTAATGGAAGGGCTTCATCTACGGTACATGGGATTAATTTCATACGAATCTCAATACTGTATAAAAACACAGTATTGTATACATCCGAGTTAGGAAATTGCAAGCTATGTATTAGATATTAAAATGACTGGATAACGGCATTTACTGTTTAGCTGCTCACAAATCACGATATAGATAATTATTGTACTGTAAGCCTATTATTGAACTGAATGCGCGATGGGGGAGAGCACATTTTCCCCCAATCATAATTGAGTCTAAGACGAAACTATGCGAGATGCCCGTTACGATATTTCAGCCAGACTACCAGCGTTTTCATGAGATGATTTCGAGAACGAAAATAGAGGCTATTTCTAATTAACTGATCTGTTTTCTAAACCAAGCCTTGAACTGATTGCGTTTTGAGTGAGTGTACAGGTCGTAATCAATAGGATACTTTTTACGGAACTCGCTGATAGCTCGTTCGCATGTTTTTTTATCTTTTACTTGTTCTGATGAAAAACCTAGTGAAGCAATTTTTTGTGTAATTTGAGGGTCGGTGTGGTGTGGTGGTCTTTTCGGTTGAGCACCGACATCGAGTCCGAAACGAACAAGTTTATCATGAGCCAACTTTTGTACTTCAAAGATATGATCGTTGTTCATAGTATTAACTAGCATATCTATACATTCTGTACACTTATATTTACCAAGTAAGTGAATCGCCAGTAGCCTTTTCTCAAAGGAGTAAACAACACTTATATTTCTTTTAATATCTTTCCATACTTTTTCTGATGGTTCTGACTCACTATATTTCTCTTTTGGCTCCTCAAGAGATAATAAGAAATCCTTAGCGGTAATAGATTCTTTTAATAGCTTTCTTTTAAAACTATTGAAAGCAGTCTTCATGTATTGCAAAGGCTCTGCCATAGGATGTGATTTACCCGGCTTTGTTAATCTCTCATGCTCTTGGTAACGCTTATTAACTCTTTCCCAATCCTTTGGATAGATACGTTTAAACTCAGAAAAGAAGGAATCAAAATCACAATCAACAGCAAGGAGAGACAGCACCGTTGCTATTTTGAATTCTTTTTTTGGTATAACACTGCCTTTTGATACCCGTTGTCTACTCATATTAACCCTCTACATACCAAAGTTGGTTACAAACCCCACTTTTATGTGAGGTTACAATTTGAATTGTATGAAATTTTTGGGGGAAGAGAAAGCTGAAAATAGGGCTTGAATTGCCGATAAACTCTGAGGTGTATACCTTTTTATGAGGTAAGCTCAATGGGATCTAATGAGCATTTTTCGCATCCAGCATCTTGCCAACTACCTCATCTAAAGGAATAGTAACCTTGCCTTTCATAATGATTTTTACATAATTAATAGTGGAAGTTTGAACGACCTGCATGTTTATTTAAACCGTTTAATTTTATTAGTAACGGTAAATAATTCTGGTTCTTCAGATATGCTTTTGCTTTAAGCGCGAGATAGTAACTCTCAATCCCCGCAATCACCACAAACAAAACAGTAGCAGACTCATACCCTATCCCATATGCATAGTTTTTACAGTCGGGCAATATATCGTCACTGTGGCTATGTATTGCGGAATGAGGCTCACCGGTCAAAGTATTGATGATAATAGGCAGGGGGTTTTCGAGTAGTTCAAGCAGATCCGATGGTGACAGTTCATTAATGAATGTTTCATCACCTGCACTAATTTTATCAAATGCCGGTTTCACAGGAACTCCTGAATGGGCTATAAATTCAGAGGCTATGTGCTGTAACAACGCTGTGTTGTTCATCATTTTTTATAGGTCCTCCCATACTGTTTGAAATATTCATTGAGCTCTTTGTCTCGCTCATACGTAGCCGCATCTGCCGCTTGTCTGGCTTCATCAACCTGCTTTCTTTGTAGTTCTTCAGCCAGCTTCAGATAAGATTGAATATTCTCTTGGTTTGGTTCATTTGTTACGAGTTCAAACGCAGCTCTTTCACGTTCCTCCAATGAGCTACACCCCATCAACAAAAACATAGCAATTGAAGCACAAAAGTAAAAACGGGCGGTTGAGAATTCCCGTTGTGTTTTTTTCTTCATCATTTTTCCAACTTAATTATCTGTTGCCCCCTAAACACGCCAAGGAGAGTCGTTTTGTGTTTGTCAGAACGCTCTTGTCTGTCTGCTTCAGCAGTAAACAATGGCAGGGGACTTACTTTAAAATCCTGATCCTGCACTATCAAAAACGGCACAGGAGCGTTTATGCAGCGTTTTTTCCCACTGGCAAAGGTTAGGTTGCAGATCGGCTGCGGCGTAACGCTACGCTTTATTCTGAGCCTATTAGCAGGGCACTCTTGGATTTTATCCATTAAGTCCTGTAACTCAGCGTTGCCTTTTGCTATGTCAGCTATGAGCTGATAAAGCTTAACAGGGTCTGTTTTCTGCATGAGTCCTTTTAAGCCCCACGTATATGAAGCATGAGTGATCACATCGTCAGAGTTAAATACAGGAATGTTCCGGTACAAATGCAGTGTCATTACGTTACTCAGATGTTTACGCAAAATTCTGAAACGCTCAGATTTTGGCAGTGCGACAACCGAGCTTCTGATATTGTTTTTTACGGTATTGATTTTGATTAGATGATCAGCAAGTTCCATAGCCGCAGTTGATAACTGTACATATCCGGCTGTTCGCCTCGCAAACTTTTGTGAGTACAACGGAGAAATGTATAAGTCCTGCCAACATGAGATAACCGATGTATAGGCATGAGGACCCCAATTCACAACCGGCTCAATGCATTTACCGATATCATCACAACCATTTTCTACCGGTGGAATGACACAGGTAAGAGCTGAAATTACCTTTGTATCTCGAAAAAGAGAGTCAAGCTGGTGGAGGTACTTCAGCAATGAATCAATATAGCTATCAAGCATCACATGAAACTCCTGTTCTTAGAAAGAAAGAATCATAACCAAATATGCCAACATACAAATAGGTGTCTAACAAATACAGGAGCAAAACTTACACATCTGCGCCCCTGACTCGCTCTTTTTTCTCTCTTTTTCTCTTTTTTTCTCCCCCTTTTCTCTAGACGCGGCTGTTCAGGGTGGAACGCCCATGTAACTACACCATCTTTTGTATGTTGGCATATTTCATGGCGACTTTTACAAAATGAAATATGACCGCTCATGCTATTATTCTTGTTCTCTGGATTTCTTCAAAAATTTTTTAAAACTGCTATCACTGACCATCAAGCCGTAAGCCGGTAAAGCATCCATAATCGCATTCCAAGACATGCCTGATGATTTCATTTCAAATAAATCATCCTGAATATGGTTCAACATAGCATTTTTTTTATAATTCGGGTTCTGCAAACTGAACTGAGTAATTTTTTCTTGTAATCGTTTATTTTTATACATCATTACTATAATAAACCTATCTGCTTTTCGAGCTCGTCCAGTTCCTTATCGGTAGGCATAGAACTACCCACTTTTTCATTGTGAATAACATAGGATATGCGTAACACAGAAGCCTTGCGTCCTCTACGTGACTCAATCGCAATTGAAACATCCTTGATATTCGTTTGTTCACCCAAACTAACCGCCAGCCGCTTTAAAAACTGACCAAAATACTTATAGCTTTGATAGAGATATTCCTTATTGCCTTTCTTATCTATATTGAACAGCCACATTTCGTCCTTAAGTTCGTCAACTCCAATTGTGAAAGACGTTTTATATTCGGCAATAGTATTACGTTTAGAGTACCGTTTCATAATTAGCTGATATAGATTTGCCAAACTAGCATCCGATAATCTAGCTACATAAAAAAGGTTTTGTGTCGTGAATTTTTTTGATAATTCAAAGAAATAGGGAAATACCCTACGGTTAAAGAATATTTTGCAGTAGCCTTCGTCAAAGTAATATGTAGCACTCGTTGTAATGTTGGTTTTTGAAGCTCGTTTAAAACCTTCCTCACTTAGATCTTCATATATGTGAGAGCTCAACAGAGTATCTACGGCGAGTGGAAGGGATTTATACGCAGTTGAAAGGTCCACGTCACAAATTTCAGCATACTCCTTAGCTTTAACCTCAAAGCATATTTCATCTTCATCAACAGATTCTCTAGGATCAGATATCTGAGCGAGAATAAGAAACAGCACTCTTTTCGCCGGTATAGGTAAGCTGGCGAGAGAAAGATTGAAATCATCAGAATGACGAACATTAGTATAAAGTGTTAAGTTACTGATTTGCTTCTTTTTCATCACAAAAGACTCAATTCCAACATGATAGGTATATATTCTAAAGGTTGTTTTGTCTAAAAGCAAAGTGACCTTTAAAGTAATACGTAGCTGGTGGAGTATTGAACACCAGACGAAAATAGCCTTAACGTTGTGATAATAAATACATAAAGTATGTTACCTCTCACATTAGCAATACTTCCATGACGGCTTATTGCCAAGTCAGTTAACGAAATTTCCATATGACAAACTGCATATGTCACGACCTTTCGTTAACACACTGATAAACAGTAAGTTAATGAAGTCCACCATACTACTCTATACTGCATCAACGACGACCTTTTACCTTAAACAGAAAAGTAACTTTTTTTTATGATCATACTGCACCAATGACGACCTTTAGCATAACCGATTGATATATAAGGATTATATATACATGCTTACACCATTCTATACTGCATTAGCGACGACCTTTAGCCACCAGCAGAAAAATACCTTTTTTTATGACCGTACTGCATCAACGGCGACCTTTAGTGTAACAATATGATATATAAGGATTTATTTTAAGCATTTACACCGTTATATACTGCACAAGTGGCGACCTTTAGCCTTTAATAGAAAAGTACCTTTTTTTATGACTATACTGCACCAACGGCGACCTTTTGTATAACATGTTGATATATATGAATTAAATTATGATAAAAGTATATATTTATACTGCATCAGCGGCGACCTTTAGCCACCAGCAGAAAAATACCTTTTTATTGATTAACTGCATCAACGGCGACCTTTTGCAGCAAATCAAAAATATACTTTTTCGGTAGTGGAATATTACAAAACATTTAAGAAAATCGTACTTATCCACAACAAAATTAGAAAATAAACTAATATTAATTAATAGGATATGATTTTTTTGATTAAATAACGAGCCTTGGTTAATAATTAACCGCATATACTTTACAAGTGACGACCTTTCACTGCATCAACGGCGACCTTTCACTGCATCAACGGCGACCTTTCACTGCATCAACGGCGACCTTTTACTGCATCAGCGACGACCTTTCACTGCATCAGTGACGACCTTTAATATCGTAACTAAATGATTATTATGAATATATCCCCATATCTAAGGTTTTAATTTTTTAAGATCTAAAAAGAAAGAAAAGATCTTAATATGCTAAGATGTGCTTCACTGTGGACAATTTTCTTATGCTTTCTAACGCACTCGCTTTGCTCGTTTGTTCAACAGCGACACCGACACGAAAACAAGTTTTCATGTCTCTCGCTGTTCAGAGCTAAAAATGTAAATTCATTTATGATTGAAAAAAAAAGCCCAAACAAATGTTTAGGCTTCTCAGTTAATGAGTGTCGATCAAATACAGACTTTTTAGCGTTACAACAGTACATGCATAACTTATTTTTAACGCTGCGGATAGCTGCTGTACGATGAACACAGCAAGTTCCAAACGTTGGTATTGATCTATACCGTGTTCTAGCGTCTGTCCTGCTTCAGAGATCAAGAAAATCATTCCTGACTTACCATTATCAAAAACAGACAACCCTTTGTTCCTACTATCCCCATGATATCGAGCTTCAAAATTATCAATATACTTCTTTGATAGAAGCACTAATGCAGAGAGCTGAGTCAGTTCTTTTAAGGATAACTGAATAGTCTGTTTTTGCTCCCATCTTGCAGTTCCATCCTTTTCAAGAGGTGCTATCTCGATGTTAATGGTAGGAACGCCAGATCTGGAAACTACCTTTTGAAAGTTAAGACAGGAACGTTTTTTTTCGATTTTCTGCCAATCGGCGAAGAACTTTAAAGTTTCACCATACTCTTGTTCGGACATACACCACCCTTCAATCTGGTAATGAACCTTTCAAATTCTTTGCTGCCTGACTTGGGGGCTCCTTCTCTATTTTTACTTTATCAGTCAGTAACGCCCGTTTTGCCTGACTCAAATTTACTTTATTGTGAGCATGAGTGCCGTCACTATCAACAGTTAGAAAGGAATCTAACATTACTTTGAAGGTATCAGCCTTTGTCCTGTCTGATAGAATTGAAGCCAGCAAAGAAGGCAATCTATCATCAATTTCCCCTAATGCGATCCCTGCCAGTAACGCTGTACGTACTGCTTCAGTTTGAACCGGCGATTCTTCAATCTTTTTAATTGCGAATTTATCAGCCTCGCTGAGTTCGGGACGAAGATACAAAATTATCTTTTTACGCTCTTGTTTCATAACGTTATCCTAATAATTTCAGACCCCGAACCAAAGCAAACTGAGGTTCTTCAGCCACGTAGAAACGTTCTGGTTGGATTGCTATTTTCTTTCTGATTGCATCAGCGGAAAGCGCAGCTCCACCACCAATAACCATGACATGTGTATAGCCCTTAAAGGTGCTGACCGCATCGAGCACACGGGTATTTAGTCGTTCAATACTGCTGTTCATGGCATCTTTCACCATCTGAATATCATCAACGCTGTTGATGTTATCTAACAGATAGTTTTCATCGTGCCGGTTAATAATGAGTTGATCTGCGTTATAGCTGGATGTTTCTGTTGAAGCGTTCGCCAAAGCTCTTTTGACTTCGTTAGTCACCAATGATACGCCAAGCGTAGGATCACCAAAAATGCGTGATACAGACGTCATTTGACCAGAAACCATTGAGATATCAGTTGTGGTGCCTCCAATATCAATAATCAGTACAGAATGATTGGGTCTTAATTCATCACACAAAGATATACCCGCAGGAATTGACTCAGGACGAACGGTTACTTTTTTGATTTTGAAAGGTTCATTTCGGCTTACTTGAACTTCGCGCATTAAGTTATCTTTTTTGCGTTGGATGTTATCCATTCGATATTGCGCATCCTGATCGTAAAATTCTGCCAATGGTAGAGTGACAACGATTTCAACCTCTTGGGGAGGTAAACCGCTAATCTGAAGTGCATGTTGCACTGCAACTGCGTTTAGAGGGCTATACTGCCAAGCTACGTTGTTAGTTGGCAAATTGTCAGGATCAATAATATCGAATGAATACTTCTCGTTATCAACGGTATAGTTGAATGGTTTGCCAGTACCAAAAGCCGTACCCCAACCGCGTTTGAAGCTGTTAGGACTAATTTTAATTACTTCACCTTCCTGATCCTGTTCCCACAGCATTTTTATGTTAGTAGAACCATCATCTATATAAATACGCATTTGAAGCCTCTAATTGTTAATGTGATGCATCTGAGATTTATTTGATGCGATATTGAGTATGTTTGTAATTTTAACAGTGGAACTTGAGTGTCGCAAGAGGTTGATGTGAGATTAATTTGAGAAATATCAGGGTGTAAAAATCATAATGAAAATGAAAATATATCATTTAGATGTTGGTGTGATGCGTAACTGAGGTTTATATGAGGCTTGTACTGTGTGGTGTTACTGTGTGAGGATTAATTGAGGTATATCTGATGTGTGTAGATATACCTCGATACCTTGACTGTGAATGTGTTTCACAAAGGCGGCAATGCTGAGGGGAAAAGTTTTGCGATCAAATCATTAGTATTGTTTA
>UMIC01033556.1_pt1 | contig 15997 bp, 19 predicted proteins | sample 1965681 | NCBI WGS metagenome assembly UMIC01 (sample SAMEA4836114, study PRJEB28245) | human gut metagenome | biome: gut microbiome; material: fecal sample | place: Denmark | collected 2008
ATAAAAATCTTAGATTTTTGTCTTGACAACTGAGCCACTATATCCGACGCTCTTGCTGAAAATCTAACAATTCTAAATGACAGAAAATATTTCGGGAAATTTTATGGCTATATGTATACCAAAAACATTAAAAGAAAAGAGATCATAAAGTTTACACTACAAATAGATTCTTTTGCCGATTCAACGTTAGCAAAACTTATTACATACAGCAATCCTGAAAAAGTAAGTGGTGAGATGGTAGAACATACCGCTACATATAAAGGAATACCTGTATTAATACCAAAGAAAAAGATTATTACGATGACATTAACTGATAATGAAGGTCAGTTTTATTCTTTCTTTTTTGATTACAGGGCATATAATGTTGAAAAGCTTTATTATCGAAAAGGGATTGCAATTACATCCGAATCCGAATCGGACAAACCTCTACTGTGTAATTTTGTCTTATTTCAAAATGAACTAAGTAAAGAAAAGTGCAAAAAGTTTATTCCTGGGCTACTCCCACTTACAGATGACTATTTTATTATTAAAAAATCTGTACTAAATGATTTTGCAAACGACGAAGAAATGGCTTCGTTCTTTAAAGATTATTCTTATAATTGGCAAGGAAAAGAGGATTTGATGATTCGGATTCGATTTTCCCATGTATTAAAATCTATAGATAATGAGGCTGACGCATCCGAAAGGAATCGTGTCATTAAAGCACTTCTCCGCTTACAGGAAAAATGCCAATCCCCTAATCGTATAGAGTATGCAAATCCAGAAGGGATGCCAGGATTTGCAAAAACATATTTGCAGAGAGAAAAATAGTAATTCCAGTTTTTATAACTCTTTTTCCAACTCAGTCAAAAAAGAAATAACCAACTGCATCCCGAGTTTCTTATTGCCATCCTGTGGTGTTCTTCCCAAAATTAAATAGTCCAATGTAACTCCAGACAGCTCTGCAATTTCAATAAGTAAATCAATAGAGGGACTTCTGTCACCAATCTCAATTTTGGATAGAGCGCTCCTACTGATGTTGATTTTTTGAGAATATTGTTCCTGGTTATATCCCAGCAATTCTCTGAGTTTCGCAATTCGTTTTCCGACTTCTTTTGGATCAAAATACATTCTTTATTCCTCCGTGTTCTTGAAATTTCAAAATCGAAATTTCAAGAACACGGAGAATCACGAATGCGATTTGTAAACCGTCCTTTCATTTGCCCGTCCTCCATGCAGGCATGAAAAAAGAGCCAGAGGATTTCTCTGACTCTCATTCATGCCGTTGTCTGGAAGAAGGCATAAAAAAAGCCCCATACCTTTCGGTACGAGGCAAAATTATTGATTCAATTAGATGCTGCGATCTCCCAGCATACTAATCTTAACATCTACAAGGTCGGACTTTCAGTAGGAAAAGTGTCGGGATTTTGTCGGACTTTTATCGGACTTTCTAAATTTCATAACCCATTGTTTCATCTTCTCTCGCAGTTGCCAGAAACTCCTTCAGCATGGGAATTGCATTGCCCCACAGAGACAAACCAAAAAGCATAACAGCTTCTTTTTTGCGGTCGTAATAGGTGCTGCGCTCCATATCCATTATTTCCAGCATCTCAGCTTCTTTATACTTAAATCTGCTCAAATAACACTTGGAGAGTATCTCACAATATAAATCTCCCCGACAAGGGTATTCCCGAATTCGTCCCATAGCATTATCCACCAGTTCAATGATCCATTTTGTTTCAAACAGGCTCCGGATTTTTTCTTCAAAACGTTCTCTTGCTTCATCGGGAGCAAAGGTTTCCAGATAAATCAGTGCTCCATCCAAACTGGTACCACAGGTACAAATCAAATCATCATAGACTTCTTCTGCTCTTCCCATTGTAGACCAGCAGACATCCCGATAAATGGAAAGAATCAGCCTGGAACGGTCGTACAAAACTTTTTCATCCACTTGTTGCATCCTGCACATCATACGGATGCTATGTAAAGCCTGAGTGTTATTCCTGCTCATAAAAAACTCCTTTCGGTTCTATTTCATATACAAATTCCTTTCTAAGTCCACTTTCAGCCAAAGGGAAAGAAAATGCCGAAGTATGGACGCATAACCAGTACATATCATGTTCAAACTGTAAGATACAATATAAAAACCAGAAGTTACAGTCGGAACTTATTGACTTATTGTAACTTCCGATATATAATAAAAATGAAGTTAAACTTCTGTTTTCAAGTTCCATTATATCTATTTTCAGAAGTTTGTCAACAAATAACCGGAAGTTACAGATAAATAATTTCATAGAAAGGAAGGAAAGGACATGACATTTGGCGAAAAAGTAAAGGAGGCTCGGTTGGCAATGAATCTTTCTCAGACAGAACTTGCCCAGTTAACCGGGATCTCTGAACGTTCTCTCTACACCTATGAGCAGTTGGGAACACTCCCTCGAAAAAGCAATATCAGAAAATTGGCGGACGCCTTGCATATATCTGTTTCCTATCTTTTGGACGATGAGGAAACCGACACACAAAGCCGTATAGATGAAGATATGTTCCTTGCTGAAGCACGAAAACAGTTTGGTGCCAAAGGCGCAAAGGAAGCTCAGGAAGTATTGGGACGAGTGAGTTCTTTGTTTGCCGGTGGTGATCTGGATGATGATGCTAAAGATGTATTCTTCCAGGCATTGATGGCAGTCTATATGGATTCAAAAAAGAATGCCAAAGAAAAAAATTCACTCCTAAAAAATACAGAAAACATAAGCAAACGGAATAGCAGCCATTAAGTCAGACCTCACTCGCAGATAACTGTTTTCTGTGTCCGATTGGGAGGTGAAGCAAGTGAGAACGGCAGCACGCATTATTGAAACAGTTGAAAAACTGATAAAAAAATATGACACCAGAGATCCTTATGAGCTTTGCAAATGTCTGGGAATCAAAATTCATTTTTATGATATGGAGAAAAAATTAAAAGGATTTTTCTTCTACCAGTCCAGACAAAAGAATATTGTCATTGACAGTAATGTCAATGATATATTGGAACGTATCTTAGTTGCTCACGAATTAGGACACGCTGTGCTTCATGCTCAGATTGCCATGATGAAAGGCTTTCAGGATATGGAAGTGTTGGACGGCAGCTCGTTGGAAGAAGATGAAGCAAACTTCTTTGCAGCAGAGTTACTCTTAGAGGATAGCGAAGTATTAGAGCTTTTGTCCGAATACTCTTTCTTTGAAACCGCAAAACAGCTTTACGTTCCCGCAGCACTGCTGGACTATAAGTTCACCCTTCTGCACGAAAAAGGTGAGCTGGTAAATCCCATGTACATCCGGAAGTCAGATTTCCTGAAAGATAATCTTGGAGATTACGACGATACAAAACATTTTGAATATGAATAACAGGGGGTGTTCCGACCATGTTGGATAACGCTAAAATAACAAATACAGATGAACTGGAATTTGCTGTATTCTGCATTGAAAATATTGCCATCAAGCTGGGAAAAAATGCCGAAGAAGTTTATCAGGCGTTGACTGAAAAAAGCGATATTTTGAATAGTTATATCGTACCGGAGTATGAGATGCTTCATACCCAAAGTAAGGACTATATCGTAGATGATATTATCAGCTTAATGGAAGAAAGGGGTATCCAATTATGATTTTATATCATGGCTCCTATCTGGAGATTCAAACTCCAGATTTATTACATTCCAGAGAAAATGTCGATTTTGGACGTGGCTTTTACACAACACCTCTTTACGATCAGGCAGTAAAGTGGTGTGAAAAATTCAAGCGTCGTGGCAAAAACGGAATTGTTTCTCGTTACATTTTTGATGAAAAGGCTTATCAGGAACTTAAGATTTTGAGGTTTGAAAGCTATTCTGAAGAATGGCTCGACTTTATTTTGAAATGCAGAACTGGAAATGATACAACAGATTATGATATAGTGATTGGCGGTGTCGCCAACGATAAGGTATTTAATACCGTTGAGCTTTACTTTGATAATCTGATTGACAAAGGAGAAGCGATTCGCCGCCTGCGCTATGAAAAGCCCAACTTACAAATATGTTTCCGAACACAAAAAGCTCTTGATGGATACCTGCACTATGAGAGGAGTGAACAGCTTTGACCGCCAATCCTATTTTATTACAAAAAAAATATGCCAGAATTATCGAGCAATTTTCGAAAAAAGGAAACCTGTCCTTGGATGATGCCCTGAGCTTCTTCTATCGCTCAACCATTTATCGTCTAATCAGTGAAGGAGTATCTGATCTGCACTGTATGAGCGATGAGTATTTGACAGAGGAACTGATTTCCGAGTATAAAGAGAAAAATCAAGATAGTTTCTAACGCAAAAAGCAGACCTGTATCGTATACACAGATCTGCTTTTTATTGATACATTTATCTATGATACAATAAGATTATGTAATCAGAGATTTATATACCATATTTTTCTTCACGCATTTTAAATGCATCTGTCCCACCTTCCAGTATGCCTATTACTTTTGCTTTAACACCTTGATCATCAATCGAACCAAGTCCATCAGTAGCTACACGACCACTTCCGTTTTCTTCTTCCATTGTAATTATTTGTTCTGCATCACCAAAAACTGGAATATTCGCATTATGTGTAGCCAAAATATATTGTCGCTTAATTTTATTACTTCTTAATGTTCTTACTAAATTATCCGCTATAAAAGAATTGTCAAGGTTATCTTCCGGTTGATCAATAATCAAAGGATCTTTATTATCAAGAAGCAAAAGATTTAATATTGCTGTACATTGTTGTCCTTTTGATAAATCTTTTAATTTTTTAAACTTGCCTCCAACATTAAGCTCAATTTCCACTATATCTTCAAGTTGCATTTCCTCAATAATCCTTAGATTTTCTTCTGTTAATGAATCAACGATTTTTTCGGCAACTCCTTGTGTTAGTTTGTAAATTTCTTTTATTTTTTCACATCCTTCTCGACAATCATTTGCAAAAGTAAATACATCAAAATCTTCATGTTCAGCAATTCCATTGATGCTTTTATCTCCAACACCGGTTATAAGCGAGGTTAAATACGCAAGTAATCTCTTTTTATTCTGCCTATATTTAACACCGATTTGCACTACACCACATAGTTTGTTTTTATTAATCTTTTTAATGCTCCTTTTTAAATATTGATCTCGTTCATCACAAATTGTTTTATAATTTTCAATTAGTGTGGCTCTGTTCTCGTGTGCTTCTGAAAGTTTTGTTTTAAGATCCTTTTGCCTTTCGGCAAGTGGCTTACATTCTTCAGCCTTTTTTATTAAATTGCTATATTCTTCGACAATATCTTGACTAGACATGTCTTGAACACCATCCATAGTTTTTAAAGACAGTTTAAGTTGCTCGTCGTATTCTGCCTTGCTATCTTCCCACTTTTTCTTATGTTCGTCAAATGATTGCTTCAAATTTTTAAGCAAATTGTCATATTGTTCATTCAAACCTTTTATCTTATCATTAAATATTTCTATTTCCTTTGCGATTGCTACTAATTCTGGATTTTTATATTCCCCAGCCATTATCTTGGGAAAATGAGTCACTTTAAGTGGTAATGACTTTTGAAGTGCATTGAATTGACCTTCTTCAGAAGACAACCTTTTAAAAAGCGCTAGTTTATCATCTAAACCGGCTTCTGTGTAATATTTTAGTTTAGCTTCAATTGCTGGTAATTCTTCTAAAGAATGGTCTGTTGCTTTAAACTGCTGTTCAATATCTGAAATCACAGAGCTATTTTCTATAAGTGCATTATGAGCACTCTGTATCTTTTCTAATAATTCTGTTGGAACTGAAAATAACCGGCTTGCAACATTTCGAATTTTTAATTCGTCTCGAGCTATCTCCATAATTTCATTTTGTCCATAAATCTCAATGGATGGGAGAATATCGCTTATTGTGAGCGGTGAAACAGTTCCATCTGCTGTGGTAACAACAGTTTTTTGTTTATATCTTCGCTTTATAATAAATTTTTGACCATGCTGTGCATTTGAAGTTACTGTAATTTCTGCAACACTTCCGCTTCCCAAATTTTGAGTAATCATACTATCAAAATCTTTAGCGGCATCTTTTCCTATCGGTTCTTGTCCTAATGCATATCTGATTACTCCAATCAAAGTTGATTTTCCGGTTCCCCTGCCACCAATGATAGTTGAAAGATTTTCTGATAATTCAAGCGACAATTCATCTAAATATCCACCTGATATTTTTACTTTATCAATACTACTCTGATAATTATTTTCTCTTTCAGAATTTAACCGAATTCTCGATTCCGGATCTCTAAAAGCCATACAAAAACTTTTAAAATCTAGCGTTGACATTTTAATCAATACAGATGCTGTTTCCTGGTCTAAGTCCTCAGGTGTTTCTACATCTTTTGCATTGATATACGCTAATATGTGTTCCCTCTTATAACTCAAATCAGTATTATTTATAATATTAGAATATGAGGGATCAACTTCTTCTCTTGAAGCAGGAATTTGTGCAGCAATCATGCGTTTATCTTTCCATATATGTTGCATTTTCCCGATTTTTAGGATTCCATTATCTCCCGTAACATGTGCCGCATACCAAAAACCTCCGTTTTCTTCAATCTTACTTGCAATATCCAAACATGTTTTTTCACTTGCTTCTGTTCCAATTTCAATATGCGATAAACCTAAACTCCCTATAATTCTATTAAGCTTTGAGTTATCGTATTCAGGTGGAAAGAGACAAACCATGTGTATTTTCTCCGCACTTGATATTTCAAATCCAGGGAAAACAACTATTCCAGCTTCCTGAAGAAGCAATTTTAATGAAATAGACGAATCGACAGAACCATGATCCGCAAGTCCAACCACAGAAATATTATTACTTTGACAATGTTCTAAAATTTTACGATTATATTCTTGTTCGTCTTGTGGATGATTTCCTCTGTATTTAGCATAGCTATACGAGTTAACTTGTAATGCACATTTATAATATTTCGCTTTTTCGCCCATTTTTACCTCCAATGATTTAACGTTTCATACCAAATCGGCTTAAATTAAAGACTATACATTTCAAGCAACTGACTTACCAACTTATCAGTTCGCTCAATAATGTCTTGAACCGTCCATGAATCCTTTTCAGCCAGCTCCTTATTGATTTCCAGTCCGTTTCGGTATCCAACCTTCAGCTTTTGAGCATTAAGCCTATCTCGCTTTTCAATAAATGAGAGATTACTCAATGTGCTATTGTATCCAGTAATAGTCAAGTTTCCGATTTTGTGAACATACTGTTCAAGGTATTCATTCGCTAGGTTGCGGTCACCACCGGCAATCATATCAACCCATTTTGAAGGGATATTTTTCCCTTCAGGGAAGATATGCTCTATCGTCCATTTGAAAACTTTTTTACCTCCATAATCATTCTGCTCCCAGAGATCTGTCCAGGTTTCTGTGGTCATAGCCTTCTGAGCGATAGCGCAAAGTACGAAACGAGCAACACCAACATTTTCCTCGTAAAGATCACCTTTTAATTTTTCCTCAAAAACATCATCAGATGCAGACCAGCGAACGAGTTCTTCATAAATATGCTGATAAATTACATTTCCTGTGATACCTTTTTCCTCCACATCGGAAATAATCTGCATGAAAATCTTGTTCAGGTCTCTGGTGTTAGGCGTATCGGTAGTATTTCTACGAACAAAGAAGCGGGTCAGCAGGTTAATGGTATCTTGGAGATCGTTGTCCTGAATCTGAAGCTCCGTCTGCTTTTTGAAAAGATACATCAGCAACAGATAAGACGGGGCACCTTGAATACGGCTCAACTCAGTCAAGCTATTAGTATATTTTGTCTTATCATCGTTGCTCAAAATAAGCTGAGAATATATCTCCCCACAGGCAAGAATATCGCTCATAAAGCCGGGCAAATCCCTGTTTATCAACTCCTCGAAAATTGACAACAGATTAGAGCGTGTAGCAATGTAACCCAGCGGATCTTTCTTACGCTGTCCATCAGTACGGAACGGTTCATTCAGTTCATTCTTAAAGGCATTATAATACTGACGGAAAAATCGTTCCTGAGTGGAGTAGTCATCCGTAAGGTATCCCAACAGAGTTTGCCAATCATCAAAACAGTCATCGCAAGTCAAACCGGAACGCTCTGCTCTTGCCAGAATGAGGTTCTTCATCAGATCGATTGCCGTAAGTGGAGTACCTCTATTATTCAGAGACTCAAACAGTGTATAGGCTTCCGCATGGCTGCCTACTTCAATTTTGACAAGAACAGCCTTGGAAACTTTACGCTTTATTTCAAGCAAAGTCGTTACTGCATTGCCGAATTCCTCAATATCCTGATCCAGTCGATGCAGAAAATACTTATAACACTTAGCAATTTTTCGATTTCCCCAATTTTTTTCCTTTTTGGCATTCTTGAGCAAACCATTTTCAAACATAACAACATTGAAATCTGCTTGGTTGTTGTTCTGAATCTGCGGACACAGAATCAGCCCATTAGACGCACCCTTACAAATAATAGATTTTCTGAGCGTAGGAAGTTCGTCCTCGTCGTCCTCGTCCAACTCGTCTTTATGTTGCTTCAATCGGTTATAGATAGCAGTCAGCAAAAGACAAAGAGTAGTCAAACGCTGCTGCCCATCGACAACCTCCAATTCCTTTATCTGAAACGCATCTGAAGAATTATCAATACAAATGATAGAACCAATAAAATATCCATAATCGTTTTCGCAAATATCATCATAGAGATCTTTCCATTGATACTGTCCCCATGTGTATTCACGTTGATACTTCGGAATCGAGTAGCAAAAACCTGCGTCTTTCTTGAATACATCATCTATCTGATAGTCATGAACAGACTTAATCATTTCTCAATCCTCCTCATCAAATAAAATGCGGCATCAGATTATATGTAAATATCTTAACTTATTCGACACCTAAAGCTTTGAACACAGCATCCTCCGCACTCTGATAAGGGATCAGCTGAAATGCACTCATTAAATCTGGAGGGACAGTCGCAAAATCCACGAAAGATGTACTCGGTATCAGCACTCGTTTTGCACCGCTGTCCAGACATACCTGCAACGTACTTGCAAGTTCATCCACTTTTATCATTGTGCCGCTGATGCTGATTTCCCCAAGCACCACCAAAGAACTCTGCACCGGTTTTCCCAATGCAACAGAACACAAAGCAATCAGTGTAGGTAATGCCAGTTTCCCGGTCATGCCAATGCCCTGTAAATCCTGGTAGTTGATGATATAGTCCTTCATCGTGGTGCTGATGCTGCCGCTGATACGGTTAGCATTTGCCTTCAGGAAATTAAATGCCGTGTTGGTAGACTCTTTCGCATCACGGTCAGTTCCAATGCCAGTTCTTTCAAACTTTCCGTTTCCAGGAAGCATCTGGGACTCCAGCCGGAACACACCGATCATACCGCTCTTACCTTGAGAAGCAGTATAGACCTGTCCAGGGTTGCACATTCCTTCCGGAATTAACTTTCCGCCGCCTTGTTCTGGCACAGACACATAATGTTCGGACATATCATCCATATCAATGTAGGAGAAGTTCACATCATAGAACTCCATACCGCCCAGCTTTTTCAGCTGCTCTTTTACACGTCGGCGCATTTCCAGCGCCAGCTGAAGAACTTCTTCCAGCTGTTCTTTGGTAAACTTTCCATCCGGATAAACCAGTTTCAGATAACCGTCAACCATTCTTCTGACTGCAATGGTATCTCTCTGGTTCAGGTTTTTTCCAAGCCGGAAGTACCGGTCAATGGCATCACCATATTGTTCCTTCCGCAGTTCACGGATAAACTCAGCGAGATAATCGCTGATGAACCCATAGTCGTTCGTAAAATGCTCCGGTCTGAACTTCGGAATTTCCCATCCCGGCAGGTAGCAGTGCATACGATCTAAAAATGCTGTATCCGTGCCCATTTCAGGCGGGAACGGGTCAAACAGGCTGGAAGTTTTCAGAAGGACATCTACGCTCTGGTTGATGTTTCCGACAAATACCATAGAAGCGGAAGCCGCTTTTTCCTCTTTACCACGGGCAAAAGAACCAGATGCCATATAGTCTTTCATAATCTGGATTCCGTCTTTGTCCTTAAAGCGAATTCCCGCTACCTCATCAAAGGCAACACAATCCCATAGACCAACCAGACCTACTGTTTTTCTTCCCATGTTGTAGAAAAGGTTCGCAACCGTCGTCTGACCACCGGAAACCAAAATACTGTTTGGAGAAATCTCCTTGTACAGATGAGATTTACCGGTACTGCGGGGACCAAGTTCACAAAGGTTGAAGTTATTCTCCACCAATGGAATCATACGGGTCAGAAGCAACCATTTTTCACGAAAGGAAAGTGCATCCGGCTCCATACCAATAGAACGGAGCAGGATGTCAATCCATTCTTCTTTGGAAAAAGCCTTTCGTCCCTGTTTCAGGTCTGCAATATCAATATGCGGCATCTGAATCGGCGTCAGTTTACGGATTTGAATCGGATAACCGTTCTGCTTTTCTTCCTCCACATATTCATAATCCAGCTGCACAATGCACCAGATACCGCCGCACAACAGGCGGTCGTATTTTTCCGGATATTCATCTTCGATGGGCACATTAGTCAGCCCTAAATTCGAGAAGGAGGCGAAGAAGCAATTCCTTTTTATATCCAAATGGACGGTGATCATATCAATGACAGTATGACTACCTTTTTGACGTAGTTTGGAAAGGATTTTCTGTGCTTCATCTGGACGCACAAAGTTATCAGCGAGAATCCTTTTTACTGTCTGCACACCGGATTCAATCACTTCTTCGTCATCGGAGCTACAATACTGTCCCAGCAGAAATTCCAGGACATATACCGGGACATTAGCTCCTTCTTTGATTTTCTTGGTTAAGTCCTTACGGACAATCTTTCCGTCAAAATGCTGACGGAGTTTTTCTTTTATTTCATCACGAGTGCTTTCACACTCAGTCATCTGTTCCATCCTTGGTTCCTCCTGCGATGCTTAACTGAAAAAGTCGAACTCGTCCACCGCAAAGGCAATGTCAATCTGAAATTCCTCACGCTGCGGAAGCTGGAGTCCCTGCTCGTCTGCAATCACCAGATAGTAGGTTCCGGTATTGCTGTACTTCAGCGGCTTCAGATTGAAAGTACAGCGGAATGTACGCTCTGTGCCGTTGTCGGTGGTTTTATCGGCGATAATCTTCTGAACATCACTGATCTGCTTGCCATTAGAATCTGTAAAATAAACCTGATAGGTTGCAGCTTCTCGGTTCGCACCCACCGCATCTTTCTGATAGAAGTTCAAGCTGAAAATCATATTGCTGATTTTCCGGCTTGCAGACAGCAGGCTCACAGTAACAGGTTTCGTATCGTATTTCTGTCTGTTGCGCTTATATTCCATCGAATCATTTCTCAAATGGTGATAGTCGACGACCGGAACCACCATTTCCTGCAAACTAATACCACCGTGGACAAAGTTCAAGCCACCGCCATTCATCTTGATACGAATGTTTTCTCTCGGTGCAAAACCTTCAAACTCGGTTTCTCCATCCAGGAATTTCACCGGCATCAGATAATCCGGCGAAGCACCTTTCTGCATAATGGCGTATCGTCTGCCATATTCCACATCCATGCTGTTAAAGCTGGTTTTATCCACCTTGTTATCCTCGTTGAGGGGGGTTGATTGTAAAATGAAGTTGGACACCTAAGAAAAAATCCATAGTGATTTTCCCCACATGGTAGAATGAAGTTTGCACACAACTTCTTCCAAGGGAGGGCAATCACTATGGACTGCCAAGATTATATCACAGAATCGGTAGAACGCAAGAAGGGACAGCACTTACAGCGAGAGGAACGAGGCGCGATCCAGCATCTCAAGAACGCAGGCTACACGAACAGAGCCATTGCCAGAGCAATCGGATGTTCACCAACCACCGTTGGGAACGAGCTAAAGCGCGGCACACCGCCCCGAAAGAGCAGCAAGGGCAGGAAGCCCGGATACTCGGCAAGGCGTGGAGAAGCGGTCTACAAGGCGAACAGAAAGCGTTCTCGGAAACCACACCGAATCTGTCACTGCACTCGTTTCATTCGCTGGATAATGGAACAGGTCAAAGAACACAAGTGGTCTTTGGATGCCTGCGTCGGATATGCTCGTCTGCATAAGCTGTTTTCAGCAGAGGAGATGGTCTGCACCCACACGCTTTACAATGAGGTCTGGGCAGGCAGCCTTGACTTGTCTGTGACAGAACTGCCCGAAGCCATGAAACGCAAGCAGCACAAGGATTCCAAGCCCCGTGAACACAAGAAGAACTTCGGCACAGACATTTCTCAGAGGCCTGAGATCGCAGCTCTGCGCATCGAGGAAGGTCATTGGGAGGGTGACACCGTGGTCGGCAAGAGGGGCAGTAAGGAGGCTGTTGTCCTCTCCCTGTTGGAGAAGAAAACGGAGAACTATATTGCCATTCGAATTCCCGGCAAGGATGCAGACTCCGTTCTGAACGCCATGCAGTCACTCAGGGAAGGATTCGGAGAAAAGTTCTCACAGGTCTTCAAGACCATTACCGTGGACAACGGCTCGGAGTTCTCTGCGTTCAGTCAGGTCGAGAACTGGGGCTGTGCAGTCTACTTTGCGCATCCCTACACCTCGTGGGAACGTCCCCAAAACGAACGTCACAACGGGCTGTTTCGAGCCTTCGTTCCGAAGGGCGTGTCCATTGAGGCTTTCTCTGCTGAGTATATCTTGGCTGCAGCTGATGAATTGAACGGACGGCCTCGCAAGAAGCTTGGCTACCGCACCCCGGAGGAGCTGTTTGACGAGTTCCTCGACTCTGTTTACGCAGCCGAAGGCTGCGGCAGCATCGCCCAGGACGGAAGCCAGCGGCTTCCATCCTGACCGACGCTCTGATTCACTAAGTTCTACCGTGCAGGTGTCCAACTTACACTTGCAATTTGCGGATGATAGTTTCTTTACTATTCCGCCAATTCGTGATGAAAAACAGATGGATTGCTAAAATAAAGAAATTGAGGGCTATGGGATTGGAAATCTTTCGCCCGCCGATATGAAATTCCGAAGCAAGTTCAGAAAGGAGGCAAGTACCTATGTCAACCTGGAGCGGAATCCGAAACAAACTGGAAAGTGACTACCTGTGCCCGGCACTCCGGGGTCACATCCAGTATTTTGCCACCAGTTACAGCAAAAGTGCTGACCATGAGGGCCGGGCAGCCATTCGTGTGGACGGCGTGGAAGTGCTGCGGAGCAACTACTACACCTATTTTGAGAATGTGTGGACGAAATTCACGCAGCTCAGGTCAACAACCATGAAAGACTGTGACTCCACAAAGGAGGCAATCAACCTTTCTCATGCTCATGCACTGGAGCAGGGCACCTTTGACCAAAAGGTGTTCTATGAGGCGTTTGGTATCTTTGACAACCAGAGCATCGAGAAAAGCCTTGTCAGCGAGAATCCTCTTGTCCGCATCTTTGCTCTCCTGGATCGAAGGCTGGGAAAGCGCCGCCTGCTGGCTTTGGAGGAATCCATGGAGCAGGAGCTGGACTGGGTGCGGGCCTTCTATGTGACCCGGATGCAGGCAGAAGGGCTGATGGACAGAGAATAACGAGGGTTAGGAGAATTGTGCAGCATGAATTTTTCGGATATTGTCCAAGGTGAAGACGGTTTTTTGGTAGAACTGCGTTGTAATAACACATTTCAGGTGCAGTTGTTTGGAAAAATAAAAGCCTATCTTCTTGAAAATCAACCAGCATGGAAGGCAGCAGGAGCGATCCCTATTCCCGATGCAGTTGCTATGTTCAATCTGATTGACCAGCTGGCTGGTGGAAATCGGTATTGGAGCGAGGAAACAGGACGCCAGGCAGAAGATGCTCTTTTTGAATTACAGGAAATAATCGATTCGTTAGAGGAAACATAATTTCGGTGAGGAGGAATCACCATGTCACAGATCGCATCCTTTTATCTGCTCAAAAACGGCCGACGGCAGGAGCTGTCCAACGGCGACTGCTCCGGCGCGGTCTATATGTCCATCTGGGACTGGTGTGAGTACGAGCTGGATCTGGATGTCCGTTTTCCTGCGCCCCAGACGGAGGACACCCTGGACTGCGCTCTGCTGGAGGGAGAGCTGGCGTCTAAACTGCTGGCAGCTCTGCGGGAGCAGGACCTCCCGGAACTGGCCGCTGAAATTGCCCCGGACTGGGACCTGCCCACCGAGGCGGTGCAAAGCGGACTGGAAACGCTGCGCTCCCACCTGGAGCTGGTGCAGGGCAATACAGCCCTGCTGTATGAAATGTTATAAAATGGAGGGATACCATGCAAGCAGACCAACCACAGCGGCAGAAGTTTACCATCGACGGCCACCGCTTTTCTAACATGGCCAGTTTTTATGACGAGGTGGAACGGGTGTTTACCTTTGGTTTGGACCGGAAGATTGGTCGGAACCTGAACGCTTTCAATGATGTTCTCCGGGGCGGTTTTGGGCGGCATGAGTATGGACAACCCATCCACATCCAGTGGCTGGCCTATGAAAAAAGCGTCCGTAATCTCGGAAAAGAGATGATGGACACCATTGTGGAAATCATTTTGGATACAGACCATTCCGGGCACGACTGTACCCTGGAACGGCTTTGACCAAGCAGAAAAGGAGGTAAACACTATGGGACTTGACATCTACGCCGGGACGCTGACCCGGTACTATTCTCACAACTGGAAAACCGTTGTTCAGCAGTGGGCGGAGGAAAACGGATATTCCTTCAACCGCATCACCCCGGATGGGGAACCCGCCGACGACGAGGAATTGTCCCCGACCGATGTTCAGGCGGCGGTGGAGAACTGGCGGGATCAGATTCTGGCCGCCATTTCCCAGCCAAATCAGCCCCCCTATGCCCCCTGGCCGGAGGATAATGAGAAGCCCTATTACACCGACAAGCCGGATTGGGATGCCTTTGGCGCTATGCTGCTGGTAGCTGCCTGTCGTACATACGAGGAACCGGTGCCTCCCACCGTGGAGAAAGACTGGTTCTTCGGGGAGCATCCCCTGATTGCCCGCCTTGCATCGGACGAGGATCGGGTGTGGTCCCTGCTTCGGGGCGCGACTTGGTGGCTTCCCCTCACCGACAGCTTTCTGTTCCAAGGCCCTCTGCCCACCGATGATCAGACGATGATCGCCACTTTGGGCGGTCTGCGGAAGGAGCTGGAAAAGCTGAACCATTTGGCATGGCAGGCCGATGAGGACACCATCCTTGGCTGGGCCGACACTGAGGGATACCCGGTAAACGGAACCATAGACTCAGATGGACAGTACAGCAAGGCAGACATCCCGGAACACACCCAGTATGACACCCAATCCCTGGCCAAATTCGCCTTCTCCATGTTCTGGCGGGCCATGCGGTTTGCCGAGGAACAGCAGGTGCCCATCCTGCTTGATTATTAAGGAGGACTTCCATGGAACGAAAGAGTTCAGTTGATATATTTGATAACGCCCTGATTCAGTCGCCCAGAGGGGTGCTGGACATCCACATGGGAAACTATGCCTCGGGAGGACGCTGAATGAACGGCGTTGTGCTCCTGGTGGGCGGACTGCTGCTTGTGGCGGTAATCAAGCTGATTATGGATCGAAATTGGATTGGCCTGCTTCTCTGTGTTGTTGCCCTGTTCCTGGTCTTTGGGACTGGACACCATACAAAATAGGCCATTTTAAGAATTGAGGAGGTGAAGTATGCAGAATTCAACAAATATGCGGATACTGGAATTACTCCGGTTTCTCTATGAGCGGACCGATGAAACCCATCCCGCCACAGTATCTGACATCATTGCCCATCTGAATGGAAAAGGAATTCAGGCAGTGCGGCAGACTGTTTACGCGGATACCAATGCGCTGATCGATGCAGGGATTGATATTGTGGTGGTCAAGAGTACCCAAAACCAATATTTTATGGGAAGCCGCCTGTTTGAGTATCCAGAACTAAAAATGCTGACAGACGCAGTAGCATCCTCGAAGATCATTTCTG
>UMIC01027725.1_pt1 | contig 15195 bp, 6 predicted proteins | sample 1965681 | NCBI WGS metagenome assembly UMIC01 (sample SAMEA4836114, study PRJEB28245) | human gut metagenome | biome: gut microbiome; material: fecal sample | place: Denmark | collected 2008
GTCGGGCTTCGTGGCCGGCCGCAGGCTGGTGACCTCGGGCGACGAGGTGCCCGCCAACGGCTGGGTATACTGCCTGCCGTTCGAAGGGGGCCTCGTCGACGAGGCCTTCTCGACCCGCTGGGTATGCGGCCGCTACCGGGAGCTGACCGGGCAGGAGATAAGCGGCGCACGCGAGGCGGCCGAACGCCATGCGGAAGACCCCGCGGCACGGCGCCTGTTCGACGAATACGGGGAGCGGCTGGCGGCATTCGCAGCCCCCGTGGCGGAACGCTTCCGCGCCGACATGCTGGTGCTCGGCGGGAATATCTCGCGGGCCTACCCGCTGTTCGGGCCCGCCATGGAACGCCGGCTCGAAGCCGACGGCCACCGGATCAGGATAGGGCTCCCGGCCCGGCCCGACCATGCCGCCCTGATCGGCGCAGCATCGTTATTCATATAACCAAACAATAGTCATGTCTCTTTTAAGGAAAACAACACAGGATCTACTTCCGGTATGCAAACCGGAAACCGGAAAAAACCAATACGACATCTACCCGACGCACGACCTCGGGGCGGATAAGATTTTCTGCGACTACACGTCGCTGGCACGGCGGCTGGCCGGGCAGAAGCAGGTTGTCGTCGACGGTTATGTCGGCGTACGCTTCGACCTCTTCCGGCAGGCGCTGAACCGTGCGCTCACGCAGCTGGGCATCCGCCCCGTGTGGTGGAGCGTCGACGCGGCCCTGCGGCCTCAGGAGGAGATCGAACGTATGGTCGCCCCCTACCTGGGCGGCGACGACCCGATCTTCGGCTTCCGCACCCCGCTGCGGCTGGAGGAGTTCTTCGACGGGGAAAAACTGCGGGCGATCTCACCCGACCCCGAGGCGGAGATGAACATACTCGTCGGAACGGGCGCCGCGCTGGCCGGCTGGCAGGGCGAGTTGGTCTATATCGACATCCCGAAAAACGAGATTCAGTTCCGCTCGCGTGCGGGCAGCATCGCCAACCTGGGGGCCACGCAGCCCGAGCCCCCGAAAAAGATGTACAAGCGGTTCTATTTCGTCGACTGGGTCGTACTGAACCGCCACAAGAAGGAGCTGCTGCCCCGCATCGGCATAATCGTCGACGGGCAGCGCGAAGGGGAGATCACCTGGGCCGAGGGCACCGACCTGCGCCGCGGCCTGGAGCACCTCGCCGCAAACGGATTCCGCGTCCGGCCGTGGTTCGAACCCGGGGCGTGGGGAGGCCAATGGATCCGCGAACACATCGGCGCACTGCCCCACGACGTGCCCAACTACGCATGGTCGTTCGAGCTGATCGTACCGGAAAACGGGCTGATCTTCGGCAGCGACGGCAAGATGCTCGAAGTGTCGTTCGACATGGTGATGTTCCAGGGCGGCGAGCAGGTCGTCGGCAGCGCGTGCTACGACGCATACGGCGACGAATTCCCGATCCGCATGGACTACCTCGACAACTTCGACGGCGGCAACCTTTCGATCCAGTGCCACCCGCAGCGCGAATATATCCGCAAGAATTTCGGCGAGGTACTGACTCAGGAGGAGACCTACTATATCCTCGACACGGCACCCGGGTCGGTCGTATACCTCGGGTTCAAAGAGGATATCGACCCTGCGAAGTTCGAACGGGCGCTGACTGAAAGCTTCGAAAAAGGCACGGAACTCGACGTGCCGCGCTACATCAACGCCGAACAGTCGGCGCGGCACGACCTGTTCCTCATACCGCCGGGCACGCTCCACAGCTCGGGACGCAACAACCTCGTGCTGGAGATCAGCACCACGCCTTACATCTTCACATTCAAGATGTACGACTGGCTGGCGCTCGACCTCGACGGGAAACCGCGCCCGCTGAACATCCGCCGCGCAATGGAGAACCTCTGCTTCGACCGCAAGGGCGAGGCCGTGAAACGGGAACTGGTGTCGCACCCCGCGCTGCTCGACAAGGGGACGGACTGGGAACTATGGCACCTGCCCACGCACCGCAACCACTCCTACGACGTGCACCGCTACAAGCTCAACACCTCGGTGGAGGTCGCAACGCAGGGAAAATGCCATGTCCTGAACCTGGTCGAGGGCGAAAGCGCCGAGGTCGAAACCGCGGGCGGCAGCCGCTTCCGCCTGAGCTATGCCGAAACGCTGGTAATTTCGGCGGCGGCAGGCTCCTACCGCATCGTCAACACCTCGGGGCGCGAGATCATGGTCGTGAAGGCTTTTATGAAATAACGGGTATATTCCCGGGCTGCGGGCCGGAAAAGGAACCGGCGAGACGATATTCTTCGTATATTCACGCAATACGAACCTTAACGCAAGCACATCGCGATGAAAAAAGAGCTGTTAACCCTGTTTTGCGTGGCGGGAATCTCGTTCCCGGCACTCGGCGGCACCTACAATATCGCCCCGAAAGCCCGCGCCACGGCATCGTCGTCGCTCAATGCCGACGGCGATGCCTCGAAAGTCAACGACGGCTACATCCGCCTCGACAATGCGGGCGAATGGGTATCGGCAGCGCAGATGCCCTACTGGCAGCAATTACCCTACCCTTGGATCCGGCTCGACTGGGACGAGGAGGTCACCCTCTCGCGCATCGTCCTCTACGACCGGCCGACGGGCGATGCGCATACGGCAGGCGGCGACCTCTTTTTCAGCGACGGTACACGTATCGGAGTAGTCGGGATCCCGGACAACGGGGAGCCCAAGGTCGTGGAATTCGCGCCCAAACGGGTCAGATGGGTGAAATTCGAGGTCAACGACGCCGTGGGTTCCCATGTCGGGCTCTCCGAGATCGAGGCATTCCCGCCCGCCGGGGCCGGAGGCGACTTCGTCTCGCAGGTCAACCCGTTCATCGAAACGACCAAGGGGCGCTATTTCTTCTTCATCACGGGCAACCAGCCGTTCGGCATGATCGGCGCCGCACCGCTGACCCGCAACCGCAACCAGTACGGCGGGGGCTACAACTACAATTCGACCGAGGTGCTCGGCTTCCCGCAGATACACAACTGGGTGCTGGCCGGGCTTACGCTCATGCCGACGACCGGCAACGTCGATCCCACCCTCGGCGAAGGGCACTGGAAATCGCACTTCCGGCACGAGGGCGAAATCGCCCAGCCGGGTTACCACCGCCTCTTCCTGGAGGATTACGGCATCTGGGTCGAGCAGACGGCCACCGACCGCACGGGGTTCTACCGCCTGACCTTCACCCGCGACGCCGAAGCCGGCATACTCCTGAACCTGGGCGGTTACCTGGCGTCGACGACCATGTGCAACGCCCGCGTGCGGCGGGTCGGGGAGCACGAAATCGAGGGCAGCTTCGACACCTACGGCCGCCACTGGGGCGGCCCCGAGAACGTCAGGGTTTACTTCGTCGTCCGTTTCGACCGGCCGTTCGACCGGCTCGACGGATGGGCAGGCACACGCCGTTATTCCGGGATCGACTCGCTCGAAGGCTCCTCCGAAATCACCAGGCGCCACCCGCGCGAAGCACTGAGTTACCTGGACTCCCCCACATCGGGCGTCGCGGCACATTACGGCGTCCGTACGGGCGATCGCATCCATGTCCGCACGGCCGTATCGTACGTCAGTACGGAAAATGCACGGGAGAACCTCACGCATGACGCCACGACCTGGGACTTCGACGCCGTGCGCCGCGCGGCACAGGACGAATGGAACGAATGGCTGGGACGCATCGAGGTAAAAGGCGGCACGCAGCAGCAACGGACAAAATTCTACACCGACCTGTGGCATGTCCTGCTGGGCCGCCACAAGATCGACGACGTGAACGGCGAATACCCCGACCTGACGGACGGCCAGCGCGCAGGTTCGTTCACGCGCGACATCCGGGTCAAGACTCGCACGCTCCCGCGCGATGCGGAAGGCCGCGTCGTGCATCACATGTATAATTCCGACGCCTTCTGGCTCACGCAGTGGAACCTCAACGTCCTGTGGGGGCTGGGATGGCCCGAAATGCCCGACGAAATGTCGGCCTCGCTCATCCGCTATGCCGACAACGGCGGGCTGATTCCCCGGGGGCCCTGCGCCGGAGGGTATACCTACATCATGTCCGGATGTCCGGCCACGCCACTCATCGTCTCGGCCTATAACAAAGGGCTGATGCGCAAATGCGACCCGATGCACGCTTTCCGGACGATGCAACGCAACCATATGCCGGGCGGCATGCAGGGAATCGGGGAATTTTACCTCGAACACGGCTACCAGCCGAAAAACGCCGGGATGACGATCGAGTCGAACTTCCAGGATTGGGCGCTCGCACAAATGGCCGGGCGTCTGGGGCTGGAGGATGAAGCCGCCTACTTCGGCAACAGATCCCACGGATGGCGCAAGCTATACCGCCCCGACCAGCAGTTGCTCTTCCCCAAGGACGAGCAGGGCCGATGGCTGCACGACGATCCGCTCAGGGGCACCGGCTGGATCGAGGCCAATGCCTGGCAGGCCACCTGGGGCGTTTCGCACGAACTACCGGCCCTCGCAACGCTCATGGGCGGTTATGACAAATTCTGCGAAAAGCTCAATTATGCATTCGAGCAGGCCGCACCGCAGGATTTCGTGTTCGGCTACGGACAAGGTTACGTCAGCTACGCCAACCAGCCCGGATGTTCCAACGCACACGTATTCAGCTGGGGCGGGAAACCCTGGCTCACGCAATACTGGGTTCGCCGGGTGAACGAACAGGCTTACGGGGCCATCACGCCCGACCGGGGGTATGGCGGGCACGACGAAGACCAAGGGCAAATGGGCGGCGTGAGCGCACTGATGTCGATCGGGTTGTTCAGTACGCGGGGCACGGCCGCTGCCCGCCCCGTATACGAGATCACCTCGCCGGTCTTCGACGAGGTGTCGATCCAGCTCGACAAGCGTTATTACCCGGCCGACCGTTCCGACCGGTTCGTCATCCGCACCTACGGCAATTCGGCCAAGAACTGTTATATCCAACGCGCACGCCTCAACGGCCGGGTGCTCAACAACTTCTGGTTCCCGCACGAAGAATTCGCACGCGGCGGCCTGCTCGAGCTATGGCTGGGGCCCGAGCCCAACACCCGCTGGGGAACCGGGAAACTCCCCGAATAGCGGCAGGCATATTCCTCGGCGGCGCATCCGGACAACGGCTGCGCCGTTACTTTTTCGGGGCGTCCCCGCCCGGGAAGGGGCCGGGAACAACGCGAAAAAGCCGGGAGCAACGGAAGGAGCCGGGAACAATGCGGGTACCGCAATGCCAGAAATGCCAGACAACGCCGCACGCCACGCAAACCGGCAAGTGGCGTCAACCTGCCGGACAGGCGGCGGGCAGCGGGCGTCACACAGCAGAAAGCAGGCAGCAGGCGACGGGCAGCAGGCGGCAGGCGGCACACAGCAGAAAGCAGAAAGCAGGCGGCGGGCGGGCAGCAATCCGCCGGGCAGCAATCCGTCGGGCAGGCGGCAGCATCGCGCATCGAGAAGATTTCATGTACATACAAACAGCCCGCAACGGCCGCAGATGCACACACCGGCACGGCGGCAGTCCCCGGCACAGGGAATCGGAGATCGCTTCGGAACCGTACAGACTCGGCTCCGGCAAAAATCATGCAGGCAAACAGGTACTATCCACAGAGATACCGGAAATCCTCCGAATAAGGGAAATACAGCGGATGTTCACAAATTATCATAAAAAAAGAGCTAAAAAAAGTTGCATTTTAAAAATCTATGTATAAATTTGCAGTAGGCATTAATGTTCATACATTATTAAAAATGTTCAAATATTAATCATCCAACCCAAACCACACTAACCTAAACTACTGAACCATGCAACGTTTCTATCCAATCATCCAGGCCGGCCGGCGTCCCCGACACAGGCTATCGGGCATTATGAGAGGCGGTTTTGTCCTGGTGCTGTCGGCCCTGATGTTGCCGGCGGCGGCAAATGCGACCGCAGAAAGTTCCGTAACAGTAACCATCAGCCCCCAGGATACAAGGGGGGGGGAATTCGGCGTACGGTATCCGGTATCGTCGAGGACACGCACGGGGCAGCCGTTGCGGGCGCTTCGGTCGTAATAAAAGGATCGTCCCGCGGCACGCTGACCGACAACGCGGGACACTATGCACTCGAAGGGGTGGAAGACGGTGACCTGCTGGAAATATCGTTCCTCGGTATGCTGCCGCAGACCGTCAAGGTAGGAGCCGGGCGCACTTCGGTGGACGTAGTCCTGTCGGAGGACATGATCGGACTGGAGGATGTCGTCGTGACCGGCTATACGACGATGAAACGCAAGGACATCACAGGTTCCGTCAGCTCGATCTCGGCAGACCGTATCGAGCGTATCCCCGCCTACAACATCACCACGGCATTGACCGGCATCGCCGGGATCCGAATGGACGGGGGTTCGATCCGCATACGCGGCACCCGCTCGCGCAATGCCAGCAACGACCCGCTGATCGTCCTCGACGGCATTCCCTACGACGAAACGCTGGCCTCGATCAACCCCGGGGACATCGAGTCGATCGACGTGCTGAAAGACGCGTCCTCGACGGCCATCTACGGCGCCCGCGGCGCCAACGGCGTTATCCTGATTACGACCAAACAGGCCAGGCAGGGCAAGACGACGGTAACCTACGACGGGTTCGTGGGTGCAGGCGTCAACAACTGGGGGTCGCTCGACGTAATGGACGCCGACGAATACATCGCATTCCAGCGCGAGGCGAGCCGCGCGGCAGGCACCTGGCACAGCGAAGCCGACGACGCAAAGGCGTTTTTCGGGATCGAACTGGCCAACATAGGCAAGGTCGACAATGACTGGATGGGAAAGTATTTCAACAAGAAACGCCTGTGGACAAGCCACTCGCTGACCATTTCGGCGGCAACGGACAAAAGCGCCTACAAAATCGCATTCAACTACAAGAACGAAGACAGCCGCTACAAAAACGCGGGGCACGACCACTTTTACCTGACCGCAGACCTCTCGCACAAGGTGCTGCCGTTCCTCAAGGTAGGACTTTCGAGCCGCGCATACTACATCGTCAAGAACGACAAGCCGGATATGTTCAACCAGTTCCTGCACATGTCCCCGCTCACGCAGACCCGCAACGAGGACGGCAGCTACAACGTCTACCCCTTCGGCGACCCGTTCGTGAAGAACCCCTACATGAACGAGAGCGACGACGTATATAAGGACAAGACCGAGGAGTGGAAACTCTTCCTGCGCTTCTTCGCCCAGATCGACCTGGCGAAGGGGCTCACGTTCAATACCAACTTCGCATACAGCCCCGCCTTCTCGTCGCGCGGCTATTACTACGACAACCGCTCGGTATCGTATACCGACGAGCGCAACGTGGCCTTCATGCACAACAACCGCAAGGCCGACTGGGTCTGGAACAACGTGCTCAACTACAAACGTCAATTCGGCAGGCACAACATCGACCTGACGGCCGTCTATGAAATGCAGAACCGCCAGACGGTCAATGCCTCGATGTCGGGCAAAGACCAGGAATCGCCCGCCTACCTGTGGTACAACATGGGGCGCCTGACCGATTCGAAAAGCCTGTCCTCGGGCTTCGTCCGCAGCCAGATGGTTTCGGTCGTCGGGCGCGTGCAATACTCCTACGACGACCGGTACATCATCACCGCGTCGTTCCGCGAGGACGGTGCGTCGCAGCTCTCGCCGGGGCACAAATGGGCCTTCTTCCCTTCGGGGGCCATCGCGTGGCGCATTTCGGAAGAGCCCTTCCTCAAGGACGTGGAGTGGATTTCGAACCTCAAGCTGCGCGCCTCGTACGGCATGACGGGCAACTACTCGATCGCGGCCTATGCCACGGCAGGTACGCTGCACGGCAAATACGCCAATTTCAACGGCGGTGAGCTGCATCGCCCGGGGCTGGAGCCCGAAACCCGCCCGACGCCCGACCTGGAGTGGGAGCGCAACAAGATGCTCGACATCGGCCTCGACTTCGGGTTCCTCAAGGGACGTATCCACGGTACGATCGACTATTACGATTCGAAGAGCTACGACCTGCTCTACCTCAAGGTGCTGCCCTATACTTCGGGCTTCAACCGGGCGTGGACGAATATCGGCGACACCCGCAACCGCGGCTGGGAGGTAAGCCTCTCGACCGTTCCCGTGGAAACGAAGGACTTCCTCCTGGGGGTGAACCTCTCGTATTACCGCAACAAGGAGGAGCTCATACGCCTGCAGGATCCCAAGATGAAGGAAGACATCAACAACGGCTTGTTCGTAGGCTATCCGGTCAACGGCGTACACTATAATTACAAACAGGTAGGCATCTGGCAGGAAAACGAAGCCGACCTGGCCGCGATCTACGGACAGAAACCCGGCGAGGTCAAGGTCGCCGACCTGGACGGCAACGGCAAGATCGACGGCAACGACCGCACGATCCTCGGCACGACACGCCCCGACTGGGTCGGCGGCCTGCAGATCAATGCGGAGTGGAAGAACATCGACTTCTCGGTCGACGTATACGGCGAGTTCGGCTCGCTGGCCCACGACGGCCGCAGCACGAGCGAATGGGCGAACCAGCTCGGACGCTGGAACACCTACAAGATCGACTACTGGACACCCGAAAAACCTTCCAACCGACATCCACGCCCGGTCGAAGGACAGTCGATCAAATACCTCGACGCCACGGGCTACTACAAGAACAGCTACGTGAACATCCGCAACATTACGCTCGGCTACACCCTGCCCCGGGCATGGATGGGGCGCGTGGTGAAGAAGACGCGCTTCTATGTGACCATGAACACCCCGTGGCGTTACAGCCAGTTCCAGAACACGGGCGGCATCTCGTGGTGGGAGTCGTTCTATATCTTCGGCGCGAATGTCCAGTTCTAACTTAAAATCCGAAAACCAGACCATGAAAAAGATATTCATCCTGTTTGCGGCGGCACTTACGATAGGGCTGACCGGATGCCAGAGCTTCCTCGAAGAAGAAACCTACGGGTCGACGACCGAGATATTCAAGGAGGAAAACGGCATCAAGGCGCTGGTATACCAGAGCTACACCAAGATCAACAACCTCTACGGCGGCGACGGACAGTGGCCGCTGATGACCGAACTGGGGACGGACATCTACCTGCGCGGCAAGAACCAGGGCGATGTGGGCCTGTGCGACTACTACGGGCTCGACGCCACCAACGGCAATGTGGCATGGCTGTGGAACCACTGCTACAAGGCGCTGTTCAACATCAACCTGTTCTTCGAAACGATCGACCAGACGCCCTTTGCCGACGAGGACGAAAAGAGCCAGTTCAAAGCGGAGATGTATGTCATGCGGGCCCTGTTCCTGTGGATCGTCACCGAGACGTGGGGCGACAGCTACCTGCCGATGACAACCGACGAGACCGAGGGCACCGAAGCCCGCCGTTCGCCCCGCGCGAAGTTTTACGAAGAGATCATCGGCGCACTCGAGGCAGCCATCGGGCTATTCCCCGACACGCGCACCACGGAATCGGGGCGCATCGACATGCCCGCAGCCAAGGCGCTGCTCGCACGCATGTACCTCTACAACGAACAGTGGGACGAGGCCGCCGACATGGCATCGCAGGTGATCGGCCACTACGGGCTGGAGCTCTGCCCCTCGCTCAAAGACCTGTGGGCCGACGACAAGACCAACAACGAATTCATCTGGACGACGGAATTCACCGAGGACGACGCCTTCCGCCAGGCCAACGGCTACTGGTCGTGGTATGCCATGTATATCGACCGTTTCCCGGGCGTGCAGACCATGCTCAAATGGACGGGCTACGGCGGCTGCCAGGCGATCCCCTCGACCTACTTCATGGATCTGTTCGACCGCGACGCCGACAAACGCTGGAGCGACCTGCACCAATGGGTATGGTACTACAACGACCCGGCCGACGACCGCTCGGCCTTCCCGCTCAACCAGTGGCGCGAATACATCGACACGGCACTCTACCTCTGCCCCGACGTGCTGCCGCTGGACGAGCATAAACGCATGGAGAAGACCTTCACGGTCTTCGACCGCAACGATATGTTCGACGCCGACGGCATCCCGCAGGATCGCTGGACGTTCATTGGCATGACCAAGTTCTACGACCACACCCGGCCGGGCAACATGTCGGAGCTGTCGGATCGCAGCTACCCCGTGATCCGGCTGGGCGAACTCTACCTGATCCGTGCCGAGGCGCGTATCCGGAGCACGACGAACCAGGATCTGAAGGGCGCCGCCGAGGATATTACCGAGCTGCGCAAACGCGCCGTCAACCACGAAAAGCCCGAATACGAAGAGGCCATGAAGGTCACCGAGGAGGACATGACGCTCGATTTCATCCTCGAGGAACGCGCCCGCGAGCTCTTCGGCGAGTGGCAGCGACGGCTCGACCTGAAACGCTTCGGCAGGCTCATCGACCAGGTGAGGATCTACAACCCCGACGCAAAGGACAACATCAAGGAGTACCACGTCGTACGCCCCATCCCGCAGACGCAGTTCGACGGCATGCCCGACTGGACGACCCTGGGACAAAACGAAGGATATTAAACACCTAACGCAGTAAACGACCATGAAAACCATACTGAAAAAATTCGCAGCCTTCCTCTGCGCGGCACTGGTATTGTGCGCATGCAGCGACGACGACTATTCCGAAGCACATCAGACGCTCATGGCATTGATCCGCCAGGCGGAATCGCTCGTCGAAGAGTCGACGGAAGGGATCGAAGAGGGCGACACGGCCCCCGGATCGAAGAAGGCATTGCAGGCCCGCATCGACCAGGCCTATTACATCATGCACAACACCTCGCGGGACGAAGGCTACCGGAACGCCTGCAAACAGCTCGAAGAAGCGATAAAAGCCTTCCGGGAGAACATCGTCAAGGCCGGAATCCCCTATTTCAACGCCGGGTCGAAGATGAACCTCGGGCCCGCAGGCGACTGGGACCTCACGGAAGAGCTGACGTGGGAGATGAAAATACGCTTCGACGAATTCGCAACGGGCGACCAGAACGTCATCTCGTGCGAGCAGGGCAAGGGTGCCATCATGATCCGCAACAACGGCGCGAACCTGCAGTTCTACGTCAACGACGGAGGCTGGAAAGGCGGCACCTGCTGCACGATCGAACTGAACAAGTGGTACCACATCACAGCCACGTACAAGGCCAACGACAAGATGCACTTCTATCTGGACGGACGGCTGGTAAAGAGCTTCGCGTGCGGCAAGGCCATCGTGGAGCCGACCTGCAACCTGCAGCTGGGCACCGCCCCCTCCTACTCGAACCGCTACATGCGCGGCAACATCCAGCACGTTTCGATCTGGGCGGACGTCCGCACCGAGGCCGAGGCCGCAGCCGATGTGGCATGCGACTTCTCCGGGACTGAGGAAGGGCTGAAAGCCTACTGGCCGCTGACGCTCAACGTCGGCTCGGAGATCACCGACATGACCGGCAGGCATGTGGCAAAAATGACCGACGTAAAATGGACTGACCCCGAATAACCCAAAAATTCCGATATGAAAAGACACAAGCATTCCATCCTCGCCGTATTGGCGGCCCTGCTATGGGGCAGCCTGTCGGCAACACCCTACAGGCCCGTATGGGAAATCGGCCGCAAAGACGGTTCGGCCGCCGAGTTCGCGTTGTACGACGGCGCGTATTCCGACCTTCTGGGCCGGTTCCCCGGCGCGGCGGCCGCGTACGACGTAGGGCGCAGCACACCGGGAGAAATCCCCTACATCCTGCCCGGGCCCCAGGACGGCTGGGCCGGCAACGGCAACGGATCGCTGCTGATCCGCTTCGGAGCCGATGCGCAAGCCTCCCGGGCGGAGATGCGGCTGACACTCTACCTGGTCGAATCGCAGGCCTCGTCACCCCCGACGATCGAAATCTCCGCAGGCGGGTTCCGCACCTCGGTGCAGGCGCCTGCCGGGGACGACATCAACTACCCGGATACCAAACGCACCTCGGCACGCGGCCTTGCGATCGAGGCCCTATTGCCGGCCGGGACATTCGGCGCCGGGGAAAACCTCCTCACGATCCGCAATGCCGGCGGCAGCTGGCTCGTCTGGGACGCCATCGTCCTCGAAGCCGACCGCAGCGTGAAATGCACACGCCCCGGCGACGGCATCGCACTCATCGGAAGCCACTCGCAGCCGGGGCTGATTTACGGCCGCGCCGAAGGGGAGCTGCTGCACCCGGTGACGCTGACCCTCGTCAACTGGGGCAAGCCCCAGCGTGCCGGATGGAACTACGACGGCAAACCGGGCGGGACGGTCACACTGTCTCGCGGGATAAACACCGTCGAGGTCAACATTCCCGAAGGGTACGAAGGCCGCACGGTGGATTTCGAAGTGCATCCCAACCGCGGGAAAGCCCTGTCGGCAGCGGTGGAAATCGCCCCGGCGGACAAATACACCGTCTACCTGGTGCAGCACACGCACACGGACATCGGCTATACCAAACCGCAGACCGAAATACTCACCGAGCACCTGCGCTATATCGACTATGCCGTGGAATACTGCGACCTGACGGCCGACTACCCGGACGACGCGAAGTTCCGCTGGACATGCGAAGCCTCGTGGCCCGTACGCGAGTGGTTGCGCATACGTCCCAAGGCACAGGTGGACAAATTCATCAGGTACGTCAAGGCAGGGCAGATCGAGGTGACGGCCATGTTCTTCAACATGTCCGAGCTGTCGGGCGAGAACAATTACAAGACGTTCCTCGAGCCCGTGGCCCGGTTCCGCGAATTGGGGCTGCCGGTCGAAACAGCCATGCAGAACGACGTGAACGGCATCGCATGGTGCCTGGCGGACTATCTGCCCGACCTGGGCGTGAAATATTTTTCGATCGGATCGAACAACCACCGCGCCCTCATCCCGTTCGACCGCCCGACACTCTACCGCTGGGAATCCCCGTCGGGCAAGGGGCTGCTGATGTTCCGCAGCGACCACTACCATACCGGGAACTCGTGGGGCATCCACACGGGCGACATGGCCCGCCTGGAAGACGGCGTATTCGGGTACATCCGCAACCTCAAACGCACGGGTTACCCGTTCCCGGTCATCGCCGTGCAATACTCGGGATACCTGACCGACAACTCGCCCCCGTCGATGCGCGAGTGCGACCTGATCCGCGCATGGAACGAACGCTACGCATGGCCGAAGCTACGCAGCGCCACGGCACACGAATTCCTCGGGCGCATCGACTCCCAGTACGGCGACAAGCTGCCCGTATACCGGGCCGCCTACCCCGACTGGTGGACGGACGGGTTCGGGTCGGCGGCACGCGAGACGGCAGCCTCACGCAAAACGCAATCCGACCTGGTCGCCATCGAAGCGATGCTCTCGATGGCCCAAATGGAGGGGACAGGCCAGAGCGGCGGGACACACGAAGAACTGCGCCGCATCCACGAAAACCTGCTCTTCTACGACGAGCACACCTTCGGGGCCGCGGAAAGCATCTGGAACCCCGGATGCGAGAATTCTCAGGTACAGTGGGCCGAAAAGGGCTCCTACGTATGGGAGGCACTCAAAAGCACCCAACTGCTCTATGAAGATGCCATAGGCCGCCTACAAGGCGCCCTCTACCGCTCGACGCACCCGACGCTCACGTTCTTCAACCCGCTCGGCTGGGAACGCTCGGAACTGGCGACAGTCTACATAGACTTCGAACTGATCCCGGCCGACCGCGAGTTCCGGATCGTCGATGCAGCCGGGAAAGCCCTGCGCGTACAGCCCATCCGCTCGCGCCGCGAAGGACGCTATTACGCCATCTGGGCGGAAGGAATCCCCGCCATGGGTTACAAGACCTTCGAAATCGTACTCGGCGACGGCAAGGCCGCGGCACCCCGCCGCACGGAACTCCGGGACAACAGCCTCGAAAACGATTTCTACCGGATCGTCTTCGACCCGGCTTCGGGGACGATCGCCTCGCTCTACGACAAGGAGCTGGGACGGGAGATGGTCGACCCGGACTCGGAATGGAAGCTGGGGGCTTTCATCTATGAATCGCTCAACGGCGACCGCCACCAGATGGAACGCAAAGTATTCGACAATTACCGGCGCTCTTCGCTCTCCGACGTACACTGCCCGGGCGTTACGTCGGGCGATATTTACCAGAGCGTCCGCTTCACGGGCAAAGCCGAGGGATGCGACGAAAAATTCGGCGTGCAGGTCGAAGTACGCCTGTATAACGACGTGAAACGCGTGGAGCTCGGCTACGATTTCATCCGCAACCCCGAAACCGATCCTTCGGCGATCTACGTCGCCATGCCGTGGCTGCTGGAAAATGCGAAACTCACGTTCGACGTACCGGGCGGCGTAGTCCGTTCCGGCGAAGACCAGATCCCCGGCACGAGCGCCTCGTGGAACACCGTGCAGAATTTCGTCGCGGCACGCAACGACGACGCCCAGATTCTCGTAAGCGGCAGCGAGGTGCCGCTCTACCTGCTCGGGAAACTGCTCGACGACCCTTATCGCCAGCCCCGCACCTATGAAAAGCCGCATGTCTTCCCGTGGCTGATGAACAATTACTGGACAACGAATTTCCGCGCTTCGCAGGAAGGGGAATTCAAGTGCGGATTCGTCATCAGCTCAACCCGGGACACCTCCAACACGGCCGCATCGCAGTTCGGCTGGAGTGCACGCATCCCGCTCTGCACCCGCGTAATGCCGGCCGCCACTGCGGCCAACGGCAACGCCCGCGACCGCTCATTCCTGCGCAGCGGATGCAGCCATGTGCTGATCACGTCATGCACCCCCGCGGCCAGCGGAGAGGGCATCCTGATCAACCTGCGGGAAACCGACGGGCAGGCAGGCACCCTTACCCTGCTCGACGCCTCGGGACGCGAACTGCCCTTTACGGCGGCCGATGCGACAGGGCGTCCGCTGGACGGCCGAAGCGTCACTTCGCTGGCGCTGAAACCCTATGAAAACAGGTTCGTCATCCTGAAATAGGCGGGAAAAGACTACGGCGGGGAATTTCACCCGAACCGCCCTCCGCAAAGACAGGCTGCACCCGATTCCGGTGCAGCCTGTCCTGTATCCAAGGCTTTTACAGGCAGGTATCCGGCGGCTCACGTCCCGGCAACGGCAATGCCACTGTCTATCACCCGCCTAAAAATCAATGTGGTTTTCGATGTACGATTTTCAGGTTCACAAATACAGCGATCGGAGCTATAAAAACAATATCCATTGCATAGGGTGTTAAAAGTACCTGAATTATTTGTATACGAATAAAAAATTGCTAAA